>Ga0115012_10001494_pt1 | contig 13570 bp, 14 predicted proteins | sample TroAtlMetagenome_FD_88706 | JGI IMG/M metagenome (GOLD analysis project Ga0115012, IMG submission 88706) | Marine eukaryotic phytoplankton communities from Atlantic Ocean - Tropical Atlantic ANT10 Metagenome | ecosystem: Environmental > Aquatic > Marine > Oceanic | place: Tropical Atlantic...
AGTCATGTCCTATGTGCCTCAATCCATCCGCTCCTCTTTTTCGATGAATGTTTTCGATGTTGTTCTTCTCGGTCGCCGACCACATCTGACATGGAAAGTTGGAGAGCAGGATCTCGAAAAGGTAAGTTCAACATTGGAGTTTTTGGGTTTGCAAGACTTTGCCTTCAGACGTTTTGATCAATTATCAGGAGGTGAAAGGCAAAGGGTCATCATTGCAAAAGCACTCGCTCAGCAACCTCATTTATTTCTTTTCGATGAACCAACAAGCGATCTTGATCTCAAAAATCAATTACAAATAATGAAAAAGATCAGATTGATTCTCTCCTCGGATGAATATCGGCACTGCTCTGCTTTAGTCGCGATTCATGACATCAATATTGCCGCACGTTTTGCAGACAAAATCCTGTTATTGCATGAGGGCAAAGCTCTTGCTTATGGCACACCTAATGATGTCTTGACTGAGGAAAATATTGCCCATGTATTCGATGTCGAATCCGAGGTACAATCGGGCACACATGACCGTCCTTTACGCATTGTCGTAACTGATGAAATAGAAGGTGATGAAAATGAGTAATGACTTATTGATAATTTATGGAACAGAAACAGGAAATTCAGAGTTACTCGCTATGGATGCGAAAAAAATAGCAAAGAACCATGGGATTGAAGCAAGGTATTTTGCCATGGATGAAATCGAGGCAAATGACTTGAAAAAAGCCTCAACTTGCATGGTCATTTGCAGCACTTGGGGCGATGGAGAACAACCAGACAATGCCCAGGAATTATATGATGAGGTTTGTTCGTTTGAGCAGAATGACCTCTCTAGATTGAAATATGCAGTGCTGGCACTTGGAGATACAGCATTTGACTTGTTTTGCGAGGCAGGCATTCAATGGGATGATGTCATGGCTGAAAAAGGAGCATTCCGACTGCATGAACGAATTGATTGCGATACCGATTACGATGACTATTATGAGGATTGGATGGAAGAATTTTTTGTAAAATTAGACAATAACAAGGTGATCTCATGAGTGACGAAAACAAAGACACAAACAGTGAAGAAATGGCTCATACGATGGCCAACAAAAATGAAGAGCCAGCGAAAAATGTTGCAAATTGGTTGCAGAATGTACATCATGGGACCCTCTCGACCCTCTCGACAAAGAAAGGGATTGAGGAATTCCCAATCGGTTCAATCGTTCCCTTTGCGCTCACGAGCGATGGAAAACCATTCATTCTTGTTGCAGATATTGCAGCGCATACACGAAACATGAATGCAAATCCTAAGTCTGCGCTGTTCATTTCTGACCCGGCTGGTTCTGGTGACCCACAAGCCCATTGGCGGGCTTGCCTGATTGGAAACATGAAGAGGATCGTCGTTGATTCTGACACGAAGCAACTGGCAGATAGCGATGATGCGAATTTCTCGATTGTTTCCGAAGACGAAGAAGAACGGCTCCTTGCTCGATATCTCGAACGAGTTCGGCCCGCTGAAACATATCTGAAAACACACAACTTCTCCTTTTATGTCATGGATGAAATAAAATATGTTCGCTACATTGCTGGTTTTGGAAGAATATGCTGGATCCATGGAACTGATCTCATAAATGAAATGCGAGGTGCTGATTTGCTTGAAGTGAAGACAGGAGCTATCGAGCACATGAATGAAGATCATGAGGATTCAATGATTGATATTTGCCGAGGATTCCATGACATTCACGCGTCAAAGGTTGAAATGGTGGAATTGGATGCTGGAGGAATCTTGATGAAAACCCAAGAGCCAGATCGCTATGTCTACTGTTCCTATCCAAACCGAATTGTCGCAGATGATATGCGGACAGTGATGGTTCAAATGACCAAGGCAGCACGAAAGAAATTCAGTTAAGTGTTCATCTGAGTTATTTGCAAAAGCCACTTGCAGTCTGAAGCAGGATTCAATCATTGCACGATTTTATTCAGGCAAGCAGATCCTCGGGTTCGTCTCTTGAGCCAAACCTTGTGACTGAGCCCTCGCTGTCAATGACGAACTTGGAGAAGTTCCAACGAATATTGCCTGTGTTTTCAGAAGCTGCGATCAAGGCTTGAAACAATGGCGCTGCTCCAGAACCTTTGACATCAATTTTGGCCATGAGGGGAAACGTCACTTGGAATTTTTCAGTTGTGAAGGCACATATCTCTTCATGCGTTCCTGGTTCCTGCCCGCCAAATTGATTGCATGGGAATCCAACCACGGTGACACCATCTTGTTCCGAGAGCGTTTGGAGACCAGCGTATTGACGAGTAAAACCACAAGCGCTCGCAACGTTGACCACGACCCACGTTGAGGTGCTTTCACCACCAAGGGCTCGAAGGGTTGTTTCATTGCCATCCATGTCTGTAAATCCAATATCAAGTGGGTTGGTCATACCATGCCGTGGTGCACGCCTGTCTTCAACTCTTGTGCGGCTCAAGGCAAGGGTGATAGGGAAGACACGGACAAAGGCGAACATGGGCGTTGACCGGATGCAGTGGGGTGCCGAACCATGGCAGTTTGCTGACCTTCACATGCCAGATGACCCTTCCCCGTTCCAAAACGCTGCCGGGGTTCCATGCGTGATGCTCATTCACGGAGGGTTTTGGAAAAGTGCATGGACGAGTGAACTCATGCGGCCGATTGGTGATGATCTTGCTGAGGCTGGCATTGCTGCGTGGAACATTGAATTCAAAGGCTGGAGTGATGGAGATGAAGGTGTCTGGATGGACACCCTTTCCGATGTTCTACGAGCGTGGGGGCAACTTGCCTTACTCCCGGGAATTGACATCACCCGCTCCATGATTATGGGTCACTCTGCTGGCGGTCATCTCGCCTTGATGCTTGCCTCAAAAGCTGAACGCAGGCCTTGGCTCACCATCGCTCAAGCGCCGATTACGGATCTGATTGCCGCCGATCATGCCAACCTCTCTGATGAAGGCGATGCAGTACGCAGATGGATTGGCGCTGGTCCAACTGAGATGCCAGAGGTCTGGCGACAACTCAATCCAGTCGATCATCCAGCAGACGTTTCGATCCTTCTCGTCCATGGTGAGAGGGACGAGGATGTTCCAAAGGAACAATCAGAAACCTATGCCAGAGTCATGAAAGCCAAAGGTGTCGAAGTTCAGAAACTCTGGCTCCCCGGTGACCACTATTCGGTCATTGATGTTGCAAGCGATGACTGGCTGGTTCAATTGAATGCCATCATCGATTGGTTGTAAGTTGGCATCCCAAGACCTATGTGAGGCTACCTGCTGCGGTGTCCATGGACCTCCTCGGTGATGACTTCCCCTACGCTAACACGGCATTGAAAGGAAAGCATGCTTTGGTGTGTGGAGCAAGCAAAGGCATTGGAAGAGCAACCGCTATGATGATGGCTAAAGCTGGGGCAAACGTCACAGTTTGTGCCAGAAATGCAGCATCTCTCGCCACGCTTTGTGACGAATTGTCGAACCTAGGTTCGGGCGAGCACACACCTCTTGCTCTTGACCTTGAAGATCAGGATGCCATTCAATCAGCCATCCCTACTCTGCTTGCTCAACGCGGCGCAGTGCATATTCTTGTCAACAACGCAGCAGGCCCACCTGGTGGTCCTTTATTGGCCAATGCCTTGAGCGACTTTGAGGCCCCTTTCAAACGCCACCTTCATGCAGCACACACATTGACTCAACTTCTCGCACCCGGAATGGAAGCAGAAGGTTATGGTCGTATTATCCAAATTATTTCCACGTCTGTCAAGGAACCAATCCCCAACATTGGCCTCTCCAACACCCTTCGAGGAGCTATGGCATCTTGGGCCAAGACACTCTCGAGAGAATTGGCACCTTGCATCACCATCAACAACGTCTTGCCAGGATTTACGGACACAGACAGACTTGGCTCGTTGGCTTCGTCAATTCAAGAGCGCACCGGAAAATCGCTTGAGGAAGTCCAATCTGGCTGGCTCGGACAGGTTCCAATTGAGCGTTTGATCAATCCCTTAGAAACCGCATCTGCTCTCACGTTCTTGGCGCTTCCCGCATCGGGTGGCATTCGTGGAGTTAGCCTTGCAGTTGATGGCGGCCGATTGCGAAGTATCTGATCACCGCAAGATGTCAAACCAAACAGGATAATGGTCGGATACATCTGCGCTGTCGAAGACCATATCGACGCCCCAATTGGATGTGAGTCGTCCACTGAGGTCGCCATTGGTGAGGATTCGGTCATAGGCGCAGGCACTCTGCGACACCGTTGTATCCACATCATTGCCCACCAACCATGTGTAATTTCCGCCAGCCAAAGCTGAATTGGAAAGATCTTGTTCTGATGCATAGGTGCAATCTGCATTGAGATCACCGAGGATGACAAGGTCTTCTTCATCAGGATGTTGTTCAAGGTAGGTCGATGCAACCACGCCCATCGCATTGATTTCTTCAACAGCAGCTGCTGGCTTTGTGTGGACTGTGATGAGGCTCAAATCAAACATCGTTTGGTTTCCTTCAAGATCCAACAGGGCGAACCTTCCTTGGAACGGCTCACGTTGAAATGAATCATGTTCACTGTCATTGTACAAACTGCCATTTCCAATCGCTTCAAACACAGCAGTATTGTAATAAAAGGCGTACTGCTCTTGTGATGAGCGGTCATCTTCCTGGAGGCCCGAACGTGGACTCAACATCATTGCCCACTCGGTTTGACTTTGGTTATTGATGGCATCAAGGAAATCATAGGGGACGGTTTGATCGATGTCCTTGATTTCTTGAACAGCGACCAAATCATACCTGAGTACAGTTTCAACAAGCACTGAGACAACGTCAGGTTTCCCCATTTTGGTTTCGCCAAAGACCTTGATGTTGAATGTTGCAATTCGAGCCACTTCAGACCGGTTCAGTTCTGGAGCCCTCGCCTCTTCATTACCTGATTCAGGTGCAATGGTTTCATTTTCCACCTCGACAGGTACTGCGACATAGACCACTTGTGCCTCTTCTTGTGAAAGTAGGGTTTGGAGGGCAAGCGGAGCGAGGATGAGAATCGCCGCGATGCTTAGGCCTTGCAAGTAGCCGTCATACTTGCCCATGATGGAGGGGAGTGTTTCTTGCGTATGAAGGTTCAACCTCGTCAACGACCAAGAGATATGTTCTTGACGCGAAGGTCCAGCGGTGGGCATGGACGGCGAGGTCACACCCGAGCAGGCCCGACGAATCTTGGATATGTTGACCCAAGGCGGGGCTATGGAGGACATCAACACACCCTTAGCTCTCCGTTTGATTCCCCTTGCCATAGAATTGGAAGATGAAGCACTTGCAGATCGACTTCTTGCTCATGCGAAGAATATTGCAGCCGATGAAATTGAATCGGGTTGGGCTTCATTTGAAGAGATGAAGATGACGAATGCTTCCATTGATGATCTTTCTGAGCTCACGGCGAAAGCAGAACTGATTGAGTCTGGTGAACCACTCTCTGCTGCAGTTGCCCATCACGTTGCTCTTCTTCACATGGCGAACGAAGCGTATGAAGAAGCCCAAATGTTTGCAAGCAGGTCACTTCGATTGCGTGAAAAAACCAACGATGAGCATGGAATTGTCTACGGTTTGGCTCTGCTTGAGGCTTTAGCAAAGAAACAGCATCAGCACGAAATCGCTCTTGTTCATGCTTCGAGGCGCATTGAACTTTTGATGAAACTCAAGGACGAAGAAGGGCAAATGGAAGCCATGGCAGATATGGGTCACAGCCAAGCAACGCTTGGACAATTTGATGCAGCAAAAGACCTCTATGGCCAATCACTGGATTTGGCATTGGCACTTGAGGACCTTTCAGGCCAACTCGTCGCTCGTTGGGGACTTGCAGACATTGCAGAAATCGAAGAAGATTATGAGACGGCAATGTTGCAACTTTCAGATTGCCTACATGCGTTCATCAACGCCGGCTTACCAACTCCAATCGCAGTGCGTCAACGAATTGAAGCCCTTACTTCGTTCAACAATACGACCGATTCACGAAAAAATACCTGAATCGTTGTTCAAGTGAAACAGCCACACTCGTTATGATGTGCCTCCGACTGGAAGGACCGGTGCCACCTATGGACCATGACATCTTTTTCTCCATCAGCCAGACCCCCGATGCCGCGGGTCGTGTGCCGTTGGAGGACGAAATGTTCGCCAATTACTTCCAACAACTCGAATGCGCGGATCGGCTTGGTTTTGGTGTTGGATGGATTGCTCAGGCCCATCTTTCAACCGAGACTCAGAAGAGCAATTCACGTCCAGTCGTACCTCATTGGCAAGGCGAAGTTGGGCTCTGTACTGATTTTCCTCAATTGGCAATGGAATCTTTTCGCCGAACAACTTCAATCGAAATAGGAAGTGCTGTTGTTTCAATTTTGGCATCTGGTGGCCCGATTGCTCAGGCTGAACGAATTGCAAATGCATTGATGTTGCACGGCATGAACCCAGATGAACATCGAAAATTACACGTCGGTTTTTCAGCAGGGCGTTTTGAATTCATGGCCCGACCCTATGGTATCGTGCCGCGAAATTCCATTGAGGAAGCAGCATGGCCTGCTCTCCGAGGCCAAATTTTCATGGAAGCAGGGGAAATATTTCTACGACTGTTGCGCGGCGATGTGGTCAATTCTACAACGACCTATGACACTGTTTTGACGCGTTCCAATTTCCGTTCCGATGAGGATTGGGAACGGGTGCAATCCGCTGCTGTTGAATTCGAAGGTCTGACTTCACCGCCAAACGAAGTCCACATTCCGAAGCGATACGTGTTCGAAGATTTGAAGATTGTACCAAACACATTCAGGAGAGAATTGCTTGAACTTGTGGCGGGCACTCACGATCCAAGAGCACAAACCTTCCTCAATTCGTTTTCACCAGTGAAGGTCTTCAATCTCTCCATCACAAAACCCGAAGTCATTGAGGCGACGCATGAACGAATGGCATCTGTGTTCCACGCAGATGGCGGGGCATGGCAGCGCAGGGACATGCCAAGAACATCCTTTGTCTTCCTTAATGCCGAAGAAGGATTGTCGACAGAACAACAGAGTGAAGCAGCACATCGCGAAGCGAAAGCCGCACTTGGCGCGTACTGGAACGCATTGGAAGGAACCATTGACCCTTCAAAAGTGAGCAACGCTGCAAATAACGCACTCATAGGTAATGTCGAAGAAGTCGCACAACAAATCCTCGACCGCTTCCATCCAGAAGATCGAATCATGGCATGGTTCGATTTCTTTAATCATGACTCGGACCGAGTCTGTAGGGACATGACTGCGTACATGGAACAAGTCGTTCCTCTTGTCGAATCAACGTTAGGAAATTGAGGTGAACCAATGTCGATTGAACACGATACCCCTTCCGCAGTCGAACCCGGTCGCCCAGGGAGCACACTCTATCCTGACAGCCCACTTGGCGAACAGGTGGAAGGGATCCCTACTGGACGCGAAGTTGCGTGGGAACCACTGGTGGACTATCGAAGAAATGGAGTTTCAGAAACCACCATCCACGGTGCTGTAGCTTGGGCTCACGGAGATGAGGTGATTCACTCCTTTGGTGGCAATGTTCTTTGTTATGGGCGTTCGATGATGAAACCCTTCATGTTGAAGGCGTTCACCGATGAGTTGTCAGATGTCAGTTGGGAACAAAAGGCGATTGCTGTCGCATCGCACAATGGTGATACAGAGCACGTTGCTGCAGCCCAATCCTTGCTCGCACAGGAAGAATGGCCACTGATGCTCACGCCACTCGACGTTCCACTCATCCAATTCGGGCGTCAAGTTCGTCGTCCTCGACGTTGGTTCCACACCTGTTCAGGAGAGCACGCTGCAATCCTACATGGTTGCAGGAAAAAAGGATGGAATCGAGCTGGCTACACGCTTCCAACCCACGAAGTGTTCCACGCCTACATGGAACAGATCAGAACATACCTTGGAGAAGACTGGATGCCTTTGCGAATCGCAAAGGATGGCTGTGGTCTTCCAACAGTATCAAACACAGTTTCTGAATTGGCTCAAATCTATGCAGGATTGGTCCGCGACAAGGACGAGGATTGGATTTGGGAGGCGATGGTCAGGCATCCAGATCTTGTTGGTGGATTCAACAGGTTGGATTCAACAATCTTGAAGGCCGGAGAAGGCAAAGTCATTGCCAAAGAAGGCGCAGACGGATTGCTCGGTTTAGCCATTGAGCACCCTGATTATCCGAAGGGTCTTGGCATTGTTGTCAAGATTGCACACGGATGGAATTCACAGGCAACATGGTATGTGGCTCGTGCCGTATTGGGCGTGTTAGGCATTAACCTGAGAAACCCCTACCCGCTTCATCGACAAAAAGCGTTCATTGTCCCAGGCATAGTCCCAGAAAAATACCTTGATGTTTTGGAAACATTGCCGACTTGGGATGAATGGGACCCCGATCAGGACCGCTGGCTCTATGATGTGGAGATGTAACCATGCTTGCATTGATGAACTACATCGATGGCCAGTTTGTCCCGGCTGCCTCTGGCCAAACCCTCGAGGACATCAATCCGGCGACAGGTCAACGCATCGCTACCATTCCACGGTCAGAACATCAAGATGTCGAACAGGCAGCACATGCAGCAAAAACAGCGCAACCAGAATGGAACGCTCTTTCGCTTGAACAGCGTGCTGATTGGCTTGATCTCATTGCAGATGCACTGCAAGCAAAACATGAGGCCATTGCTCAGGCTGAATCGCTTGATACGGGCAAACCGATTTCCCTCGCACGCAGGGTCGATGCAAGTCGCTCGGTGGAAAATTTCAGATTTTTTGCCAACTTCGGACGACAACAAACACCATTGACATTTGAGATGGACGACGCCATCAATCTTGTTCATCGAAATGGGCTTGGGGTGGTTGGACTCATCACACCGTGGAATCTGCCGCTTTATCTGATGTCATGGAAGGTCGCTCCAGCGCTTCTCATGGGCAATGCAATCGTCGCTAAACCAAGCGAAATGACCCCGCTCACCGCCAACATCCTTGCAGAAACACTTCACGAATTGGAGTTGCCCAAAGGGGTCTTCAATCTGGTTCATGGCCTTGGTCCAGAAGTAGGGCAAGCCATCTTGGAACATCCCATCATCAACGGCATCTCATTCACCGGTGGTACGGCAACTGGGCGCATTGTTGCGGCAACAGCCGCACCTATGTTCAAGAAACTCTCTTTGGAACTTGGAGGCAAAAACGCCACCATCGTTCTTGAGGATGCGGATCTGGACAAAGCCGTTCAAGGGGCTGTTCGTGCCGCTTTCACGAATTCCGGACAAGTCTGCTTGTGTGGCTCGCGCCTCATGCTTCACTCGTCAATTGCTGAAGCCTTCTTGGAACGATTCGTGGCTGAGGTGAACTCGATGCGAATTGGTGATCCTAAAGAGGATTTGACCCAAATCGGAACCGTGATTTCAATGGAGCATTTGGCGAAGGTCGAATCCTACATCAAACTGGCAGTCGATGAAGGCGGGGAAATCCTCACTGGCGGGACTCGAGACATGGTCGGCCAGATTGGACCAACCGCAGAAGGCGCCTACCTTGCACCAACAGTCATTAGCGGATTGAGTCATCTCTCAAGGTGCGCTACGGAGGAGATTTTTGGCCCAGTGGTCACTGTTCACACCTTCGACACACTCGAAGAAGCGACCACAATGGCCAACGCTACTGAATATGGATTGGCCGGTTCAATTTGGACACAGGACCTCGAAGTTGGTCAAGCACTTGCTCAAACCATCGATACTGGTATTGTTTGGATCAACACGTGGCTGCATCGTGATTTGAGAACTCCATTTGGTGGTGTAAAACATTCAGGTGTCGGTCGAGAAGGTGGCCAATGGTCCCTTGGATTCTTTTCAGAGACAACCAATATCTGTGTCATGGGACCCAACAAGAACGACGCTTGAGAACACATCTTCAAAAGCGATTCTTGCCATTGACTACCATGACGAGTCAAGATGCTCTCCCTCTCTTCGTTCTTCCAATGGTCTTGATGCCTGGTGAGGTCCAAGAGTTGCGCGTGTTTGAACCAAGGTATCGGCAAATGCTCGATGACTGCCTGCTCGACAACAAGAATTTCGGACTTGTGATGAACGATCCGTTTGAACCTAGCAACCATTGGGATGGTCCACGGACCCATGGTTGCGAAGCAGAAATTTTGGAACATGACACCAAAGGAAGTAACCATTTCATCTCCATTGTCGGGCGCAGAAGGTTCACTGTGGAAAAGATCATTCCACCTGCGCTACCGCCCTTTGATCACCCTTCAATGGCCTCTTTAGTCAACGAAGATGGGCTTTTTCCCGATCTACAGACCTTGCTTGAACACATACCTGAGGATGCCTCACATCACAAATTGTATATTTCCGGTGACGTTCGATTTCACGAGGCTTCAGGTCCGACTTCGCTCACCCATCAAACCATGCTTAAGGAACTCCTCAATGGTGTTCTCAATCGGATCGGGGCAGTCTTGAGAATCGATGCGCAGGTCCTCGATAGTTGGGTCGAGGAAAGGGTCGAGCATGTGGTTGATGATTCTCCAAACTCAGTCTTTACAGTCGCTGCCTTAATCTTGAATGGTCTTGAATCCAAACAACAAATCCTTGCTTGTGCAGATGCAGAGGAAGCGCTTGCAGAACTGATGCATCAACTCTCAGCTTCGTACGAGGAAGAATAGAGTCCCGTTCCCGTTGCGAGGGTTTCAAAACACATGCGTCGGTGGAAGGGACATGTCCGTCCACCGCAATGCGCGCAAGGTCACGACACATACCCTGCTTGAAATGAAGCGAGCAGAAGAAAAAATCACCATGCTCACCGCCTATGATTACTCCTTGGCGAAACTGGTTGACCAAGCAGGTGTCGACGTCATCTTGGTCGGTGATTCCGCTTCAAATGTCATGGCGGGTCAAGTCACGACGGTTCCAATGACTCTTGACCACATGATCTACCACGCTCAATGTGTTCAACGTGCAGTGGATAGAGCCCTCATCGTTGTCGATATGCCGTTCGGTACATACCAGGGGAATTCTGCAATTGCGCTTGAATCTGCGATCCGCATCATGAAAGAAGCAGAAGGTCATGCTGTAAAATTAGAAGGTGGTTCGGAGATCATACAATCGATCGAGCGTATTCTGACCGCAGGAATTCCAGTCATGGGTCACCTCGGTTTGACCCCTCAATCCATCTACAAATTTGGTACGTACACAGTTCGTGCCAAAGAGGAAGAGGAAGCAGAGAAGTTGATCGCTGATGCAAAATTACTGGAAGAGGCAGGATGCTTTGGTATTGTCTTGGAAAAAATACCACGCGAATTGGCAAAGCGAGTGAGTGAAGCAATATCGATTCCAACCATTGGCATTGGAGCCGGTCCTGATTGCGATGGCCAGGTGTTGGTGCTTCACGACCTGCTTGGGATTACGATGGATTTCTCTCCTCGTTTCCTTCGCCGTTATCTCAACCTTGCAGAGGACATCAACACAGCAATCACCTCATACTGCGATGATGTTCGAACCGGTGACTTTCCAAACGATTCGGAAAGCTACACTTCATGAGATTGCATTGTACATGACAATGGCGCCTGCAAAGGCTCCAAGATCGATGCCCATGGCGTGCCAAATACCGTAACTGAACGGTGGAAGTTGCCTTCGTCCCCAAAGCATTGAGAGGGTCGCCCACGACAACAGTATCCCATACATGCCACAAAACAAAGCACCCCATCCCGAAAGCCAGACCAATAACAATGGCAACGCCAATACAGCAAATCCAAAGCTGTATTCGAGGTATCGCTCCAAGGTAGTGTGCACCAGAATTCGATACAGAAGTGGGCTCAAGACAAGCGCAACAATGAGCGCAAATTGAGGCGGGTTAGGGGCAAAAACAGAGTCGATTGAGGGCAGAGCATACGCTTGCCAAGCTCCACCTAATCCAGCCCCAATGAGGGCAGGCGCCAAGATATGTTTCAATCCTGTAAGGAAATCATCCTTCAAAGAAGTGGCCTTGGGCGCAGCCACAGGTAATGCGGTCATTGCCTCCATGAATGGCCCAACTCGCCGCCTTGTTTGAGTCTTGGGTCTCACCAGATTTGCATGATTCGAGCGCCGATGCCGATATAGCCCCTAAGCGCTTGGCTTGTCTCATGACGCAAGGTGAAATCGTAGCGGGTTGTTTGGCACCCCACCCTCCACATCTGGTCTATGCGGAAAACCCACCACAAAATGAACCGGTTGCAGAAGGCGGTTGGGAACAGTTGCGCTGGGGTTATGAACGCCTAAGGGAGTCCCTCAAAGATGTTGAATATGATGCGATTGTTCTCCTTTCTCCACACTGGCAAACATATGTTGGCACCCATTTCCTTGGCCTTCCGCAATTCAAAAGTCTATCCGTCGACCCAGTTTTTCCTAACCTCTTTCGCTACCATTACGATTTGAACATCGATGTAGACCTGACCATGAAAATCCATGACAAGGCTGCAGAGGCTGGCCTTGCTGTGACAATGATGGAAAATCCAGACTTCCGAGTTGATTATGGAACCATCACGACAGGTCACATGTTCAATCCAGAATGGGACAAGCCTCTTGTCGTCATTTCAAGCAATAGATCTCGTGATTATTATTCAGTTGAAGTGATGCAGGAAATGATGATTGAACTGGGTAAGGTCACCAGAGAAGCAATCCTTGAAAGTGGCAAAAAAGTCGTCGTTCTGGCAAGCAATTCACTCTCTCATCGACACTTTACGACCGAATCAGCCATCCCCGAAGACATGAGCAAAGAACACATTACGAGCCATGCCATGCACCTTTGGGACATGCGGATGATTGAGTACTTCCGTACCGGTCAGGCGCAAAGGATCCTCGATGAAATGCCAGAATTCACCGAGCAGGCGATCGCAGAAAGCGATGGCGGTGGACTCTCGTGGCTTCTTTCGACCCTCGACACCCCGACTTATCCGGCGACGCTTCATGGCTATGGCACCATTATTGGTACTGGAAACGCCATCGTTGAGTGGCCAGAACGCAACCACACGGAGGGCTCACAATGAGTCAAGGCGAACTTGTAGGTTCCTACATTGTCCCAGTCCACCCCCACACCGTTCTGGCTCCAGAACAAAACGAAGGTTGGCAACGTTTGCGGGATGCATTTGATGAAGCTGCCAAGCGAATAAAAGAAGCAGAGGCCGATTTACTGATTATTTACTCCACAACTTGGCCGAGCATCATTGGGCATCAAATTCAGGCTGATCCAAATCCAGAATGGGTCATGGTCGACCATGACTTCCACGCTTTGGGCTCCATCCCCTATTCGTTCAACATCGATGCTGAATTTGCCCATGCGTGGGATCAAGCGAACGCGAAGCGAGGCCTCAAATCCCGTACAGTGAATTACACTGGGTTCCCGATTGATGTTGGTTCTGTTGTCGCACTCAAACTTCTCAATCCTGACAATTCGATTCCAGCCGTGATCGTTTCTTCCAATGTGTATGCAAACCGGTCAGAAACGACTGTGTTGGCAAAGTCTTGCCTTGATGTGATCAAGGCAACAGGGCGAAAAGCGGTTGCGGTGACAGCGATGTC
>Ga0115012_10001498_pt1 | contig 13552 bp, 23 predicted proteins | sample TroAtlMetagenome_FD_88706 | JGI IMG/M metagenome (GOLD analysis project Ga0115012, IMG submission 88706) | Marine eukaryotic phytoplankton communities from Atlantic Ocean - Tropical Atlantic ANT10 Metagenome | ecosystem: Environmental > Aquatic > Marine > Oceanic | place: Tropical Atlantic...
GGGACAAGGTGGCATATTATCAAATGATTTGTTCGGTTTTTGTAAAAAATCAAACCAATCTTGGAGTAAATCCTTCATGCTATAAGATCTGAAACGTAATTTCTGTCAGGGAAGTAGTCTTTTTGTTCTCCTTCACGAGATATGTCTGAGGTTATGCAATGTAAACCTCCATCCCAGAAGTATCTATGTCTAAAATTTACAACGTGCGGAGTGACACCATGTTTTTCAAAATATTTGAATACTTTCTCGTTATATCCATTACATATAATATTATTTTCATCAATAACCAGCATATTTACATCAAAAACTGACTCCTCAACATATATTTGCCAGTGTGATAACCAACTATCCATGTAATCTATCAAGTCATCGTTGTCTTCTTCACCTGCAACGAAGTATTTTCCTCTATTCTTCTCCTTCATCTTAAGAAAACCATCTACTTTGTCCCAAGACTCCCCTGTTATACAGCATACGTCCCAGTCAGGGAATAATTTCTGACAATCTTCAGTATCTTTTAGGGAAACTACAAGACCTGGTTTGACTACACAGGTACTACCGTCACTATGTCCTGTGTTAGCAAGGTAATTTATACGATAATCAGGAAATAGACGTCTTAGTTTCTCATCAAAACTCTTTTGATTGAGTTTATTGATGACATGACAGAAACTAAAATACAAATCTTTACCACACCTAATGCTAGTAGCAGTGTTTATGTACTGATCATATACAATTGGTACATTATTATCCTTCAACCACTTCTCTATCGTGCCATAAGGATAAAATTTACCAGAGTTAGGACACTTGTTAGGTGAACCTATCTGCATGGTCTCTGCTTTTATTATCTCATCTTTTATCTTATCAAAATCTATACCTGTTAGAACCTTTGTTCCCTGATGAAATTTCTTTTGAGTGCGAAACTTGAACAGTGACATAGATGTGGACAAATTTTTCTGAGGTTCTAGTATATCCTCTAGCATTTTTGCCATAAGTTTCTCACGATAAGTCAAGTCTGACATCTGTGAGGTGCATAGTCTGTCAAATATATTTCTTACATCAATGTTCTGCCCATAGTTTCTTGATGGCATAAAGAAAGTACCACCTATCATAGCAGTATAATCTCTTGGTACCATAGGAGGATACATTGTCACATGTCCTTGACCTATAGGTTGTGGTATCTTATCGTTTACATATACCTCTGGGTCATCACTTATATCTGTTCTCAAAACAGTGACATCAAACTCTTCTAATTTGCTTATTAGTTTCTGATAATCTTCTTCAGTCTCGACTGCAATCTTCTCCATTGCATTACGAACTTTGGTATTCTTTATTCTACTATAAAACTCTGGCGGATAACTTCTACCTACCGCACATACTTTGAGTGGATCCCAATGTTGATGAACTGTAATCATACCTACAGTATAGCATCCATAATAAATTTTTTAGATAAGATAGGATCTTGAAACATTTCTAATTGTAGTTCATCTGCATCCACATATTCATCATCCTTATCTTTGCGAGCATGTAACCAATAGTATGTCCCATCTTCTCTTTTGAAAAAGTAACTGGTGTTGTGTGAGTCGAGACAAAACAAAGCAACTACTTCTGGGTAAGTTCTTTTACGATTTGGATCAGGTCTACATGACTTGCCCATGTCACCATACATAGGTCTTGCACCACTACCATGAGGGGTAGGTAAGTTTCTACCGTGGTCTCCAAATAAATCGTAACCCTTAGTCACGTTGTCTCCAGTCATCTGATCTCTCTTGATGAAACCATTCTACCACTTGATCGGGAGATCCGAAACCCCTACGATGGTTGCTTGAATCGGGGTCTCCTATATTCAAACTATTCAGAAAAGACTCGTTCGGATTTGTAACTTGTCTTCTCGCTTGTTTCAACATACCTCTTGCTGAAGTGTTTGCTTTTGCTAATTTCTGTGCCCAGATCATGTCTGCCATGCTGACCTCAGTTCCTGCTGCTATTGACTTGCAGATCCCTTCCAACCGAAGGCGGTATGCTGTAGATAACATTTACTAATATTATTCATAAGTGTATACTATCTAGTAGTTTGTTAGTACCAGTTCCTTCCTTTCTTTTTGATTGCTCATATACGAACCTACTGATCTCATAGTGTATGTAAGATCAAACTCACCCACTTGAAAGTTTTTGAATCTATCTTTTATCAACTGACTATTATTATAACTTACAATGAGTTGCTGTTCTGACTGACCACATGTGGTAGCAAACTGATCATGATCAAAATTAGAATGCATAGCACCCTTCTTACCATAAAGATTAGATCCTATTTCGTAAGGTGGATCTAGATATATTACTGCACCGTCCCCACCCATAAGTTCTTGATAAGATAGATTAGTAATCTTCCAGTTCTTTATAAGAAGTCCGTAATGTGGCAATTTTTCGATACCTCGCATCGAAAAGTTGCTGTCGGAGGCTTGCTTGGAGAACGAAGATGATTCAGATAACCCACTGAAGCTACACTTATTAAGAATATAGAAAGCAACAGCTCTATCTTTGGGGTCAAGGGTGCCATCGTTTACCTGTATCTTAGCATCAAGAAACAATCCTTTTGCTGATGCAGGATCAGGGTATCTTGATTTGAGTTGTTGTAATTGTTTGAAAATGTATTCTGTTTCATCTCTAAGTTCAATCCAAAAATTTGCAAGTGGTTCATATAAATCATTTACCCATACCTTAAGATTATGATGGTTCTTTGTCAAGTAGATCGCCATACTACCACCACCTAAGAATGGTTCACGATACTCTGTCATGCCTTGAGGAAACCAGTTATACAGTTTAGATACTGCTCTTGATTTACCACCAGGATATCTTAGTGGAGTCCTAAAGTTATTCAAACCAGAGGAACTTTTTTTTCTTTTTGAAGTAGTCATCTAATTTCTTTGTAGGTTCCCATTTTAGCATATCTTTTGCTTTTGTATTATCTGCAAGAGTTATTCTTGCTTCACCAGGTCTTGCTGGTATACCAAGTGTACCCTTAGGATTATTTACTAACTCTGCAATCTCATTTACAGAATAATTTGTTCCTGTTCCTATGTTGAAGACACCATTACATCTTGCTTTCATAGCACATATATTTGCCTGTACTACGTCATCAACATGAGTGAAGTCTCTACGTTGCTCACCATCCCCCACAATCGTGCAAGGTTTGTTTGCTTTCTTTTGCTCCTCGAACAGACCAATCACTGGTGCGTAGGTTCCCTTTAGTGGTTGACGCTGACCGTAAACATTGAAGTATCTCAAAGTCACGGTTGAGAGTCCATGCAATTTTTGATACATCTCGCATAAAATTTCTGCTCCTACTTTAGTTGCTGAATAAGGATTGAGACAGTCAGTTGGCATTGACTCTCTCAAAGGTGGTTCGTTTTTCAAACCATAGGAAGATGATGTAGATGAATTGATGAATCGATTTACACCTTCCCTCCTTGCACACTCTAGCAGATTATATGTCCCTATGTAATTTGTCTCCAAACACTCACGGGGATTGTTCATAGCAATCTGTATTCTAGAGAACGCTGCTAAGTGAAAAACGGTAGATACCCCCGAAAATAGAGGACTGATACTATCCATATCACGGATACTAACAATATGATTTTGAGCATTTTTATTCCAATAAAATTGTACATTAGAAGTTGCCGACTCATCATCAACAACAACTACTTCATGTCCGTCTGATAGTAATCTATCAACTAGATTAGATCCAATGAATCCTGCACCACCAGTTACTAAACATTTCATTTTGCACTACTCCTTTTTCTAGTTTTTCTTTTTGGTTTCTCTTCCTGATTTTTCAGTTCTGCTAGTTGTTCTTTTGTAAGTCCTTTACCAATCAACCAGAATGATGCCACGATTGCTGATACCAGAAATACTACAATACCTGCCACACCTACATGTTGTATCATTGTCCTACCCTCTGGTTGGGGTGCAGGTACACATACAGGTACTTCCACTATCGCTGTTTCTATGTTGTGATTCATCATACTAAAAAATTGTACATACTAATTATACACTATTTGAATTCACATTGCACCATTAGTTCTGTCATTGCTGCAAGCAGGTTTATCTCTTGATCTGCTGCAAATGCAGACTGATATTGATACTTGGCAATTATTAGAACTGCTTCTGGAATAGAATTAGGTTTCATATGTTCGTATATGCTGTCATATACGTTCCTTAGTATAACATTAGGATCATTATCTAGGTTCTGTACGACCCACTTTCTTACATTCTGAAATTCTTTCTTAGATAAAAATCCTACTAACTCATTGGTATTGCTAGGTGATAGATCTGCAAGCACTTGACTTCCTATCTCACCACCAGTAGCATGTCTTTGGCATTCATTTAGAACACGTCTCCAATCAGGAAAATGTTTATTGATTAGACCGACTAATACTTTTGGATCACTTGTTATCTTCTCTTCTGCTAAGATTGTTTGCAGTCTTTTGAAAAACTTTGCTGCTAGTTCTTGTCTTTCTTTACCTTTAATTCCGAACTCGACCACCGAGCATCTGCTGTGGAGAGGTTCAATAATTTTGTTCTTGTAATTACAGGTGAATATAAACCGGCAGTTCTTATAAAATGATTCAATGTTTGCTCGAAGAAGGAGTTGAACATCGTGAGTTGTATTGTCTGCTTCATCAATAATAATTACTTTGTGTTTACCAGTGGATGTAAGTGATACGGTAGATGCAAAACTCTTTGCTTGATTTCTTACAGTATCTAAGAACCTACCTTCATCTGATCCATTGATCACATAGTAGTCGACACCTAACTCATGACACAGTGCTTTAGCAACTGTTGTCTTACCTACACCAGGTGGTCCTGCGAGTAATAAGTTAGGTAACTCACCACTATTTACAAATTCAGTAAATGTTTTTTGTGTTGATTTTGGTAAGATACACTCTTCAATTGTCTTGGGTCTATACTTTTCAACCCAAAGAAATTCATTCATGATCTAGGTTTTTGATTTGGAAGATGTTTGACTTGTGATACTTTTTTATTTTTTTGTATTTCTTTACAAGTTTCTTTATCTCCTCTTTGTTTACCTTTGGTTGAGGTTTCTCCTCAGGTATGACGCACTCCTGATATTCCTCAACACATGAGTCTTTACACTCCTTGTCATCTGTATCACACTCTGTGACACATTCCATAAGATCGTCAGTACAATCTTTCTCTTCGCTCACTTTTTCTCCTCCCAGAGATATACGAGATAGAGTCCTAGTATAACCCAGAACGCTATCTCAAGTCCATAATTATTCATCGAATGTAGAATCAGGTTCTAGTGCTATGAAGTATGTTAGTTTATATGCACTGCTGTAGAACTTAGCAAGATTCTTCTTAGAGATTGATACATGATAACCTCCGATAAGTGTCTTGATGTTCTCTATCTTGAAGTTGAATGAGAATGTACTTTCAGTCTGACCAACAGTAAGGTTGAATTCATTTGATGTATCATTCTTACGATCAGATACAACCACCTCTACAGTATTTCCATTACCAACAACAGATAAGTCTGGTAGTTGCATGATAGAAGATGCTTTCAACAAACTTCTCAAGTCCTGTTCTCCCAACATAAACTCAACATCTACACTAGGAAGTGACATTTGTTTTTCTCGTGGTGCCACAATGACACTAGGGTCACAGAAAAAGAATTTTGTTTTGTCACTTGCATTACCTCTAATCAAAGCATGTGAATGATCTGTAGTAACGTCAATTGTAGGTGCGTTAGTTAGTGATAGTGTATTCAAGAACTGTGGTAGATCATAGATCGCAAATTCTCTAGGAATGTACTCATCTATCTCTGCTTCTGCTAACACATTCTTCATCACTGAGATAGTTCTCAATGTATTCCCTTCTTTGAAATGCAAGGACTGATTGATTGATGTGAAATTTTGCAGGATCTTCGTAGTCTTTTCAGATAATCTCATAGGTTCCCTGAGTTTCATAATAAATGTATATCGTACCTAGCATAACACTATGATGTGATTATGTCAATCGCTTGTTCCCAATCCTCCTTCTTCTCAAATCTATATGAGAAAGAGAACCTGCGACACTCTGTTCTAGCACAATGCCATAGTTGATCTGATACGTTCTCACCAAAATATCCTACCTTACAACTCCAACCTCTACCATCTTTCAAAGTTGTCATCCTATTACCTTCCACAAATCTAAAAAATCCTTCACCATTTTCTGACCAGTTGAATAAGATAATATATCCATGTGCCTTATAGTTGGTATGCCAACCTACAAATCCTGTAGGTGGATAGTACCCTATGACAGGTGTGTCAATACACTGAGGAAACTTTCTCTTCAATATACCATGATCAAATTTTTTCTTTGCTGTTATATCCTCTTGCTCACTCCAAACTAATGCTTTGTTAGGACCGTCATACCTTTGTCCTGTCTGTAATAACATCTTTAGGAAAGTTACACTACAAAAAAAGATGGGATCCGCATGATAATCATACGACCTATCCCATCTATCTTCTTTTATGAATCTTTTCTCTACAACATCTAGGAAGTTGTGGAAGTTATCACTTATCTCTATTAGTTTCATGTTGCTATGATAGCATAACGCTATCTATCTTGCAACTTCTCTACTACTGTCGATGCTTGCATTGCGGGTACATCGTATAACCCGTTGGCATCAAACCATGGAGCAGTTTCCCAATCGAAACCTTCCCCAAATGTGTTGTCTGCCTGTTGTACATACCAATGACATTTTGCGTCAGGTATGTCTACTGCACACACCGCCCAATCGTCAGTCCACTGAGGAACTTGAACATATAATACTGGTACATCTTGTGCATATGCTGTGGTTGTTACACCAAACAGTATAGCGAAGATGACTGCCCAACAAAATATTCTGGGAACTTGTTTTAGTGGTGTGTAACCTTTCATACTAATCCTGCTACTGTGCCTACAATAACAAAGAATCCGAATTCTATCAATGGATAGTATGGATTATAAAACACTTTCTTCATGCGAAAGCGATGTTGCCTACACCTGATGCGATGTAGAGTGCTACTACTGATGTGAATAGAATGTGTTGCATTATGCTGCTCCTTGATAAACTGGTGTCATTACTCCACCACCCTCATCGTCGTCATCATCGTCACCATTGATGGCACGAAGGAATAACTCAAGAAATACTATGGTTCCTACTGGGTAGAAGCACCATAGTATTGCTTGGAAGGGTGATATATCATTTACTACAGAGAGATCAGTCATTTAGAATTGACCGAAGAACATGTGACCTGTCAATAAGTCTGAAGTTGCTGCTGCAACTAGACCTAACATTGCTAGTCTACCGTTCCAGTTCTCTGCGATTTTCTTTTGTGTTTCGATTTTCTTTTCTTTCATTAGAAAATACCTGGAATGATGTTTCCTGTTGTTGCGTATGCTCCGACTGCTGCAACGAAACCAATCATTGCCATCCAACCGTTGAACTTTTCTGCTTCTGGTGTCATGAATTTGTACCTTTTTTGAATTGTGAATTGTGTGTTGATCTTCATTAGAAGAGACCTGGTGCTATCCATCCGAATAGACCATAGTTGATAGTGCCGATCACTAGACCGAGCATTGCGAGACGTCCATTGACTTTCTCAGCATATCTCCAGTAGGGATGATTCTTATCCATTAGAAGATACCAGGAATGATTTGTCCTGTGGTAACGTAAGCACCTAGTAGTGCTACAAATCCTACCATTGCCCAACGACCATTTACCTTCTCAGCGTTCTGAGGGTATCCTTCGTATGATACAGACTCATCAATGTAAGGACGGGTCTCAGTTGGGAAAGCGTTTTGTCTTCCGCCTGATTCAGTTGTTACAGTCATTTAGTAATTGTGAACTTTTGTTACATAATTATATAGGAAAAATAAAATTTTGTCAAGAAACTTTACATAAGGTACATTTATGTCAAGCATCAGTCTGCCTTATTGTTCCGTCCCCACCACTTGAGAAACAAGGATATTACTAGTCCTGCGGGTACAGTCGTCACGAAAATAATCATGACAACCATTTCAACCATGTGTCGAATTTCTGACATTCAATTGTAAAGAAGTATTACTATTTATTCTTATTCTTGTCAACCATGTGACGAATCCATATGTCGAGTGCTATGAAAACTACTGACCCGACTGCGATTATAACAATTCCTTCTAACATCAACAGTTCTTATTAAGATCTTCTGCCATGTTACCACCTATATTAGCACCTTGATCGCCACCAAACATTGCCACCCAACCAGCAGCGACCCAACCAATAAAGGGGATACCAGACAAAGCAGGAGCAGCACTAGCACCAACCGAGGTACCCACGAGTCTGCCTGTACCTTCTGCTGATCCGATTGCTTTGATACATGCTTCGCTTTTTCGGGCATCAGTAATCTGCTGTGATTGCTGTGGTGTCAAACCAGGTTTCATATCAATCCAAGACCTATGGTTAGATACAGGTCCTCCTTGGTTGATCTGACCATCCATGAAGTACTCTTCAGTAATCTGAGTTGTCTCGTTTGCTAGTCCTAAGAATCCACCTTTCTCTTTGATCTCCTTAGTGATGAATGCTGTCTTAGGATCGTTTGCACTATATGATATAACATAACCATCATCTGCTACACTTGCCTTATATGATGTGTAAGGACCTACAGGTATATCCAAACTTGGTAACTTAGGTGTTTCTTTTCTACTTGCAATATATCCTATCATACCAAGATGTGAGACAGCGAATAGACTGCCTACTACACCAAATGATATCCACTTCCACTTGCCACCATTAGATGGTTTTTTCTTAGGTTTGGGTTCCGCACCAAACATTGCTTCATCTTGATCCATAATCTTACCTAATCCGTTTATTATATAGCATAAAAAAAAGGGGTGTCAAGCACCCCTCATTGATCCATCTCGAACCAGTGTTATTTAGAATGTGAACTTCACACCTGCTTTAGCACCCCAGTCAAGGTCGTCTTCGTTAGTTACTCCAGAGATCTCTCCGTAGAACTTATCATAAGAACCACCAAGGTATCCAATGAATTCTACATCACCGAACTCATCAGCAGTTTCTGTATGAGTTACTGTAGGACCACCAGAAACGTACCAACCGATTCCGTTTGCTGTTTCTCCTTCATATCCGATTACTGCTTCAAGTGCACCAGATGTATATGCTCCATCAGGATATGAACCACTTGCTTCCAAATTAACATATGGACCAGCAAAAGCTGCACCAGATACTAGAAGAGGAGTTGCTGCTATTGCAGCGATTGTTGATTTAATTGACATGTGTTTTATTGTATCTCGCATAGGGTAATAAAAAACCCCTGCGGATGATAGCATCCCCGACATGGGATACTGTTTACATTCGCAAAGGGTTACGATCTTTCGAGTCCTTTGTTATGAATCTATTTATTATACCACAATACATCCCCCTGTCAAGATTTTAGTTTGGAGAACCCCTTATCCTTAGTAAACTCCAGACAGTGATTGAATTTATCGTACAAATCCTGTTTGTGTGAGATTATAAACACGTTAGCATCTGTGATGATATACCTAACGATCTTGAGAAAATAGTCTGTACCAAACTCATCCAGTGATGAGTCAAATACTTCGTCCATGATGAGTAGGTTAGTGACCACACTGTTCTTCATCCTTGCTATCTCTCTCCATGTGAACAGGAGTGCAAGGTCAATCCTCATCTTCTCACCCTCAGAGAATGATGCATAGGAGAACTTCTCATGTACAGGTGTCTGTACAGACTCATTGAAGTCTTCGTCAAGCATGAAGTTGACATAGAAATCCATCCTCTGTAGGTAATCGTTTACCTGTTTGTTTATCAAAGGTAGATACTTTCTGATGATCCTTTTCTTTACACCATCATCCTTCAAGAGTTGATTACCCTCACTCAGGTAATCAAAATCATCCTGTGTTTCCTCTAGTTTTAGTAATATATCTTTGAGTTGGTTCTTATAGTCTGTTAGTTTCTCGTCTTCAGTATCTCTGTTCTCAATCTTATCGGTAATGTTTTGAATTTCTGTTTCAAGTGTTCCTCTTCGTTTGTTGTTGTTAGCAATTCTAATATTGAATTGAGAAATCTCATTAGATAATGTTGTAGTCTCCCTTTGAAGTTTCACGAGGTTCTTTTCACGCTCTTCTTCTGCTTCAATAGCAGAGGTAATCTCATCAATACTTGCTTGATGCTTTACTAAAACTTGTCGGAGTTCGTCAATTCTATTTACTCTAAACTTATCCTCTATATCCTGTGTGCATGTAGGACAAACCGTATTCTCTGTAAAGAAATCTAGTTCCTGATTAGAGTTTTGTTTTTTAGTTTGTAACTTAACTTTAAACTTACTTAGTTTCTTTAGAGTATCAGTTGCTGTGATGTATTCCTCTACTTCTTTTTGTTTTTCGTTGACTTTAGAGATAAGTTCTTCAACACTCCTTTGATACTCGACTGTTTCTTGATCACAATTCTGGATTTCTTCTCGTTTGGTTGCGATGCTGTCATTTCCTGAGTCCTCTATACTTTTGATAAATCGTTTCTGCATTACTATTTTATCTGCAACAGATTCTTTCTTGAGTTCAAGCACTCTTAGAGAATCTCTTGACTCTTTGATCTGAATCTTTAGTATGTCAGACATCATAGTGAATACTTTGATATCTAGAAGATCTTCTATGACCTCTCTACGATGCGGAGCACTAAGTTGCATAAAGGGAATGAAAGAAGCACTGCCAAGTATAACAATTTGAGTGAAGGATTTATAGTTGAGTTTAAGTATTTGGTTTTCGAGAGTCTTCTGTTGTTCATTTGCTGAACAATCCTCATTAGTCTTCTTTCCATGACGATAAATTTCAAAGATGTTTGGTTTTATTCCACGGACAACTTTGTATGGAACATCTCCTATGTCAAATTCTATCTCAACTTTAGCGTCTCTTTCGTTTGTGCTGTTGAGTAACTGACTTTTAGTGACCTTTCGGAACGGTTTACCGAACAAAGAAAAAGTTAGGGCATCAAGAACCGTACTCTTACCCGAACCATTTGCACCCACAATGAGAGTATCCCTGTGCTCATCTAATTTTATAGATGTGAACTGGTTCCCTGATGACAAAAAGTTTTTATAACGAATTTCTTTGAATCGAATCACTTAGTTTCTACTGGAATAACAAAGTCGTCTTTACCAATTACAGTATACCTTGTGCCAGTTTTTTCGCAAGCAGCAATTGCTACACGATCAGCAACATGAATTACATGCATAGGTGCTTCGCCTTGATCTTCTAGCATTATAGCATATCTTTCAGCATCGTCTTTCTCTATGAAGAAAAATACAACCTTTTCTCCTAACTCATTGATGACTGAGTATGCTCCTGTATCTTTATTCTCTGATGGAGTTATTATATGCATTAGTCGTAATACTTTGGGTCTAGGTCAATAAGATGCTCCCAATCTTCTTTTCCCTTTACAATTTTATTTAGATCTACGAAGAAGGATTGTATGATAATTCTAGGTTCTGCACCTGCCTTATAGTAGTGCCATGATTTAGGTAAATTATTGAAAGCAAAGATTTTATTTTGTTGCCATGGTACTTCTATCTCATACTCATTAGTATCAAAGGGAGTGTTACGTAACTCAAAATCATTATACTCTGAGTCATTCTTACACAGTATCGTACCAAAACTCTCTGGGGGATTGATATAGAATACTGCTGTGAAGAACCTTGCATCATAGTCACAGTGCATGGGCATAGTATAGTTTGGTGGACATACTGCCCAATGCATTATCTTTTTTACATTCTTAGGAGGTTCTCTAAACCTTTCCATCTGCTTATGCAGCACGTTAGACTCTGGTAGTATATCGCTATCAACCCAACGTATCCACTTTCCTGATGGTGTAAGTCCTTCTCTTTCATGATATGCCATCATCTCATAGTGTGCTCTCGTCTGCATATCCTTCCACCTTGCAGGACTCAAAAAATTGTCAACAGTCATATACTGCCAAGGATCATTATGTATCATAATACCTCACATGCTTGCTGATATGTTTCCCTTAGTATATCTTTGATCTTAGACTTGTTCAAGTCTGTACTAAGGTCATCAATATATGTATTGAGCAATGTCATAGTATCTTCTGTCTGTGCTATATCCTCATCAGGTGCAAGCATATTGACTGTTCTCTCCACAACCTTTATATCATAAGGATTTGCTTTTGATAGTGATTGCATGAACATATCGTATGACTTATCATCATCCTTTTCTCTAACTACAACCTTGACTATCTTATCTCTGTACTGTTCAAAGTTAGTCATCTGTCTAGGTGTGTTTGCATAGTCAATTATCTTAAACATTGCATAAGGATTATTGATTGTTTTCAGTTTTAGTGTATCTGTATCATAGATATGGAATCCTCTCTTATCATTCACATCATTCCAGAACATCTCGTATGGATTTCCTAGGTAGTATATACTGCCATTGTTTGACCTTGTATGGTAGTGTCCAGAAAATACATGCTTGAACTTATTATAACACTCAAAGTCTGCTCCTACGTCCATTACGTGCCCATGTGTGGCGACAAACCCATTCAGTTCTAAATGACCCATAGCAACCTTACACTTGCTGTCCTTGATCATCTGATAGGTCTTAGCATCATTCTCACTATTGATCCATGGTATAAAGAGGATAGGTAATCCTCCTACAGTTATCTCTTCACACTCCTCAACGATTCTTATATTATCATACTCTCTAAGCATTAGATCTATGGTATTGATGTCATTAGTATCTTTGTAGAAGGCAGTATGATTGCCAACAATACTAATCATCTTCATTCCGTTATCTCGAATAATATCAAAGTAATTTGACTTTGCCCAATCGAGAGAGCGTAGATCAACACCCTTCCTGTTATCAAAAGTATCCCCTAGATCAAGTATAGTATCTATACCTTCCTTCTTTAGAGTGGGGAAGAATACTTCATCATAAAACCTTTGGAAATAATCTAACCAAATTTTAGAACCCTTCTTGAATCCAAAGTGTTGGTCTGTGATAATAGCAACTTTCATTTTACAAAGTTATGTTTTGATGTGCTGCTCTTTGTTCTGTTGTGTATGACAATGAACTTATCTGCTGCAAACGTACCTGCAAGACAGACATCAATCTCGTCACCATCTTCCCAGTTCAAATCACCATTCTTTTTGGTGTGAAGCATTGCTTTTTGTATTTGATCAATTACTTCCTTCGTTAATTTCATACTCAATTTCAATAACTTTTGATGATCTTCCAGAGTAATCTGCTCTGGTCAGTTTTTTCATAGTTCCACGTAGTTGTGTGGTGATGCCTTCAAGTTCAGATAGTAGTTCTTCTTCAAGGTCTTCGGCAATGTCTCGGTGTCTATCAACTCTCATGGATTCCGTACTGTGTGAGATCGTATTTTACAATTGGTATACCCTCTTCTCTGTGTTGGGTAGGTTGTCCTATCTTTTGTAGGATATCACCAGGTATTTTTTTCTTGGTGATGTCGTAGGGTATCGGTGCA
>Ga0115012_10001499_pt1 | contig 13541 bp, 10 predicted proteins | sample TroAtlMetagenome_FD_88706 | JGI IMG/M metagenome (GOLD analysis project Ga0115012, IMG submission 88706) | Marine eukaryotic phytoplankton communities from Atlantic Ocean - Tropical Atlantic ANT10 Metagenome | ecosystem: Environmental > Aquatic > Marine > Oceanic | place: Tropical Atlantic...
AAGGGCATGGGCAACAAGGGCAAGTCGGCGAAGTCCGGCTCCGCCTTCGACGACCTCGGCCTCGACGAGGCGCCCGTCGGCGGGCCGGCGCGCATACTGTTCGAGAAAGTCAGGGCGTACGAGCTCGGCCAAGGCCGCGACGACGGGTCGGACATTCCCAGGACCACGTGGGACCTGCCGAACAAGCTCATGGGCGTCCCGGAAGCGTACGCGTACATGATCGACCGGATGATCCGCGACGTGGACGAGCGCAAGCTGGCCTTCCTCAAGATAACGCCGAACTACTCGTTCGGCGACCTGGCGCGGGAGCTCTTCGAGCTCTACATGCTGTTCGTCGAGGGCCGCCAGCTCGACTCCAAGGACCGTGCGGTCATGCCCATCATCAACCAGGACCGGTGGGCGGAGCGCTTCGCCAATGAGATCGGGCAGGTGCGCGTCTTCAACCCGAACGACTACGAGGGCGTCCAGCCCTACTACTACCTCACCATGGACAGGCCGATCCGAACGCCGTCTTCGGATTACAGCACGCAGGCCCTCGCGCGCGCCTTTGCCGGCCTGTACAGCCTGTGCGGGTGGGAAGTCGCCGCCGCGGTCGAGCTGTACGCCGAGTGGCGTCTGGCCAAGCTCGGCACGCAGATCGCGCTGAACCCGGGGCTCCAGACGTACTTGCTGCCGCGCGACTGGCACATGGTCACCTCCACGGGGCTGCTCGAGAGGTACCTGGCGCCGAATGCGCTGCTGCCGGCCGGAGCGGACGCGGACAACCAGCAAACGATCAGCGTGCTCATGTGCTTCCTTTGGAGCCTCCAGCAGGTGAGGGATCCCGACCCGTCCATGCACACCCGACGGTTTGAAGAACACATGCAAAACTTTGGGTACCTGCTCGACGCGAAGAACAAGAACTTCGGCAAGCTGCTCCAGCTCGGGCTGCTCAAGGTGCGCTGCCGGCGCGTTCACCAGACGGCAGACGGCAGGAGCCGCACGGTGCCCGCGCCGTTTTGAGCGCGCTATCGCGTCCGCGGTTTTCACCGATCGCGATCGGATCCGATCGCGATCGGATCGGCGGGGGACTACTGCATTCGTACTCGTATGCGCATTTGCACTGCGCATAGCTTTCCCCTCGGGCGGGCCCGTAGGTGCGGAGAGAATCCACCGCGTAGTTTTGCGCATACAAACCGCGTACGCCCGCGTACGAACGGACGTTACGGACGTGACCGCGCGCGCGCACGAAGGCCGTCCGCGGCCGCGGCCGGGGGCTGCCTCTTGCGCGCCACTACTGGTGTGTGCGCAGCAGGCGCGGGCGCAAACCACGCGCCCGGAGCGTCAGACGAGCACGCGCGTCGTGAGCGACTCGACGAAGACGAAGAAGGCCGCGAGCGCGACGAGCGAGACCGTGCGCACGAGTCGGCTCGGCTGCTGCGCGCGCACCGAGGCGGCGAGCAGCTGGATCGAGATGGCCACGCAGATGCGCTGACAAATACTCACGAGCAGGTGCAGAAAGTCGAGCATGGAGCGCCGGTCGGCGAGCTTGGCGAGCGCGGCGTGGCCCGCCGCTTCGACGAGCTCGTCGCGCAAGACCGCGTCGCGCTCGGCGTTGGCGCCGGTCGTGGCGCGCGTGGACACGGGCGCCGAGTTGTCAAACCGGACGCGCGCCTGCTTTTTGGCGTGCTCGACGGCGGCGACGCGCCGCTTGGCGAGCGTGCCGTTGATGCGCGACTGCAGCGCGGTGAACACGATCGCAAACCCGAGCACGAGCCCGATCAGCTCGTCCTCGCTGATCTGCTCGTCGTGCGCGGCGTCGAGCAGCTCGCGCGCAATGTTGAAGGAAACGCTAACCGAGAGGTCGGAGCCGATGCTGCTCAGCGCGCCAAAGGTGGTGCCGCCCACGCCTCCGGACGGGACGCTGGAGCTCATCGGCGTTGAGGACGAGCGGGCCGAGCGGGCCGAGGTCGGCGACGGACGCGTGTCCCGGCGCGAGTGCGCGCAAGCGGCGCGGTGCGAGGGCTTCCGATTAGTGGCGGCCCTCTTTCGGTATCAGCAGCAGCGGATGGTGCACGTGCACGTGCGGCGGCTGCTGCTAGCGCCGCCGGCGCCCGCGCCCGTCGCGCCCGCACCCGGCGGCCGCAAGCGCAAGGAGCGCGCCGAGGAGCGCGACTCGGTCTCCTGCTGCGGCGCAACCTTTGGCGCGACAATGGGCAATATCGTCGGCTATCTCGAGGGTAGGGGCGTGCCCGCAGAGCGGGCTCGCATCCTGCGCGGCGTGCGCGCGCAGCTGGCCGACGCGGCCGGCGCGCTCACCACCATGGACGGCGACGACGTGCACCACCTCGCGCGCGGCATGGCGGCCTGTCGCGTCGTCGGCCCGCAGCGCGGCGCGCTGCCCGAGCTGCCCGGCGTCAACCCGCGCTGCCCGCGCATCGACTCCAAGTACGGGCACGTGGCGACGGCCGTGGGGACGACGGCCGCGCTGATCGCCGTCTTTGGCGTCATGTGCGAAGTGCCCGCGCAGTGCGCGCACATTGCGGACGACGAGTCGTTCATCAAGGCGATGCGCTGCGCGCAGGCCGCGCTCGGGGCGTGGTCGACGCCGGCGCTGCAGCTGCGCGGCGAGCACTGGTACGCGCTCGAGGCGGAGCGGCGCGCGCTCGAGCGCGCCATCGACGGCGCGCGCGAGGCGAGCCGCGCGGCGGCGCGGCTGCGCGCGACGCACGAGCGCAAGATGGCGCTGCAGCTCGCGTGGGCGCGGCGCGCGGCCTACCCGCCGCACGAGCGCGTCGACCCGCAGACGCAGTCGGCGCTGCGCGCGCGCGCGCGCGACCGCTCGCTCTTTGCCGAGTGGGGCGAGAGCGCGACGACGACGACGAGCGCGAGCGCGAGCGCGAGCACGGCCGACACCGAGCCCGACGACTGGCACCTCGGGCTCGACGAGTGGGCGCTGGTGTCGCCCGCGTCGCCGCCGCCGCCGGTGGCGCCGCTGCCGGGCACGACGGTGGTGCCGCTGAGCGAGATCCGGCTCGTCGCCGGCGAGCCGGCGGCGGCGTCGGCGGCGGACCAGGGCCAGTCGGACGACGCCGGCAGCTTTGTCACGAGCTCGAGCTGGCAGACGCTCGGCTCGGTCGGCTCGCTCGGCTCGCTCGGCTCGCTCGGCTCGCTCGGCTCGGCGGACTCGCTAGACGACGCGCTCGCGCGGCCGCTGCAGAGCGGCATGGTGCTGTCCGCGCGGTAGCCAGTGTATGGTAGCCGCGCGCGTATTAGTAGTATACAAGCATACGAGCGCACGCAGTGCGGTGCATGCGCACGCACCTCATGCCCCTCTTCTACGCGCTGGCCGACCCGCAGGACGAGGACGGCGCGGTGGTCGGCGGCTCGCCGCTCCCCGCCGAGCGCGGATACGACCCGCCGCCGGTCGAAGGCGAGCTGGTCAGCGTGCCCGTGGTCAGGGTCGTCGGCCACCTCGAGGGGCGCATTTCCCCCGTCAGCGACGACCGCGGGCGGCCCGTGTGGGCGCACCACAACCTGCCGCCCGTGGTGGGTCGGCCGCTGCCCTGGGTCGACACGGGTGGGCGGCGCCACGCCCACCTGAACCGGCAGCACCAGGCGCAGCAGCGGTGGCGCTACGTCACGGTGGAGCAGCTCGAGCAGTACCTGGCGCGCCCGCGCGCGCTGCGCTCCCCTTCGCCCACGCTGCCGGCGCAGTGCTTGGTTAAGCTGCGGGGCGCCGGCGACCGCGCGCAGGTCGAGTGCGTCGAGCGGCTGCGCCACCGGTACGTGCGCGTGACGCTGGGCAAGCCGGGCGAGCAGGCGACCGCGCCCGAGTCCGAGCCGATGCGCCTGCCGCGCCCGCTGCTCGGCCGGGCCGGCGTGACGCGCAACCGAAGCTACCCGGACGTTGCGGCGGGGTCTGGCGAGGCCTCGGACTCGCTGCTGCGGCGCACGATTGCGGCGCCGTGGGTCCGGCTGCAGCGCGTCGTGCACGCGCACGTGCGCATGACCGCGACGCTCGCCGAGCGCAGCGCCTCCGAGGAGATGGTCCGGGCGGCGCGCGACGACCTCGCGCGCGCCGAGGCGGCCGTCGCGCGCGCAATGGCAAACGAGGGGGTCTTTGAGGCGTACGACGCGGACGACGCGGACGTGGACGACTACGGCTACCCACGGCCGCGCCCGTTTGTCTCGAGGCTGGCCGTCTGAAGACGCGCCTAGCCCTTGCGCACCGCGCCGCGCAGCTTGCCCGGCTCGATGCCCGCGACGCAGACGGCAAACGGGCGCAGCCGCACCACCTGGCACGGCGCGACGCCGAGCTCGCGCGAAAACTTGTTGGTCCAGTACTCGTGGTCGTGCGTGCCCCAGAGCGGGAGCGGCTCGATGTTGGGCGCGTCGGGCCGTTCGGGAAAGCGCCGGTTTTTCCACGCAAACGTCCGGTGCACGAACGCCTGGTCGGGGTGCGCGTCGGTCTCGGGGCGCGTGCGGTGCTCCTGCGCCGCCGTGGCGAGCACGGCCTTGTCGACCGCGACGCGCGGCGTCGCAAACGGCAGCGCGCAGAGCGCGGGTCCATTCTTGAGCGCGTAGCGCACCTCGCCCTCGGGCGAGAGGAAGAGCACCACGCCGTCGCCCGGGTTTGAGAGCGTGACGAGCCCGTGCGAGCTGGGCGCGTCGACGCACGTCGTGTACTGGAAGCGCGCGCGCCCGTGCTCGTCGTCCTCGACGCGTCGGATGGTGTTGACCGCGACGTCGAGCGAGGTCACCGCCGCGCGGTACTTGCCATTGGACGACTGGTCGGGCACCGTGTCCAGCGTGATCAGCCCGAGCGCCTTGCCCGCCATCTCGAGGATGCGCGCGCGGTTGCGCGTGCCCGCCAGCGAGACGCGGCGCAGCGCCACCGGGCCCGGGTCGCCCTTTTCGAGCGCCTCCTCGAGCGTCGCGCCCTTGCGCAGCGACGCGACGAGGCGCGCGTGGAAGGTGGCGCCCGCGAGCCCGGCGCCCGCCTTGCACACGAGCCACGCCGTCTGGTGGATGCGGTTCATCCCGCGGCGCGTCGGGTCGGGCGCGCACGAGTGCTCGGCGAGAAAGAGCCCCACAAAGCACGAGGGCGAGTCGAAGCCCGCCACCCAGTCGCGCTTGTCGCGGTCGTTCTCGTCGCAGTCGAGCTCGGGCCCGACGGTGATGCTCGTGTCGGCCATCTCGGAGGGGATGGCCTCGCGCACCCGCGCGAGCGCGGTGGCGCGCGCCTCGGGGTCGTCGATGATCCGGCGCACCTTGGCCGTGTCGAGCTTGACCGCCGAGACGCCCGACCACCAGTCGGACCGCAGGATGTCGATGGGCACGTGCGGCTCGGCGCCGGCGAGGCGAAAGACGACGTTCTTGTACTTGCCCGTGTCCTCGCCGCGCTCGGCCTGCGGCAGCAGCACGGCCTCGTCGAGCGAGCGCAGCGAGCGCAGCAGGTGGTTGCGCAGCCCGACGGTGCACTCGTCGACGGCGAGCAGGCGCGCCATCGCTATGGTTGCGACGCACGCGCCCTGCGCGCAGGGCCAGCGCTAGCGCGCGCGATGGACTACTACGAAGCGGAGGAGTCGCGTGGCGAGCGGGCGTTGCTGTGGCTGCTTGCGCTAGCCAGCGTCGTGATCAGCGTGCTCTCGGTGGTGTGGGTCTTCGGCTGAGCGGCGGCGCGCGCGCATGTTCGAAGGGCTGGAAGGGCGCCACGGGTATCAGCCGTTTCGACACTGGCGCGACGTCCGCACCGAGCTCGAGCGCGGCCCGCTCGGCGCGCTCCGCTACCCCAAGACGGGCTTCGTGCAGGACGTCGCCTACCTGGTGTTCGAGAAGCTCGACCTCACGTCGCGGGTGGCGCTCTTCCTCGCGTCGCACCCCAAGGCGCGTCGCATCGCGCTGCGCAAGTACCACCAGGGCAAGCGCACCGAGTACGCGCTGCTCGGTGGCTACGGATTCGGCACGCACACGAGCGAGGAAATCATCCTGGTCGACCTAGGGCGCGTCGTCGCGCTGTCGCGCAACTTCAACCAGTACGAGGCGGAAAACGACCGCGATCAGCTGGGGAAGCTCTTTGCGCTGCTCGCGGCGAAGCTCGGCAAGCAGGCCTTCTACGACGCGTTCAAGAGCTCCAAGTCGCTCGAGGAGTGGCGCGGGCTGTTGGTTCGGCTGTTGTAGAGGGAGCGATACGGTCGGTGTGCGCGTCGTGCATAAAAATTACGTGTACTTGGCGACACACCGAGCTTCTCGTTGCGCAATCCGCTCGCGCCCAGCGCGGAGCGTCTCCGCCAGCATGCGCTCCTGGTTGCTGGCGGCGAGGTACTGCTGCCCGTGGTACCCAAGCCGGTGCGAGACGCGAACCGCGCGCAGTTTGCGTGTGCGGTTCGCTCCGTAGACGTGCGTGATCCAGTCATCAATGTAGTAATTGTCAAAGACCTCCGGGTAGTACGACCCGCGAAAGATGCACAGGTGCGTGCGGTGCGTCATGTCCATCGCCGCCAGGACCTGCCGGTTGCCCTCGGCAAACGTCGGCCCGACCACGCCCAGGTTGGACATGTTGCGCAGCGCCTCGACCATCACGCGCGCCCAACTGGTCGTGAGCACGACGGTGTCGTCCTGCGTCCGGATGAAGTAGTCGTGGCGTTCGGGAGCGTGGTACGCGGCCCGGATGAGCTCGTTCCAGGGCAGGTGACGGCGTCTCTTGCGCGGGTGGACCGGGACGAACCTCGTCGCCGGCCACGCTGCTTGGATGCGCCGCCGCCAGCCCGTCGCGTTGAGCAGCCGGTCGTCGTGGTCGATGCCTAGGTAGAGCACGATCGTGAGTGGGTCGTGACGCGGCGTGTGCCGCGCAACGGACGGCAGCAGCAGTTTTAGAAGCGCGTTTGGGAGGTGGTTCCGACACGTGCATGTGAGCACGCACAGCGCGATGCGCGGCGGCCCCAGGCCCATGGCTTTCAGAGCCTTGCTGTGCACCGGTGCACGGTGTACTAGACGCTAGCGCGAGCCGTGAGCGGGATAAGGACGCGTGCGCGTGCGTCGTAGTAGTAACAACGACCGCCCATGCCCCTCCCCAACCTCTCCGCGCTCGACCTCGGCGCGCCCACCGGCCCGATCGTCACCTTCACCGACGAGCACCAAGCGCACGTCGCGCGCCGCACGCGCGCGGGCTGCAAGCGGCGCGCGGACGAGGGCGGCGGCGAGGTCTGCATGATCGGGCACGAGCCGCTCCAGCACGGGACGGAGGTCTACCAGCTCCCCGACTTTTACGGGCGCCCGGGCGCCTTTGTCAACATTCGCGACATCTACGAGTGGTGGCGCACCCAGAGGTCGCAGGGCAGGCCCATGACCAACCCACTCATCCCGGTCCAGCGGATCGAGGAGGCCGAGTGGATTGTCGTGCGCGACTCGATTCTGGGCCAGGCGCCGCAGCAGCCGGCGGCCGATCCGTTCCCCGACGGCATCATCGAGCGCCAGCCGTGGGGGGGCGTCGCGTGGGACCGCGTTCCGGGGGTGGACGCCGGCCTGCTGTCGTACAACGGGTCGCGGGCCCCAGACTCCCTCGGCACGATGCCGAGGCACGCGCAGTACGCCGCCGAGCTCAACCGAACCGCCCTCTTCTCGCGCGTCGGCAAGGACGTCAAGTTCACCTGGAGGCAGCAGCTGTTCGTGCCTCCCCCCGAGCGCGGCGGCGAGCCGGTGCATTGCTGCGACGATTTGCTCATCGATGTCAGCGCCGAGCCGGGCACCAGGCTGCACGCCATGCTCGAGTACTGGCTCCATACGGTCACGTGGCGGGCATACAGAGAGGTGCTCACGCACTGCATCGAGCGGGCCGTGGGCATACCGCCTGGAAGGCTGGGCGACTTTGTGCGGCGCAAGCTCAACGCCGGCGCCGACCCGAGCATCGAGCAGCTCGCCCTCGGCATGATCGATGGCTACATGTCCTACTACCACGCCGACGGGAGCCGCTGGGACAGTTTGCATCCGCCCTCACCCGACGAGACCGAGCACATGAAGCTGGTCTTCAGGATCGAACTCCCAATGTGGCTGATGCGCAACCTCGTCGAAACCAACCGCATCGACCATTGGGAGTCGGAGCGCCTGCGGCCCCAGTGGATGACCGGCGGCCCGTTCGCCTGGCTCCTGTCGCCGGACAACATCGAACGCACCTACGAGCGAGCGTTCGGACTTGACCCCTTTGCCGATGGGGGGGACCCCGTCGAAGAGAACATCTCGGTCGCGAACTCGGCCTACTTCGGCGTGCTCAAGTGGGCCGTGCTGGTGGCGCAGTCCGTGATCGCGTACGGGCACGCGCACATCGACAGGAGCGCGCTCTACTTCATGTCCAGCCAAAACCCGCTCGCCGGAGGCTTCCAGGCGGCGTACAACGGGATGGTCAACATGAATTGGGGCGGGCGCAACTTCTTCGACGAGAATCAGGCCAGGCACATCCTCGGCCTCTGGCGACGCGACCCGCCGGTCGTCCCCGACTGGTACGACCCGGGCGCGCCTGAGGATGCGGCGCTGAACGCCCGGAAGGTCCTGTGGGGCAAGGAGCCCGTGCCCGGCCTTTCGCCGCCCACCGACTCAAACGCCTTCTGCCGCGCCGGCCAGCGCGGCCTGCCGCAGGTCGTCATCGGGATGCGCGACAACGGCGTCATGCCGGAATCGTTTGCGGGCGGGCCGCCAGGAAGCCAGCTCGTCGAGCACACGGCGACCACGCGCGTGCCGCTGTGGTATTGCGAGTCCTTTGCCTGAACGCGCGGGTTTTTTTTACCTTACACACACGCGCACCGCGCACCGCCTACCGCCTACCGCCACGCCACCTCCGCCTCGTCGCGCTCGCGCTCGCGCTCCTCCGCGACGCGCGGGTGCACCTCGGCCGAGCCGCGCGTGTGCGCCCAGCGCATCAGCGCCTTGGCCAGGTTCTTCTGCCACATGCGCGCCATCGTCGGGTCCTGGCCCACCACCGCGTCGATGGCCTTGCGCGCCAGCTTCTCCGTGCCGAGGTGGCACGCGCGCTGCGCGAGCTCGCGCACCTCGGCGTCGGAGCCGCGCAGCAGCGCCTGCTCGCCCGTCTCGGCGTCCTGCGCGTCCTCCTCGATCTCGACGGTCGCGCGCGTGTCGCCGAGGTCGTCGCTCAGCTGCCGCGCGTAGGCGCGCATGCGCCCCTCGCGCGCCATCTCGAGGAAGAGCGTGCTCGGCCCGTACCACGCCGACGACATGGGCAGATCGGTCTCGGGCAGCGCGCGGCGCATGATGCGCGCCGAGAGCGCCGCGCAGTGCGCGGGCGCCTTGGGCGCGTCGTCGATGGTCCACGCCAGCGAGCGCAGCGGCGGCACCGAAAAGGGGTAGTTGTACAGGCGTAACCCGGACGCGTACGGCGTGTGCACGTGGTTGGCCTCGCACTCGTCGCGCAGCCGGTTGGCCGCGTCCCACGCGACCACGGGCGTCGCGCGCCACGCGTCAAAGTTCTTGCCGAGGTAAAAGTCCTCCGCGTCGCCAAACTGCGTGCCCCAGTCGGCGCGCTTGCCCAGGTAGGTGGCAAAGTTGACCCGGTCCGTGGTCGCGCGCTTCGCCGTCGACGCCGACGGCTCCTCGGGCGGGAGGAGCAGCTCGACGTGCGTCATCACCGGCGCGGGCTGAAAGCTCTGCACGAGCGTGTCGAGCCCGCGCTCGAAGAAGCCCCAGTCCTCATTGGGCGCGTCGGCCTCGAGCCCGACGACGTACGCGATCTGGCGGCCCGTGGGCCGCTTGCTCGGCCACGGCTCGGACAGGGGTCGGTTGCCGAGGCCGCCGTCCAATGACGGAGCGTCGCCCGTGGCCGAGGCGCCCGCCCGCTCCCGACTCCCGCGGATGATGTCGGACCATTGGTCATCCGTCAAACGGACCACGGACATGCTCTCCCCTCCCCCGCACCTACCACGCCTACCACACACGACGCAGCCCCGCCTAAATGTCTAGCGCGCCCACCGGCCGGAGCCGGCCTGCTCCGCGCGCAGCGCGGCGCCCGCCTCGCCGTCGGGCGCCCAGACGCGCTCGGCCACGAGCTCCGCAAACTTGCGCGTGCGCCACCACGCAAACCAGACCTGGGCCGGCTCGCGCGGCTCGTACAGCGCCGGGTGCGTCTGGTGGGTTGCGCGCGACTTCCACGCCGACTCGGGGGAGGCGTCAACGGGGAGGTCGAGCACAACGTCGTCGGTGTCCGGCCACAGGAAGGCGTGCCCGCGGCGCTCGCAGCCGCCGGCCGCCAAAAAGGGCAGCCCGTCAACGAGGCGCGCCTCCAGATGGTCGAACAGCTGCTTGTGGAGGGGTGCGTCGAGGCGACTGTTGCCGACGAAGAACTCGTCGGCGTCCGGCTGGAACGGGTCCTCGACGCTGAGCGCCACCTTGTACGGAGGGGACATGAGGGTCTCGGCCGCGACGAAGAGGCCCTGCCACTCGTCGGTGTTGCAGGCGCTGTCAAACTCGGCGCGAAAGTCGTCGCCGAACGACGCCTGCAGCTCGCGCAGGCACACGCCTCGGCCTTGGCCTTCGGCGCCGGGCCGCGAACGGAGACCATCCATCCGTGCTTTGACCTCGTTCTCGATCTTCGCGGCGGCCGCCTTCGAGCCGCGGTGCTCGAGGGCGGAGCCCATGCAAAAGCCCAGCGCGGTGATCAGCGCGAGCTCGCGCTGCTTCGGGACGTAGTCGTCGCCCTCGAGCAGCGCGGGCAGCGCGCGCGGGCAGTACTTGACGACGCACGGCAGGAAGGCGTCGAGCTCGGGCCTGGGCGGCGTCAGCGGCGCCGCCTTGTCCACGCCGCAATCGTAGTCCTCGACCTGCGCAGCGGTCACCGGGTGCGACGCCCAGAAGCTCCACGGCACGGCCGGGTGGACTTCGTAACGCCCCTCGGTGAAGGCGTCCCAGTCTTGGGGGCACAGATGGTCGGAAAAGTCGTGACGGTGCGCGCCGGGCCAGAGCGTGGGCATCGCCACGCCGCGCGCGCGCATGATCTGGACAATGGAGCACGCGCGCTCCACGTCGTGCTCGAAGATGGCCTTGGCCAGCAGCTGGTGGTGCGCGCGCGGCGTGAAAAACGCGCTGTCGCTGAGCATCGCGAGCGCGCGGTCGCGCTCCCATTCGAACGCGAGCACGAGCACGTGCTGGCTCTCCCAGTTGCCGCCGAAGCAGCTGCCCTCCCAGACGCCGCCGGCGTCGTCGCCGGTGTCGTCGGTGAGCTCGAGCGCCTTGAGGATCAGCGGCCACATCCAGTCGATGTCGACCGCGCGCGCTTCGAGGAGCTCGCGCAGCAGCAGCTCGAGCTGCTCCCCCGGCCACGAAAGCTCCCGGAGCAGCCTCTCGTACGCCCGCGCAAAGGCGGGCGGCAGCTTCTTCCCATTCTCGCCGTGCCAGCTCCCGAGCAGCACGTTGATCCGACCGCCGTGGAGCCGGTGTACCCACGCATCCTCCTCGACATGGCAGCTCTCGCGGATGGACATCGACGACCTCGTGTGCATGGCGTCGCGCGTCATGTCGAGATTGGCGTTGCGAACGACGCGCGACACGCCCTCGGCCTCGGCCTCGTGCACGCGCGACGAGGCGCTCCGACACCAGCGCTCCGTCGCGCTCTTGCGCCGCGGCTCGAGCAGGTGCTCGACGACCGACGCGGCAAAGAGCGACAGGTCGTCGTCCTCTTCGAGGTCTTCCCCGGCGCTAAAGGTGCACATGGACTCGTGCACCGCGACGGCGAGCACTTCGATCGGCCAGTCGATGAGCGCGAGCGCCATGTCGAGGAGCCACTTGCTGCCTTGCGCGTTTCCAAGCACCAGAAAGAGCGACCTGGTGAGCGCGCACCTGACCCCCTGGAGGTGCTCCCCGCCCTGGGCGCGGTCCGGATCATCGTACAGGGCGAAGCCAATGTAAACGCGGCGGTCGGAGCCCGCGTCGTGCTCAAAGTGCGGGTCGAGGAGCTGGGTTTGCAGCTCCTTGTGGACCGCCTGCACCACCTCCGTGTTCGACATGCCCTCGTAGATGATCTCGAGATTCCCAGCGGCGTCCCACGGCTGTAGGTTGAGCAGCCGGCGGTACGCAAAGGCCAGGCGCGGTGCCATGGAGTTATCGACCGCCTGCCGCCGCTGCGCCGACGGCCCGTCGCCAAACCGCAGGCGCTTCCGGAGCAGCGCGAACAGCCCCTCCACGGCCGGAACGAGGTTCCCCGCCGAGGCGTTCGAGTGGACCGGATCGACGGGGCAGTCCTGGCGCAGGTGGTCGGTGCCGCCCAGCTTCTTGGTCTTCATCAGGTACCAGACCCCATCCACGAGCGCGCGCAGGGAGAGGTGCCGCGCCAAGGTCTCGGTCTCGAGCACGCGGCGGAGCAAGGTCCACATGCCGCCCGCGTGCAGCATGGTGTTGATCACGCTGTTGGTCCGCGCTTGCACCACCGGTACGAGCAGCGCGTCGCTCGGACGGTCGGCAACCGAGTCGCCGAGCACCGCGTACGCAGAGGCGGCGCCGATGACGTCGTCGTGCATGAGCGCGTTGAGCAGCGCCCACGCGGTCTGCGCGGGCGGCGCGCGCTCGAGGAAGCTGTCGAAGAGGTGCTCGCACGCCCGCAGGTGCGCGACGAGCGTCGACCTTCGCAGGAGGCCATTCGACCGCACGCGCTCGTCAGCGCCGAGCTTCAGCAGCTCCGTCCGGTTGTGCCGCGGCTCGTCGATGGCCTGGCGGATGCGCCGGTCGCCCCACTCGCCCTCCCAGTCGTCGTCGTCGCGGGGGCGCACGGCCTTGGTCGCCTTGCTCTTGCGCGCGCTGTGTGAGGCCATTCGTGCAGTCGTAGGCGGGCAGAGTGCGCTCAAGGGTGGGAGGGGCGCGAGCGGCAGCCGACGGCCGACGGCCGTGCCAACTGCACGAAGCGGGCCATATATATACATGCGCATATACATATATGGTAGGGGGTGTAAACAGCCAACTACGGGGGGTGTAAACAGCGGATATACCCGCATATGTTATATGGGCCGGACGGGAGCGCGGCCGCGCCACCCACGGCCGCCCGGGCCCCGCCCGGGCCGCCCGGACCCGGCCCGCCCGGGGCGCCCCGACTGCAGCTTGTGAGATACTCCACACAAACAGCCACAACAACAAACAATCGCCATGGCCACCTTCGCCAACAACGCCAACAACGCCGCCGCGTTCGCCGCCTTCCAGGCCGTCCTCGAGACCGGCAACCTCCCCGCCATCAAGGCCACCTGGGGCGCCCTCTTCCAGCAAGCGGCCGCGGCTCCGGCTCCGGCCCCGACTCCGCCTTCGACTCCGGCCGCGCCCAAGCGCACGGCGAGCCAGGCCAACGTCGAGGAGCTGCTCATGCACTACGGCGACCTCGGCGCGCCCTCCGCGCCCCCCGCGCCCAAGGCCAAGAAGACCAAGAAGGTCACCGTCGCCGAGCCGGTCGAGGTCGTCGAGCCCGAGGCCGAGCCCGAGCCCGAGCCCGAGCCCGAGGCCAAGCCGCTCAGCAAGAAGGCGCAGAAGGCGCTCAAGCGCCCGCGCGCGCTCACGGCCTACAACGTCTTCATGAGCGA
>Ga0115012_10001500_pt1 | contig 13540 bp, 19 predicted proteins | sample TroAtlMetagenome_FD_88706 | JGI IMG/M metagenome (GOLD analysis project Ga0115012, IMG submission 88706) | Marine eukaryotic phytoplankton communities from Atlantic Ocean - Tropical Atlantic ANT10 Metagenome | ecosystem: Environmental > Aquatic > Marine > Oceanic | place: Tropical Atlantic...
AAAGGAAATACTTCATCTTTGAAAACATCAAACTTTCGCTTTGGTTCAAAATCCTTAAATTGAGACCATCTTAAATGCTGTTGATCTTTATCAAAAATAGGTTCATTGATCTCTTCACCTAGAATATTAGCTTGGGCTTCTTTATTTTTGTGAAGCTCATCTAAGCGTTTTGCAAATAACAAATAAGTAATCTGCTCAATCACTGACAATGGATTTGAAATACCACCTGACCAGAACGCACTCCAAATCTGATCGACTTTATTTTTAATTTCACCTGTAATCATACTATTCTCTTCATTAATCAAGCTTATTATGACCTTTTAGTCTTTTGCTCTTGACTTTTAATCCACAAATCAATCTCACTTTTACGAAATCGCCAAGCTGCCCCTACCTTAAAGCCCGGTAGTTTCCCTTCTGATGCAAATCGATAAGCAGTTTTTTCAGCTATTTTCAGATAATTAGCTAAATCCTTAATCAGCATTATGTCATCAACGGTCATTGGACGTAGCCCATAAAAATTGAATGTAGTTGAAAATAATTGAAATCAATGAAAATTACAAGAAATTATCTGAGTTTGTATCCAGTATGTACATTACAGTTCATGCAAAAATATAGATTTATAAAATGTAGGGGAAATTTTTCAAGTTCATTTGCGTTCATTTACTAACACTTTTTCTTACCCCATTGACCTATAACCTATTAATTTTACAATGAAATATATGCAATATTTGCTGTGCAACTGATTGAACATGATTGAAATTATTTGATATCAAAAGCACGGATTGAAAGTTAATTTGGGATAGTTAGATGGATTTTTTATTTGTTAATAGACAAGAATTATCCGCTTTGAGTGGCTTGCCGTATTTACAGCAATCGGCTTATTTGCTGGGTATTCGTCCCTACATGGATAGGAAGACGTTCCTAGTTGGCCTTAAGCGGCGCATTAGCTATCAATCGCTTGCTGAAGCCTTATATATCGAGCCACATCAAGGTATAAAGTCAGGTAGCCCTTCTCGGCAGCAATTGCGTCGGGCTATCAAAGCATTAGAACGAGCAGGGCTTGTTGAAATTCAATCCTTTGATAAGCACTTAGTGTTGAAGTGCTGCTTAGCCGATAAGGATTATTTTACTGAAAATAAAGCCGACACAAACCCGACACATCTAGGCAGCACAAAGCCGAACCTTACAAACAACAATAAATCAGCACCTTATCCACATAAGCCGCAAAATCCAGACATGGGCGTCATGCCTAAAGCCGACATACCTCATAACTCAGAACAAGAGAGAGAGTATGTGCGCGAACGTTTCAATCAATTTTGGCAATTGTATCCACAAAAACAAAACCACAGCAAAGCTTATGAAGAATTTACTCGCCTCAACCCAGACAACAAATTATTCAACAAGATACTATCAGCCTTAACGGCTCAGATTCATCAACGTCAGCAATTAACTCTTAATGGTGAATGGGTTCCCAGGTGGAAATTTCCAGCTACCTGGTTAGCCAATAAAAGTTGGAATGATGGCCTTTTATACGTTGAACAGAAGGAAAATCGACATGAAACAAATCAACACGGTTCTCGCACAAGGTCTTATGCCGACCTCATCACCGAGTCCTGCACAGACTTCGACTTTGACTTCACCGGAGAAACACCAAGCAAGCAAACAGCGGCCAACATCGTCGCATTCAACCAAGCCAAAAGCAATTGAACCACGCATTGATATCTTGTTTGTACGACTCACCGCAATCTATGGCCAACTGTGGTTAGGCAAACACCCAAATGAAGTGTTAATCACCACTGCCAAGAGAGAATGGACGGAAGCATTAGCAAAATTTGATAACCAAGCAATAAAAGAAGCGCTAATTGAATACCGAGCCAAACACCGCTTCCCACCTAATTTACCCGAGTTTGTAGCGTGTTGCCGTGAAAAACTAGCAAGAAAGCAAGTACCTATCAATAGGAATAAATCAAAACAGAAATCTTCACCTGATATTGCCAGCTTCCACATAAAAAAGATGCTGGCGTCATTAACTACCAATAAAACCAGGAGACAACCATGTTGATATTATCCCGCCGACCTAACCAAAGCATTTTCATCGATAAAGGTCAGATCAAAATAAAGGTATTAAAAATCAAAGGCAATAGTGTCTCACTTGGTATCTATGCTGAAAAACCCATAGAAATTGACCGAGAAGAAATTTATCGGCGTAAATACGCCAATCAACAACTAAAGGAAGTGATTAATCAAACGCAATTAACTACAAAGCTCAAGCTAACAGGTGAATCTCATGACTAAAGCGTCTATGGTCACCGCATTATTAATATAGCAAGCCTTAGTATACAGGCAGCTAATATCACCACTATTAATCGTTATACAACGGTTAAGAACAAACCTACAGCAGCACAAATCAATCCACTTAAAGCCATTCAGCAAATGCACTTCCCAACAACAGTTAAAACCATAGCCGATGCCGTCAATTACTGGCTCAATCATTCAGGCTACCACTTGGTGAGTGTCGATAAACAAAGCAACCAACTTCAATTGATTCTAAAACAACCCCTACCCCAGGTTGTTCGTAACCTGGGCCCTCTTTCGATAGAGCAAGGATTAACTGTGCTGGTAGGTCAAAGCCTTTTTAGACTTAAGCCTGATGATTTACGTAGAGATGTTAATTTTATTCCGATTAAACGGAGGAAGGCATGAAACATTACCTTGATGATAAATGGTTAATTCTTATCGCATTAAATTTAATTGTAATCATGGGAATCTTTCTTTTTAAAGGAAGAACATCGATTGAGCAAACACAAGACTTATCATCTATTGAAAGTCAACTAAGCCAAATTGAATCAAAATTAAGCATAAAAAAACCAGTAATTGATTTTTCAGCGCTCAATCATCAATTCCAGCAATTAAAACAGTTAATCCAACAAATACCCCAGCAAGATAACTCTCAGCTTGGAGCTTTGGTCACTAGTGGACAAAATGCTATCAATAGTCAACTCAACAAAGTATCGCTTGTTCTCTCACAACTGAGTGAGCAACAGCAACCCTTTAAATATTTAACCAACAACGAACTTCCTTTTAAATTACTTAGCATCGACAGTCTCCAGCAAACCAGTGTTGCTACTGTATCTTATGCTTATAAAACACAAGCACTCGAGAAAGGCGATTTTTTAGCTGGTTGGAAAGTAATCGATATCGATTTTGCTAGACAATATATTGAGTTTGAAAACGCCGATAAAGCCCATGTTGCCCTGAACTTGCAATCTCAAGAGGTCATCAATGGGTAAATTAGCACCTTTGACTTTAAGTTTTATTCTAAGCACCAATGCATTTGCTAACTTATTTATTCCGGGCGTGAATACACCATCGATAAATACAACAGATAATGCATTAGCAAAAGCAGGTGTGACTGATATTGAGGATGAAGTCATTGATGATAACGAGTTTGAATTAACTGATATCCAGCAACATCACGCCAAGGTTTGGCAATTGACATCCGCCGAAGAAAAACGTTATATCCAGTTGATGCAAAGTCGAAGTAGCACCTATTACCAAGGCTTGCGAATGACGCCACTCGATATCTTAGGCCTTAATGCACGTAATGATATCGAAAGGCAACACTTTGCAGAACTCGCAGCTAAACAGGAAGCACAAAAAGTCGCCCAAAACATAGCGTGGAATAATGCCTTTTATCAAGCGTACAATCAATTGTTTCAAGATGTGCCAGTTGTTGGTGATTTTGACCCATCGCCATACTCACCTTATGCCCATCAACCAATTCAGTTAAAACCGGGTGAACGCTTATATTTATTTATTAGATCCGAGGATGCAGTAAAAACCATTTTAATGCAGCTGATAGATGCAATTAACCGCAGCACTGATACCCAGTTAAATATTCTTTTTCTTAATATGGATGCAGGTGAAATTCAACTTTGGGCTAATCGACAACAGTTACCCCTGAATCTTGTCAATTCACGCCAAATCACCTTGCATGACGGCAAGCAGCAATATGACGCTTTAACACTAAAGAATAAACAAAGCCCTCTCTTGTTGCTATCAAATGGTAGAGCTTCACAAGTAGTCGATATGGGGAGGTTTTAATGCAATTTAGCAAATCTTGGACCTTCGTATTGTTGATGTTAGTTACCAATCAAGCATTGAGTCTGCAAGTTATACCTTTAACCTTAAATCATTCTGACAGTGCAAATAAGCTCAACTTATCTAGTCCTATTGGTGTTCCAGCTCGAAGCAAAGCAACCGTCGGAAAGGTAGAAACAAAAAAGATAGATGCCGGAATCTTTACAACCGTTATCTTTATTATTGGTCCAGACTCATATTCCAGGCATTGGTTGGCTGAACATCAGCAGCAATTACAAGACATACAAGCCATTGGCTTTATCACCAATGTCGATGACTTTGATACCATCATACAGCTACAGCAAAAAAGTCAACTTCCCCTATTGCCGGTCAATGTTGATCCTTTATTAAAATTATTGGACATCAAACATTATCCCCTAGTGATAGCTAAGGGGGAAATATGGCAGTAAAAAAATATTCTACCAAAATGACGCTGCAATTATCGTTGATAGTTTTCATTGGCTGGCTAGTGTTATTAGCTTGGAGTCTAGGACAATGGGGCCTACATGGTTATAACTCAGCTTACCATAACTTAAACTCACTAATTGACAAACAACGACAAGCAATAAGCCCTGTTTACCAAGGCTCTCTATTATCAACATTACCGCTAGAACTTCATTATAACCCCTCATTAAACCACCCTTATTTAACCAAGCTCAGTTTTAATGAATTGACTACAGACTTGATCACCAAGTCCCAGCAATTTATCAAATTGATGGTACTTACCAGTCAATGCATGTTGATCAAATTAATGATTATGCTAGCAGCCATGCCTTTATTTGCCTTGGCCATGATTGCAGGTCTTATTGATGGTTTAAATCAAAGAGCAGTTCGCACCGCTTGCCTTGGGCGCGAATCATCTTATGTGTTTCACCGTCTTAATCACTACTTTAAAAAAAGCATGGTAATTGCCTTGATGGCTTGGCTTGCCATACCTATTAGCATCACCCCTGCTTGTGTATTCATACCCATAAGCTTGATGTTGGGGTTGATGGTGGCACTGACAGCTAGTCGATTTAAGAAATATTTATAAGGGGACGTCATGAAACAAATACTCACTATACTCCTATTGATCATCAGCCTAGCAAGCCACGCGAATAACTCTAATCTTAATGAAACGCTAGTACGTATCATCAATCAAATCAATGCCATCATGCCCTTATTAGATGAAGCACAATCTGAGATTAACCCCACAGCTCACATTCAATTACACATAGAAAGCTTTAAAGATAATCAAGATCATATCCATAACGGGCTGAGAAATGACTTATTAATGATTCGTAATGGTTTGATTGAATACATCAATCAGCCAGTTATAGCCCCACGTAAAGTTAAACCACTTAACAGTGACTTTGTGGGCAAACCCTAATGAGTAAAGAAGAAATTACTAGACTGTTTGCTACAAGCTTTCAACAATCGAATCAGGGTATCGCTGTAAACGTCTATTCCAGCTGGATCCGCTTTATTGCTATCTCACTGGTGATATTGGCAATCATGTGGTCTGTAAACCACTTCATGAGTTCAGAGGAAAAAGAAAAAGAGGGATTTCTGGTTCGCTTGGGTTCAAGGCTCATTAGACTAGTCATTGGCTTGATGATTTTTATTTTATTACTAACTGTCAGGGGATAATAATGAAAAAAATTACACGCTCTATTTATTTAAGCTTAATCAGTTTACTGTATGCACCCTCTCTGTTTGCCGCAGAATCCTGGTTTCCTAAAATTTCTGATGCGGACAACATTGGTGATGGTTCAAAAAGCATGATGTCGGTGACAGGAAGTTATGTCAAACAAGGCTTAAGCTTATTATTTTTTATCACTGCAGTTATTACTTTCATCAAATTCATTACCACAGTTCAACACGGCATTGAAGAGTCAAAGAAAAATGAAGGCTCTATGGTTGCTTTTGGCACCTTTGCAGTCATGGGAATAATGTATCTTACCCTTAGTATCGCCTCAGGCTATGTCGGTTATTCAATGATTACCAAATTTACTATCTAAGGTGGAGGCATTATGAGTCAGCCTTCATCGCACCACTTATCCCATGACTTTCCAGCTTGGAAAGGTTTGAGTCTACGCGAACTATTCTTGATAGTTATGGTAACAACCCCGCTAACCACGTTGCTATTCATTGTGTTAGGTTATCTGCTTGCGTTTCCTGTTGCTTGCGGCTGCATTGGATTTATTGTCGGCTTTATCCTAGCAATTACCTTATGGCCTAAGTACATCGCCACACTCAAAGCGGATAAACCCTATGGCTATGTATCTAAAAAAACCATCCAACTGCTGGTGCGATTTAGGCTAAAACATTCCCCCTGGATTCACTACCAAGGAACGTGGTGCAAAAACAAGTCCATAGGAGGTTATCGTGTTTAACTATTGGAAAAAAATTGACAGTCTGCATCACCACAACCGCTTATTGCTGGCATTTTCAGGTGTATTAACCCTTATCGTTTTCGCCTTAATCATCACCTTATATTCACTACCTAAACGCTATGAATTCTGGTTAAGTCCAAGCATGAATGCCAATGGTGGATTGATAAAGTCCAGTGAAATCTCAAATGAATACGTACAAGGATTTGTTTCATCTTTACTGCCTACACTTTATAGTTGGCAAGCCAAAGGCAAAGAGGTATTTAATAACAACCTCAAAGCATTTCAATATTACTTTACCCCACGCCATCAACATTTATTGCAACAAACTCTATCAGCCTATAACAATGCCCAATTGTTTAACCGCTCTCAAACAGCAAGCCTGTATCGTTTCATGGAACCCAGAGATGTTAAAAAAATCGCTAGTAATAGCTGGGAAGTAAAGCTCATTCTACGAATTAGCCAACGCTTGCAAGATAACTCAACAATGGTTATTGCCGACAAAATAGTGGCTTACCATCTGCGCGTAGTTAAAGTTAACTTATCTAAGCTACACAACCCTTTTCAACTGGCTCTTGATGGCTATACCAAACCAGAACAGTTGGTTAAAGACTTGCTGATTCAAACGGAGGTTTCACATGAGAATAATTAAAACAGTTTGTCTGTGGTTATGCTTAATCAATATTAGTTTTGCTCTGCAAAGTGAACATATTTTGTGGGAGAAATCCCCATTAACAATTGAGTTACCTATTAAGCAAGAGCGCTTAATTCAATTTCCTCAAACCATTAAAATAATCGATCAACAATTAAGTCCAAACTTATCTATTTTGAAGGTCAAAGGTAGTCTTTATTTAAAAGCACAAGGTCAATTCAAACATGCTAGATTAATTGTTCAACTACTCCCAGCTGGTGAGGTTATCCTATTAAATATCAAAGCTGACGAAAAATTCAACAACACTACACCAATTGAAATTCTAACCGATGATACGACGCTTAATTCAGTTACGGCGACCAGCCGGTATGAATACAATGCTATTCAATTGACACGCTTTGCTATCCAGTCATTATTTTCGCCAGAACGCGTGTTAAGCATTCCACAAGGTGTTTATCGCACGGCTACGCAAACACATAAAACTATGACCCTATTTTATGGGGCCAGTGTAAAAGCGCATCCCATTGCCTCGTGGCGAGGTGGCTCTTTGCATGTGACAGCAGTTGAAGTCACAAACTTACTCAATAAGGCGATCAAATTAAACCCTACTAACTTGATAGGTCACTGGCAGTCAGTAAGTTTCTACCCGAGCGATCACTTACCCGCTAGAGCTAAACACCGAAGCACCACCGTATTTCTCGTCTCCGACAAACCATTTCGCCAAGCATTATCAGAAAACGCGAGGTATATTCGATGAATAAAAACTATGGCATCAAAATGTTATCGGGTTCAGTAGCCTTAGTAGTATTTCTTATTTTGTTTAATAATAAAAGCACTACAAATGTAAAAGAGGACCAAATCCACACCAATAATTTCAATGAAGCCATTGCTAGTCAATTCAATGATAATATCCGTGATGTCTCAGCCCGTTTACAACAAACTGAAAAGCGGCTTGAGGCCATGCAAAAACAAAATAAATTGTTACGTCATGCCCTTCAGCAACCAAAACAAGTTGAAAATACGAATATCAAACAACAATTACAAACATTACAAGAGAAAATCGCATCCATTGTTAAGAGCGAATCATCATCTTACCCAATTGAGGATAAAAACCAATTAACGCAAATCAAAGACTTGGACGCATTATTGGAACAGCCTACAGGAGAAAGTGATCCCTTGAACATATGGAATAAGCAAGATGCTAAACATAAAGTAAAGACGGTAGAACCCTTTTATACTATTCCAGCTGGTAGCGATTTTGAACGCGTCACTTTGTTATCTGCATTGGTTGGTGAAGTACCCGTGGAGGGAAAACTAATGCAACCTCTGTTCCCCTTTTCTGCGATGATATCACGTGGTGACTTAATGACCGCCAACGGCATGCAATTACCCACTGAAATCATTGGCATGAAAGTCAGCGGCTATTCTCTGGGTGTGGGTTCCTTTCTCGATAATATCAGTTGTGTTCGAGCCTATGTCACAGCCGCATTATTTGTCTTTGATGACGGTCACTTTGTCACCGTAGGACAAGAGAAAATGAAAGGCTCGGCTGAAATGATTAACAATGACAGCCTCGGCTATCTCACCAGCCAACACGGTAATCCTTGTATCAAAGGCAATTACATCAGCAATGCACCACAAGTATTAACGTCGTTCATGGCAGCCGGTGGTATTCAAGGTGCAAGTTCTGCTTTATCTAAATGGCAAATGACCTATCAATCCGAAGGTGGTGGCACTACGGCGACACCAACGGGCCAAATAGGACACTTTGCTGCAGGCGGTGCATTAAGCGAAGGAAGTCAAAAAGTAACCGATTGGATGGAAAAACGTATTCAAGGCAGTTTTGACATGGTGTTCGTTCCTGCCAGCCTTAAGGTGCATAACCAATTTGTAGCTAATCAATTAAGCCTACATTTTAACCAAACCATAGCCATCGATAAAACTATTAACGGGAGAGTATTAGATTATGGTCATCAAACTCAACAACATCTTGATAATGCTTTGCGTTAGTTTAGGAATAAGTGCTTGTTCAAGCACTAAGATTGAAAACGGCACCATCCCAGAACAGGGGTTAACCGTGAGTCAACTCTATCAACAAAATGAACTGAAACCCATAACCAAGAAAAGAGTCAAACAGATTCAATTTAAACACGATAGTACGCAGCCTCAATTTAAAGCACTGCCTAATCCTGAAATTCCAATTCATGTTTTTGCTCATGTCGCTACCATTGGTGATGAGCAAATTATTAAGCCTGCCTATACTACGCGGTTTTTCCTCTATAAGAATAATCAATATGCTCTAGCATCAGAACTGTATTGAGGTGAATATGAAGACTATTGTAGATTGGTTATTAGGCGAGAAAACATCCCGAGCAGAAAAAGTCACTGATGTTAAGCAGCGCTATGCCAACTCCCAACCTTCTTTTGCCGATAAACTTGCCATCGTTGATTTTGATGATGAACATCAAGTCTTTTTGTTTGCCGATGGTAAAAGCATCGGCTCTGGCTTTGAATTAAGTGATATTCCAGCAGAAGCTGCCGCTACTGAATATCTACACACGGTGTTTAATAAGGTGCGAGATACCTTTGCTACGGTAGTACCACTTCATCAAATCGATCCATGGGTAATGCAATTGTTTGTGCAAGATGATTATAGTTTGGCACCTGTTATGGAACATATTAAAGCATCAATTGCTCCAAACCTTATCAACAGTGATATAACTCAGGATTATTTGAAAAGATTACACGATTTGTTTGATAAAATGAGCCGCCCACAAGGCTTGTTTATTGATCCTAAAACAGCTCGTCCCTACCGTGGAAGAAGACGTCGCATTCGAATATTATTTTATCGATTATTGACTGATTCAAACCCAGACCGCCAAACCACACTCAAACAGCATCAAGAAACCATTGCACAAATTGAAACTAAACTTCGCTCGCCTGGTTTACAGTTAAAACGACTAACAGGTAAAGATTATTATCATTGGTGGGTGCGTTGGTTCAATCCGCTTGATGGCGAACAATTATTAAAGCAATATCCTTATCCCAATACAAAACCGGCAGGATTTAATCTAGCTCAGCATACCTTATTTACTCCACCCGAGAGTGATAACAAAGGATTTATATTTAATGGCTTGAAGCACCGCGTTTTATATATTGATGGCTTAAAAGAAGCACCAGACATAGGACTCATTTCCCGTGAGCGCACACAAGCAAACCCTAAACACCGCTATGCTTTATTAGATACCTTACCTGAAGGCAGCATTTATACCATTCAAGTGGTATTTTCTCATGATGCCGCTCTCGATGCCCATTTAACCCGCTTGGAAAAAGGCATAGTCGGGACTAGTTTAAAACCAACGCAGGTCAGAGAAGACATTAAAAAAGCCCGTAATGAATTAACAATGGGTAACCGTTTATTCTGGGTCAACCAAGCTGTTTTCTATCGAGCTCCAGATGAGGGTGAAGCCCAGATCATAGAAAAGCGATTACAAGATATTTTTATCGAAGCCAAAATGCCCTTGATAGAATCACGCTTTGATATTCACCCGCTAAATTCGTATCTAAATGCCCTGCCTTTTAACTTTATTCCAAACTATGCCAGACAATACTTATGCTATGATCGCTTGATGTACGCCTCTGAGTTAGCCGCACTGTTACCAGTTTACGCACGAAACCAAGGGGCGAAACATCTACCTTGTCTTACCTTCTTTAATCGCTTGGGCGAACCTGTCTTTTTTGATTTATTACATCATGACTTTGTCACCCAAAACTCGCATTGCGCAATCTTTGCCAATTCCGGTGGGGGCAAATCAGTACTCAGCGGCTGGATGGTGCAAACTTTGTTAGCAATGAAAAATGCCCGCATCGTGCTATTTGAGATGGGTAATTCTTTTGATCGCTTATTAACCCACTGCCAAAAGCATGGCTTGCAAACTCGACAATTGTTACTTTCCAATCACAAAGACAAAGCCATTCCCTTAAACCCCTTTTGTAATGCCTACAAAGCCTTACCTGAAATCGGCCAACAATCCATGCATGCACTGGAGATATTAAAACAATTAAAAAAGGAAAAATCACAACCGGCCAGTCTTCCCGAGCTTAACTGTCAAGAAGAATCTCGATCTTATTTGGCTGAACTTGCCCTAGCTTTAAGAACAATGATAACTGAAGCCAATGAGAAAGAGGAACAAGGTTTCACCCTCGCAGATGAAACCTTGCTTATCGAAATATTAAGTGATGCTATCGTGACCTCAGCGAAAAACAATCAGCAACAAATGCTGACTGAACATGTTTTAACCGCCTTCGAGCAACGTATAGCAGCTGAGACGGTGAGCAAGAAAAAAGAACGTTTACAAGATATGGCGGATCGCTTGAAAAGCTATGTTATCAATAGTGCAAAGTCGAGGTTTTTCAACGTACCTACAGAGCCTTTAGATGATTTTGATATTTTCCATATCGATATATCGGCTATCAAAGATGACAGAGGAAAATTAGCCTTAGTGATGGTTTCACTACTACCACGCATTCTTGCCATGGCCGAAAACACCCAACATGATGAGCGCCCCATGTTTTTAATCATCGATGAAGCACATATTCAATTTGAAATCGATGTCATCGTTTCCTGTGCCTTGCTACTCGCTAAAGTTGCGAGAAAACTGGGACTCTGGCTCATTCCCGTTACCCAAAATGTGGCTGATATGCGTTCAGCTAAGGCAACAAAAATTTTATCCTTGATGGAAACTTGGATTGTGCTAGGGCTTGATGAAAATGAACTAAAAGACATTCAGCAATTTAAGCATTTAACCCCACAACAACAAGCCTTGATTCGAGATATCGATTCACACAAAGGACTTTATGCTGAAGCTGTACTTTTAGGCTCTCGTTATCAGGGCTTATTTCGCATTATCCCACCCCGTTACTTACTTGCCTTGCTGATGAATGAAAAAAGCGAAAAAGTTAAGCGTAGCCAATTGGAGAAAAATTATGACGTACTCAAAGCCGCTGAAGTCATGGCTGAAACATTGGAACAACCGAAAACTCATGATGATACTAGGGCTTATTTTTATGAATAATACTGCATGCGCCATAGAAAGCACTAAGCCACCACATCCAATTAATACCTTTACCATTGCAACAAGAGTTCTGGCTAAATTGTTTCATAACTCCCATTATAAAATCATAGGCTCGTGTGCGTGGCGTCATGGTCACTTTCCACCAAAACTATCCGTTACAGCTGCAATAGAACAATTTTTGCCAGACTTAATCATTACTGTGAGCAATAAACCTGAAGAAAATCCCTGGCTGGAAGCTCGCTTACTCTATGAAAACAAAGTGAGCCGTAAAGCCTATCAACAAGCGTATAAGTTAGCGAAGGGCATGGAATTGGGTTTTGGCAACGGCAGTAATCAAACAACAAGTTTACATGGTAATAATGAGCGAACTCGAGTCGTTGATGTAATTGGGAGTCCTGTCGCTTTTTACTATTTTCCTTTTTTATCACTCAGAGCCGAAACAGGTTTTGGAATGCCTTATTACCTATCAGAACTCGATGCTGTGATGGACAGAACCGAAGCAGCTGAAATGTTATACATGGCCACTCACCCACATTTATTACTCAACCATGATATTGGTAACACAACCCACAGCTGGGGGCATGAAGTTCCACGATTAATGCGGGTGAATCAACCTTATAATTTTCGTGCCTCGGTGGTAGCAGCCATGCATGCCGTTGATATCGTAACCAATCAAAATCCATTACATATAACCAAATCAACCAGTAATAGCTGCGGTCAAAACTGTATAATAGCAAATGCTGTATTTGACCCAGAGAATAAAAAAATCATCTGGCAAGAAGTCTATCCCAATAACCGCACATTTAAGCCAGGAGCCCCGGATGACTTTGGTATCGAAGACGATAAACAAGGCAATGGCAATTATGTTTTTGTCGTTTGGCGTAAATACCGAGGATGTGTACAACACCATGGCAAGCTGATTCGATTTTTAACTTTTCCAAAAGTGGGCCAACCACAAAAACGCTAAGGAGTACTATGATTAAATTAATCGTATTAACCACATTACTTCCTACTAGCCTCTTTGCCGGTGGATTCATGCCAAGCCAATCCGACTACTATTACCAATTAGGTGGCTCATCCAATTTGTTTGTACCACCTATTAATAAGGATCAGACTATAAAAATTGGTGCTGATATTGATGGCAGGCTTGGGTTTTCATGCAGCGGGTTTAATCCTGTTGGCTCTATGAAAAAATGAGTGGGTAATCAAATTTTAGTTTCCCGCATAGAAAGTAAATCATATTGGTCAGATTCTCGGCTTTCCTGTAACCTCTAGCTCGTCTCTTAGCCAGTTGAACCTTA
>Ga0115012_10001502_pt1 | contig 13524 bp, 11 predicted proteins | sample TroAtlMetagenome_FD_88706 | JGI IMG/M metagenome (GOLD analysis project Ga0115012, IMG submission 88706) | Marine eukaryotic phytoplankton communities from Atlantic Ocean - Tropical Atlantic ANT10 Metagenome | ecosystem: Environmental > Aquatic > Marine > Oceanic | place: Tropical Atlantic...
CGTCCAACACCGTGGGCGCAACATCCAACAAACTGACCAAGCGCCCATCCTTGGACCCTTTGGATGAATTGTTGGGCCACTTAACAATCAATGGAACGTGGCTCTGTTCCACGTAGGCAGAGGTCCCGTGGTCGTACCAGAGCTCCCGCTCACGAAAGCCCTCTCCATGGTCAGCAACAAAGATGATCAATGCATTGTCGTACCGTTTTGCGGCCTTCAATCCATCGATGACCATCCCCACCGCACGGTCCGCCCGCTCCACACCCCTGGCATACAATCGTTCATACAGTTCATGGTCAGTGATGTCGTGGATTCGCTGGTAGGTGGGAATCCGTTCCAGATGAGCCGAATCGGCTTCCAGGGGAGCATCCAGCTCACCCGCTTTCAGCAGTCGACCCAATGGACCGTGGGGATCAAAGGAATGAAACCACCCAAACACGGGAGCCTCTTGCACGCCCACCCATGGAACCATGGCTGCCGCAGTCGCATCTCCGTTTCGATTCTTGTTTTCGCCGCCGTTGTAGACATCAAAGCCTCGGTCCAGGCCCAAGGCCTTCCGCAGCGTGAACGCCGAAACGAAAGCGCCCGTTGCGTAGCCCGCAGAAGAGAACCGTTCCGCCAGCGTCTCGTGTTTGGGAGACAACGGCGTGCCGCCCCGAAACAAGTTGGTCAATACGCCGTGACCCTCGGGCGGCAAGCCGGTCATGAGTGAACAAAACGCGGGGCCCGTGACGGTGATCGGTGAATGGGCATCCGTAAACGCGACTCCGTCTGCCGCCAATGCATCGATGTTTGGTGTGTTGGCCGGAGACTTTGAGTTGAACGCGCCGACGTGGTCAACCCGAAGAGTGTCCACCGATACGATGAACACATCGGGAGGGTCCGGGTTCACAAATGAACACCCCAGCCCGACCACGAGCAACCACAGGATCATCAACGGCAACTCTGAGTGCGGGCCACCCCTGACTCATCGCATGTCAGGCCGGAACAACTCGTGACCCACATGGCGGATGCGCCGCATGCGGGAACGGAACCGTCCCAGCCTTCCACCAAGTCGCACACCACAGTACCGCTGCAGCTGCCCACATCGAGCCATTGGCGTTCTTCGACCCCGTTGCAGTCCCAATCGAAACCACCACCGGATGTCGCCAACGCCGAGAAAGACGTTGCCTCGGGGTTCACCAGCGCATCACTGTCGTCGCAATCCGTCGCCGTTTCACTTGTGTAATCGCCGCTCGCACCGCACAAACACTTCTCTTCGTCACTCCCGAACCCATCGTCGTCGGCATCCAAAAACCAGGTCGAACATCCGGTCGCGTCTTCTTCATCCACGGTGCCATCGCAATCGTTGTCTTCCCCATCGCACACTTCGGTGCCATCGGGGTTGGACAGCGGATCCGTGTCGTCGCAGTCGTCTCCGCCGGCCACCACAGCATCAAAACCATCGCCATCGGCATCGGTCAAATCGGATCCGTCGCAATCTTGGTCAATGCCATCGTAGGGGTGGTCTTCCGCACCGGGGTTCACCAACGCATCGTCGTCGTCGCAATCCACGTTGGCGGTGTAACCATCGCCATCGGCGTCTTCACCAATGGCAGGGCCGGTGTCTTCCGGTGCCCCCGTGTCGCCGGGCTCCACAATCCGAATCATGAGATTGTCTGCACTCGTCAGTCCAGCGGAATCGATGACTTGAAGACTGATGACGTGTTCACCCAGCTCCAGAGCTCCGGTGGTCCACACCGTGTAGCCGGTCGCATCGACCACCGAGGTATCGGAAAACGGCCCTTGGATGTCGCTGCTCCAGATTCGAATCAAACTGGGCGCCTCGTCGCGATCGTCACCAATTTGCGCCACGAAGTTGATGGCCTCACCGGCATCCACTTCGGATCCATCAAACGGCTCGTACAGGGACACAGACGGTGCAGAGTTGTGAATGGTCACACCCTTATCGGAACTGCACGCAGCCAAGGCCAGCGCAGTGAACATCAAGGTCGGTCGCATAAGGGAAGCCTCCACAAGATAGGATGCCATGCGAATAACAAGGAGTTGAGATGCCGATCATCGCCGCTGTGCAAATCAATGGATCTTCAGACATCAAACGAAACCTCGAAACCACCGAACGATTGGTTCGAGAAGCCGCGCAGTGCGGCGCCACCTTCGTTGCCACACCGGAAGCCACCACCTACTTGGGGCCCCACGACAAGAAGATCGGATTGGCCGAGCCCCTCGACGGACCGACCAATCAACGATTGGCGCGATTGGCCAAGGAACTCGGCATCACACTGCTTGTCGGTTCGGTGGCCGAACGCAAAGACGAGAAGCAGGCCTACAACACTTCGGTGCTGTTCGGACCCGATGGAACGCTCCTTGCCAGCTACCGAAAAATGCACCTGTTCGATGTGGACTTGAGCGCCACCGGCGGGGTGTGCTTTCAGGAAAGCGCAACCACGGGCCGCGGGCAAGAAGTTGTGGTGGCCGACACGCCCATCGGAAAAGTTGGCCTTTCGATTTGTTTTGACCTGCGTTTTCCAGAGATGTACCGGGCCTTGTGCGATCAGGGCGCCGAACTTCTCACTGTCCCATCCGCGTTCACGCTGATGACCGGAAAAGACCATTGGCACGCATTGCTTCGCGCCCGCGCCATCGAAAATCAAGCCTGGGTGATCGCCCCCGGGCAATGGGGACACCACGACGACAAAGGCCTGCGGCTCTCGTACGGCCACTCGTTGATCGTCGATCCGTGGGGCACCGTTGTGGCGGAATGCGGCGATGGCGAAGGCTTCTGCTTGGCCACCATGGATCCGGAACGAACCCGCCGGATTCGCACTCAGATTCCCATGAACGACAACCGCGCCTTGTAAGGCTCAGCCTTCGCGACGCCGGTACAACAAGGCCAGCAAAGGCAGCATCAGCCAGCCGCCGGCTTGCTGAACACCCGACCCCTGAGGGGCGATGCAACCGCCACCAGTCACGGAGCACTTTTCAACGTAGGGGCTGATCGTCACCACCTCGATGGAGTCGCCCTGGGTTGTGTTTTCGTCCTCCAAACGGTCGCAGTTGAGTTCCACAATCGCTCGAACGTCCACGCAGTCGTTCAAATCACCGGGGGTTTGGTACCACACACTACCGGCCACGACAGACAGTCCCTGATTGACCTGGTCATTGTCGATGTCCGCCAGCTTTCCAACGCCTTGGCCGTCGCTGCTGTTGGGATCGTGAAGAGTCCATTGGCAGGAGTCTTCGCAGCCGGACTCCAACTGAACTGAGCCCCCGACTTCGGTGACCTCCACCCAGTCGTTGTCTTCGTCGTAGTCGGCCGTACTGGTCTCCCGAATTTGAATCACGCCGCAATCTTCAGCGTGCGCGGGCGAGAGCCCGATGAGCAATGTTGTGATGGCGATCATGATGTCTCCTTGGCCCACCATAGCGCGTGGTGCCGGTCTGGATCTAATTCGGCAACTCACCGAGCAAGGCGTCGACCGTTTGCTGATCGGCCCCGGGAAACGGGTAGTTGCTAAAGTCAGTGGGCTCGACCCACCGAACAGAATGCACCCCCAAAGGGTGCGGTTCCTCTGAAATCGTTGCGTGGTACACGAGCATGTCGAGGTGGTATCGGTCGTATTCGTGGGTCACATGCATGGAGAGTTCGGCCACAACGGCTTCAACCCCCAACTTCTCCTGAAGTTCGCGGATCAACGCGTCTTGATCGGACTCGCCTTCCTCCACGCGCCCGCCGGGAAACTCCCACAGAAGCGGAAGCACCGCATGCGGGTTCCGTTGGGTGAGCAAATACCGCCCGTCGCGAACGATGCGTGCCGCGACCACTCGAATGTGGGGCTTGCTCATGGGCACTCCTTGTCCAGGGAGCGAAGTCGGCCGGCGGCTTCGTTCTTCACATCCCCTGACGCTGTCGCGGCCAAGCGGCAATATTGCCCAACCGCTTCGGCGATGCGCCCTTCGTTCTCGTTGACATAGGCCATCCCCAGTCGCGCATCCGCGTTCCCGGGACTCACCGAAAGCGCCTTGCTGAAGTGGCCTCGCGCGGCGCTCCAGTTTCCTTGGTCAATCTTGCCCCAACCCCGGTCGATTTCGCGGCTTGGGTTCGGTTTTGCGGGTGCAGCGGGTTTGGAGGGTTTGGCGGACGGTGGCGCGCTTTTGGTCGCCGCGGGTGCGGGAGCGGACTTCTCGGGTTCAGCAACGGCCTCTGGAAGCGCGGGAGGCTCGCCACTGGCATCCACCGGAGCATCCTCCGCGGCTTCCCCGGCATCAGCCTTGGTGTCCTCGACCGTGGGTTCTGCAGTGGGTTCTGGATCGGCGACCACCGGTTCGTCTTCGGTGACCGGCGCCTCGACCGCTGCGGATTTTTTCGCTTCATCCGCCGCGTTCAGCCAGTCCAGTGCGAAGTAGCCAGCGCCACCAAGACCGCCCAAGAACAAGGCCCACCACATCAACATGCCAGACCGACGGGTCTGCACCCATTCGAGCTCATCGTCGTCGTCGACGCCCGCAGCGTGCAGCGCTCCGCCACCAAGAACGGTCGCCTCCTCGGAAAAGAAGTCTTCCTCTTCCAGCTCCATGTCCATCGTCGGCTCGTCCGGACTGAGTCCGGCAAACGGAGACGGCATCTCATCGGGAACCGACTCACCAAATGTCAGGTCTTCTTCCTCAACCATCGCCTCGATTGTGGAAACCTCCGTGACTTCCACCGGCTCGGAGTCTCGGTCATCCGCTTCCAACGGTTCGGCGACGTCAGGCTCAATCAGTGCAGTCTCGTCATCCGCCGGACCCAGCGCCTCCACGGTCTGAACGGATTCCGTACGGGCCTGCGTTGGCGCCAAGCCATCGGGCCGCGCAAACAACGTCCCGCCTTTGGCTTTGACGGGACCTGGGGCGGAAGGGGCGGATGAGGATTGCGGCTCGGGAACTTCTGTGGCCGAAACACCGGTCATGGGTCGTTGAGCATCCGCAACCAGTTGGAAAAATACTTTAAACGGCTCCAAGTCACCGGCACGCCGAAATGGCCCACCGCTTTCGGAGATCTCGTCATCCACCCAAACCCTGCGTTCCGCAATCCAGCGCTGCAGCATGGCGGCGTCGCGTACGTGGTAGGTGTTCCCCTCCTGACGGAGAACAAAACCCGAGGGCGAAGCTTGGGCGGTTTCGCCTGTGGCACTGGCACCGGATTGGTCGCCCCGAATGGGAATCGAGTGGCCGCAAGACGCACAGCGAAAAACCAAATCCTGGTCGCGCGCGAACGACGTCGCCGGAGGATCAATCTCGTACTCTGCTTGGCACTGCTGGCAGACAATCTGCACGACTGGAACTCGGGTCTGGGGTGAGGACGGGCCCGTCAGGGCGTCATCTGCTGAATCATGATCTCAATGGCACGCGCATCTGCTGGACCACTGCGAAGGTAGGATTGGTAGTGAGAGTTGGCGCCTGAGATGTCTCCCTGCTCGCGCGCCATGTGCCCCAAGTATTTGTGGGCCGCCACCGCGCCCGCGGACAGGGCCGCCCGAAGTTCCACCTCGGCGGCGTCCATGTTCCCACTCTTGAACAAAGCATGGCCCAATTTGGCGCGCAAACCGGCGTTGGTGGGGTTCATGGCCAACGCCGCTTTGTAGGCCGTGGCCGCCTCGTCGTACCGCCCGGAACGTTTGGCGTGGTCTCCCATGCTCATGTGATCCGCCGCCGACATGCTTCGCTGGCTGACATCCGAGCCACCGGCAGTGGACGGCAAGCCGCGGCCTGTCGGTGGAGCAAACGGTGCTTTCGATTTCGCGCCTTTTCTGAACTCATCGGGGATTTTCGCGATCAGTTGATCTTCTTCCACCGAAAACGCATCCATTTCCTCAACTTCAACATCCTTCAGCGCCGCATTCAGTTTCTTTTGCATCCGCTGGCGGGTATCGGCCGCGTGTTTCTCCAACGCCGCGGCTTTGGCCTCGTCCTCCACCTTCTTGAGTTGAGCGGCCGTCGGGGCTTGGCTGACTTCCTCGTCTACGGGCTTGCGCACCCCAATGATGGCAGCGATCGCGCAAGCAAGGAGACCGCCCAAGATGATGTACCGGGTTCGCTTTTGCTTGGCCTCGGCATCCGCTGCTGCTTTCTTCTTGGTGTTCCGCCGTTTGCGGCCCGTCGCTTTCGCCTGCCTCGATTGCTTGAGCGCCTCAAACGGATCGACGAACTGATGCGGGTTTGTGTCTTCGCTTCCGGTCTTCGCAACGGACTCGACCGCCTTTTGTTCCGACCCGCGACGCGCCGAGGGCGGGGCTTGGCTGCCGCCCATCGTCTGGGCTGCCTGCTCCAGCAACGAGTCCATATCGAGATCGATACCGGACTCATTTTCAGTCGCAGCAGCCTCAACGGCCGCAAGCAACTCATCGGCAATGTCGCCGGCCGAAGTCGGCTCGGCATCGGGCTCTGGGGGAGCCACGGGACTGGCCTCCACCTCAGCGGTATTCAACTTGTCCAACAACTCCGAGGCGATCGATTCCGCACTCGCAGCGCTGTCCGGTTCTTCTGCGCTTTCCGAAGCGGCGCCATTCGAACCCTCTTCGATGGCGGCACGTGCGGCCACAAATGCGTCGATGAAATGGGTTTCCAAATCACCCAATTCACCAATGACGGACCAATCGTCGCCGTTGTGGCTCAAGGTATCAGTATCGCTGACACGGCCTTCTTTGAGGTATTTCCGGAGGGTCTTGTAATCGGAAAAGTCGTACACCAGACCGATGGAAGTCTTGACCTTCCAGGTCGTGATTCCAACCGACTTGAAGTCCAAGGAATGAACATCCGTCGGCCGGTCGACTGCCGGGGCTGGTGCGGTCGCTTCGGCCACCGCTTCGGCCGCCGCATCGGCGCCGTCTTGGTACACCACAAACACATGACTGCAGCGTGGACAGGTAATCCGCGCACCCTTGCCTTGAATTCGGTCTTTGTCGAGCCGGTACCGGGCTCCGCAATGTTCGCAGGTGACGACCATAAAGTAGGGGGACTCTCCGAGAGTGTATGACGTGTCAAGCTACCACCGGTTCCAACACGCTCGCAACGCGCGCGCGCACCAGAACTTTCAGTTCAGCACTACCTCGAGCTTGGCAAACCGCGCGTAGACAGACTTTGAGCCGTGCGTCTCAAAGCGAATGTGCAGTTTCAAGTTCTGTTGCGTCCCCTCAATACGACTGATCTCACCCAATCCAAAGGTGGGGTGCAAGACTCGCGTTCCCGGCTGAAACTCCGCGGGATCTTCAGGAGAAAAGGTCCGCAGATCCGCCGGACGTTCCGCGGGCTTGATGGCGCGTCGACGGGTGGACGTGGGCTGAGGAAAGCGCGCCGAGGAAAATCCGGTGCTGGTTGCCCATGCCGGGCGGTCCGGTTCTTTGTCTCCGCCCAACACCGATTCGGGAATCTCATCAAGAAACCGACTCGGCTCTGCCGACTGATAGCCCATGCCCATGACCAAGCGGCGGCGGGCTCGGGTGAGGTACAAGCGTTGCATGGCACGCGTGAACGCCACGTACACCAATCGACGTTCCTCCTCGAGGTCCTTTTCTTGGTCCCGAGCCCGGTGATGCGGGAAGCCGCCTTCCACCATCCCGACGCAGAACACAACGGGGTACTCGAGCCCTTTGGCCAAGTGCGCCGTGAGCAGTGTCACCGCACCTTCTTCGCGTTGGTCGTCGGGCAGTTCGTCGGATTGGCCGGACAAGCTCGCCCGATCGATGAAGCCCTGAAGTCGGTCCATTGGGTGCACATCACCGGCATCAAAACCGTCGTCTTCGACCGCCCTCGACAACTCGTGAATGTTCTCCAACCGGCTTTGCGCCTCAGGGGTGTCTTCGGCGCGCAGCACCTCTGCGTAGCCGCTCTTCTCCGCCAAATGCGTCACCAACTCACCCGGAGACAAGGTTTTGGCTTGTTCTCGTGCGGTGGCCAACAGGGCGCAAAATGCTTTCGCGCCCTTGCGGCCCCGGCCTTTGCCTTCGCCCCATTGGGCCGCAGCGGTCAAATACGGGCTCCCATCCACCGCGGCACGATCTTGGATTCCCCGAAGCGCAACCGCTCCAATGCCGCGGGCCGGCACGTTGATCACTCGGGTAAACGCCATGTTGTCGGTGGGGTTCAGAATGAGCTTCAAATACGCCAACAAATCACGCACTTCTCGTCGTTCATAGAACTTGCGCGCGCCCACCAAAACGTGGGGAATCCGCGCGCGAACAAACGCCTGCTCGAAGGGACGTGAGGCGGCATTGGTTCGATAAATGATGGCGCAATCACGGTACCGAAAGCCCTGCCCTCTCAGCCGCTGAATCTGCCGCAATACCCGACCGGCTTCTTCCGTGTCGTCCGCGGCAATCATCAACTCAACTTTTTCCCCCTCTTCAACCGACGTCCAGAGTTCCTTCTCCATCCGGCCTTTGTTGTTGCGCACAACGCCGTGCGCGGCCTTGAGAATCGGAGATGTGGACCGGTAGTTCCGCTCCAAACGGACAACCATCGCATCCGGAAAGTCACGCTCGAAGTCCAGGATGTTGCGAATGTCAGCGCCACGAAAGGCGTAGATGGACTGATCGTCGTCTCCCACAACCGCCAGATTGCGGTGCTCGCCCGACAGCAGTTTGACGAGCTTGTACTGGGCCAAGTTTGTGTCCTGGTACTCGTCGACCATGATGTACCGAAACCGATCACGGTACCGCTCCAAAATGGCGGGATGCTCTTCAAACATCCGGACCGTCAGGTTCAACAGGTCGTTGAAGTCAACGGCGTTCGCCACCCGCAAATGCTCTTCATAGGAACGGTAAATTCGGGTCATCGGATCGCCGATCTGAGCCCGTTTCGAATCCGCGTATTCAGCGGCCGTCTGCATTTTTACTTTGGCTTGATCGATCGCAGAACGCATCTTGGCCACCGGCCAAGCTTTGATGTCAATGTTGGCTTCTTTGGCGATGTTCCGCAGCAAACGCGACGTGTCATCGGTGTCGTAAATGGTGAAGTTTCGCTTGTAGCCAATCGACTCGATGTCTTGCCTGAGAATCCGCACACACGCCGAGTGGAATGTGCTCACGGTGACCCGATCAGCATCCGAACCCACCAATTCACGGACTCGCTCCCTCATTTCCGCAGCGGCTTTGTTGGTGAAGGTCACCGCCAAAATGTTCCAAGGACGGATGCCTTGAGTGAGCATGTACGCCATTCGACGGGTGAGAACCCGCGTCTTTCCCGACCCCGCACCGGCCAAAATCAGCAACGGTCCATCCACGCGGGCCACGGCCTGAGCCTGCTCTTCGTTGAGGCCCTCCAAACATGCTTCTGGACCCATCATTGGTGCTTCTTCCGAGCGCGAAAGCGGCTGGCTGCGCCGTCGAGGTTGCTTTGCTGGCTTCGTTCAATTCCAACCGCATCGGCGGGCACGTCTTTGGTGATCACCGAGCCGGCACCGACAATCGCACCCTCGCCGATGGTCACGGGTGCGACGAGTGCAGCGTTGGAGCCAATGAATGCGCCGGGTCCAATCGTCGTTCGACTCTTGGCAAAACCATCGTAGTTGCAGGTGATCGTCCCCGCACCCACATTGGCCCCTTCCCCAACCGTGGCATCGCCGATGTAGCTGAGGTGGTTGACCTTCGCTCCGGCGGCCAACTGACTTTTCTTCATCTCGACGAAGTTTCCCACTTTGGCTCCTTCGCCCACCACTGAACCCGGTCGAAGTCGTGCGTAGGGACCCACCACGGCAGCGCGGTCGACGATCGCCGTATCCAACAAGGAGAAAGCGGCGACGATGGCGTTCTCTCCCACCGTGGAATCAATGATTTCGCAATGCGAGCCAATCGTCGCTCCGGTTGCGATTCGAGTTGCCCCGCGAAGCACAACACCGGGGCCCACTGAAACATCCGGCTCAATGCGGACCGAGAGGTCGACCACCGCTGTATGGGGAGCGACAAAGTCCACACCGGAGCGCCCGTGCGCTTCCACGATTCGGGCCTGCAGTTTCACCCGCGCCTGGGCCAATTCATGACGGTCATTGACCCCCAACACTTCACCGAAGTCGCTGTGAACCAGCACACGGCAACGCCCTTCAGCCGAAGCGCGCTCGACAACATCGGTCAAGTAGATCTCATCTTTGTGGGCGTGCGGCTCCAAGGTGGGCAAAACGGCCCGCAACCATGCGATATCGAAACAGTACAAGCCGGTGTTGATTTCTGTGATGGCCCGCTGCTCGGGGGTGCACTCCCGGGCTTCCACGATGCGCAAAGGCGCGCCGTCAGCGTTGCGCTCAAGGCGACCATAATGAGCCCCATCGTCCAACTTTGCTGTCAGCACGGTCACAGCGGCATCGCCGTGGGCGGCGCGCAGTGAGGCCATGGTTTCGGATCGCAACAGAGGCGCATCGCCGGCCATCACCACAACGGTGCCCGCGTCGGGCAATGCGGTGAACGCGCTGGCCACAGCGTCACCGGTACCGCGCGTTTGCTCTTGGCGAGCAAAACCCACATCTTCGCCCTCAAACGCGGACCGGACCGCCTCCTCTTGGTGGTGAACCACCAAGACCGGGGCGAGACCGGCAGCCCGTGCGGCGTCCACCACATGACCCACCATGGGGCGCCCCACCAAGGGGTGGAGAACTTTCGCCAGCGAGGACTTCATTCGCGTGCCTTGCCCCGCGGCCAGAATGATGGCGAAGTCTTGCGTATCGGTCTGCATCGCGCCCTCCGGACCTGTGCTGTAACACCCGATTGCGTGGGCGGAATCCCGGAGCTAAACACAATTTGAATTCGCTTCCAACCCGCCATTGCCGGGCCAAAAAAGGAGTCCTCATGTCCAAAAAGGTTCTTGTCATTCTTTCCGGCAGCGGCGTGTACGATGGCACCGAGATTCACGAGGCTGTGATTGCGCTGTTGGCCCTGTCTTCGGCGGGCGCATCGGTCGCGTGTGCGGCCCCCAACAAAAACCAAATGCACGTCATCAACCATGCCACCGGTGAAGTCATGGACGAAACACGAAACGTCATGGTCGAGTCGGCGCGCATCTCTCGCGGCAACATTTTGGACTTGGCCGAGATTGACCATGGGCCGTTCGATGCCCTGTTTCTCCCCGGTGGTTTTGGCGCCGCAAAAAACCTCTGCACATTTGCCACCGAAGGGCCAGAATGCAGCATCGATGGCGATGTAGAACGAACCTTGAAGGCCTTTCACGCCGCAGGCAAACCCATTGGGGCCGTGTGCATCTCACCGGCCGTGGTCGTCAAGGCCTTGGGCGATGTGACCGTGACCATTGGCCAAGATGCCGACACCGCCTCGGCCCTCGCCGCCATGGGAGCCACCCACGCCAATCAATCGGTGACCGAGTGCCACATCGATGCGGCCAACAAAATCGTCACCGCTCCCGCCTACATGCTGGAGGCCCCCATCGACCAAGTCGCCATCGGCATTCAGGCCGCAGTCACTGAGGTTCTTCGCTTGGCTTGACCTCAACGTCTCGTCCCAGCGCCAACCACCCACTCGTGTCCAGCGCCGCCGCAATAGCTGTGGCTTTCATTCGCTCCCCGCGCGCGTCCACGTGGATGGCGTCCTCGTAGTAAGGGCCCAAATCTTCAGCCAACTCAGCCAAGTCGGCAAACAGCCAACCTTCTTTTGAGGCAAGGTTGCGCAAGCGAAGATTTTGCGCGTCCAAGGAACGCAAGTGCCCATCGGGAACCATTGGGATTCCAGGCCGACTGCCCTGCAGTGCTGGCATGGTGGTGAGCATCATGGCCGCTCCATTGGCCTCCGCCAAAGCCGCAATCGACCGCAGGTTTCGTTCAAATATGGCCACGCCGCGATCCGATGGCTCGGGCTGGGTTGCCGCCGGCCACGTGGTCAACTGATGGAGGCTCGCCCGACCGGGAATGCTTCCGGACTTGAACAACTTTGCGTACACGTACAAATCGGACCACTTCGCGGCCAATGCATCCACGATGTCAGACCCGTCTTGCTTGAAGGTCGCCACGCCTTCATCGGTTTGGACCACATCCATGGCGCGGCGGTAATGGCTGTAGTCCACCTCCGGCTCGACGGCCCGCATCGGCTCCATGTCATTGTTTACGCAATGCACAATGACCAAGTCGGGTTCGTACGACAGCCCAATCATCGCAAATGCAGACAACGCTTCCGCGCTGGTCCAACCACCAAGGCCGAGGTTCTGAACTTCAAACCGGGGACCATCATCAAGGGCGTTGAGGACCTTTCCCAGTTGGTACGGCCAAGCGGTGGGCCCCGCGGTGGTTGAGCCTCCGAGAGCCACGACACGAACGGTGCCTTCGGGCTTGACGACGGACAACTCGGGGCCCCAAAAACCCATTGAGTTGATGAGGTCGTTGGGGCCCTTGTCTCGCCGAACATAGCCAAAATAAGGGTGCGGACGGTAGGCCAACTCTTGGTTCAGGTGACTGTAATACTGACGACGATATTCATCGATCATCGAGCCAAGCCGGTCAGAAGTCACAGCGACCACCAAACGAAAGCCCAACTCGCCAACCGCAAAAAACAACAACGACGCCAACGCCGCATACACGAGCTTTTTCTTGGCTCCGAGATGTCCCTCACTCTTCATCGTGAAACTCTACCATTGGACGGCCCCAGCAATGCCAACGGCCGATCGGCGGAACCCAGGCAAAAAAAAGCTTCGGCAACCCAGCGGTTGCCGAAGCCGTACGGTCGGTTGACCGTGAAAGAACTACTTCTTGGATGCGGCTTTGGCAGACTTGGCCTTCTTGACTTTCGCCTTCTTGGCTTTCGACTTCTTAGCAGCGTCCACGCTGGATGCCTTGTTCTTGGCGGGCGGAGCCTCTGCAGCGTCGTCTCCGCCGCCGCAGGCGCCAATGGTGAGGGCAAGCAAACCGGCCATTGCAATCTTCAAGTACATGTCGTGTCCCCTGTATACGGGTTGAAAGTGACTGACCCTGACGCCCAACAACACTGCGAACGTCCGAGGCTCGAAATCCTATCGCAGGCGCCCAAAAAAATGGGATTTCCGCCCCGACCGCAGAGCAGAACACGCCCTATCTGGCTCATCCGATGACAATAAAATTCAACCAAAACAGATAGGTAGACAAAAACCGGCGGTCAAATCAAGCCGCCATGGACCATGGCTTCGACCACCCTTTCGGTGGTGGAGCATCAGGCGATCGAGACCGTGTCAGGATCGGGCCGATTGTTCGGAAGAGCCATCGAGGCAATCCGATGCCAGGCTTCTTGAATCGCGCCCATGGGGCCGTATTCATCAACACCGATGGCGGCGCCAACCTGCAGCCGCACCGACGCCTGTCGCATGACGGTGGAACCGATCGGCATCATCGCCTGGGTTCCACCCAAGGCCATCGGCACAATGCGGAGGCCGTCCATTCGGACGTACCGTCGAACGGCCTTGAGAAAGGGCGCCAGGCGCCCTGAACGACTGCGCGAGCCTTCTGCGTACAAGACCACTATTCCGCCTTGCAACATGCATTCTTGCGCGGTCCTCACCGTTTGAATTGCAACCTCGGCCACC
>Ga0115012_10001503_pt1 | contig 13522 bp, 10 predicted proteins | sample TroAtlMetagenome_FD_88706 | JGI IMG/M metagenome (GOLD analysis project Ga0115012, IMG submission 88706) | Marine eukaryotic phytoplankton communities from Atlantic Ocean - Tropical Atlantic ANT10 Metagenome | ecosystem: Environmental > Aquatic > Marine > Oceanic | place: Tropical Atlantic...
GCCGGGGGCGGCGAAGGCGTGGACCTGCTGCGTCTTTTGGACGATGCGCTTCGACCCGGTGGCGCTTTGGCCGGTGGATTGCGTGAGGACTGGGCCCCTTTTCTTTCTGACTGGTCCGCCGAGATCGACCAATATCTAAACGGGCCGGCTCTTGATTTGGCCGACGCCTTTGATCGTCACGCCATCGCCAAATTGCAAGCCGTTGGCATTGCCGAAGCCGAGGCCTCCCTGGCCAGCCAGTTGGCCACGTTGGAAGGCATTCATCGTCGGCACGCCGAAGCGTTGGCCCAGATCATCGAAGCTTCGGTGGACCAAGCCGCTGGTTTCCGTTGGATGCAGTCGGTGTACGACGCGACGTGGCCTTGGATGGGCATCGGCACGGTGCGGCGTGAAGCGCTGTGGATTGCCAGCACCATCCAAGACCAAGCGGTGGTTGATTCGGCCCTGAGTTCGCTGGCGCTGTCTGAAAAAGCGTTGCAGCCGCTGGTTCAATCGGTGGTTGATGAGGCACGTTCCCGCCGGGATTCTGAGGGCCAAGTGTTGAACCCGCTCTTGCCTCCAGTGAATGGCATCCCGAGCCCTGCTCGTATCGCGTTGCTGTCCAAAACCGGCGCGATTGGAGAGGTGGCGAACGAAACCAGCCACAGTCTTCGCATGCTGCTCACCAAAAATCAGCGATTGCAGATGGAATCTGATCTTCTGGTGGGTGATCGCCGCCGCCGTTGACCAAATTTCGCTGTCGGGTGGATACCATTTTTGCCCCTGCCTTTTGGGGACCGGAGCCCGACCATGCATTCTGAATTTGAAATCGAAGCCATCCATGCCCGTCAAATCCTCGACAGCCGGGGGAACCCAACTCTCGAATGCGAAGTACAACTGGCCGGTGGTGCGGTCGGCGATGCTGCGGTGCCCAGTGGCGCCAGCACCGGCGAGCACGAAGCCGTGGAGCTTCGTGATGGGAACCCCGATTACTACCTCGGCAAGAGTGTCGAGCAAGCCGTTGACAATGTGAACACCACCATTGCCGGTGAGTTGCTGGGCCTTGATGCTCGGGAGCAAGGCATGGTGGACATGCTCATGCTTGAAGCAGACGGAACCCCGAACAAATCAAACTTCGGTGCGAACGCCACACTTGCGGTTTCGTTGGCCACGGCCCAAGCGGCCGCGATGCAGCACGGCATGCCTCTGTGGCGCTACGTTGGTGGCGCTCGGTCCAATGTGCTCCCCGTGCCAATGTTCAATATTCTGAATGGTGGCAAGCACGCGGACAACACCGTGGACTTCCAAGAGTTCATGGTGCAACCGTGGGGCTTCGACACGTTCGAAGAAGGCCTTCGCTGCGGCGTCGAGATTTACCATCACCTCAAGAAGGTCTTGAAAGAGGCCGGGCTTTCCACCGCCGTGGGCGATGAGGGTGGCTTTGCCCCCAACTTGGCCAAAGCCGAAGACGCTCTGGAACTGATCGCCAAGGCCACCGAAAGCGCTGGGTACAGCTTGGGCGAGCAAGTGTTTATCGCTTTGGACCCGGCCACCAGTGAAATGGTGGGCGAAGCCAAGAAGCAAGGCAAAGAAGGCTACTGCTTCTTCAAGAGTGACCCGTCACGGGTGGCGTCCACCGACGAGATGATCGATCTCTGGGCTGGGTGGTGTGAGCGTTGGCCCATCCGATCCATTGAAGATGGTCTCGATGAAAACGACTGGGAAGGCTGGCGGAAGCTCACCGAACGTCTCGGTGACAAGGTTCAGTTGGTTGGCGATGACCTGTTCGTGACCAATCCCAACTTCCTTGGCCGCGGTATTGAAGAAGGTTGTGCCAACGCCATCTTGGTGAAGGTCAACCAAATTGGAACCCTGACCGAAACTTTGCAAGCGGTCGCCATGGGCGCTCGACATGGTTACGCCGCGGTCCTGTCTCACCGTTCCGGTGAAACCGAAGATTCAGTGATCGCAGATCTGGCGGTCGCCACGAATTGCGGGCAAATCAAGACTGGTGCGCCGTGTCGTTCCGATCGGACCGCGAAATACAACCAGCTGCTTCGCATCGCCGAGCAGCTTGGTGACGACGCGGAATACGGCAGCGTCACCTGGACCCGTTGATCGCAACTTGACCAACAAAAAAAGCGGGGCCCATAGGGCCCCGCTTTTTTTGGTTGTTGGTTTGTTACTCGGCTTTGACGGCTTCAAGGCTGACGATGATCTTGGTCGCATCGCCCAATGATCCGTTTTCAACCCCGTATTTCATGCCGAAATCAGATCGTTTGACGGTGAATGCGGTCTCGAATCCAACCCGATCGCCTCGGCCAACATTGGCTCGTCCCACGAAATCCATGTCGACTTCGACGGCCTTGGTGATACCGTGCATGGTCATTTCACCCATCACTTTCCAGTCGTCGCCCATCTTTTTCGCGCTGGTGCTTTTGAAAGTCATGGTCGGGAACTGTTTGGCGTCGAAGAAGTCGGCATTCTTGAGGTGTCGATCGAGGGATTCGTTGCCTGAATCCACACTTTCGATCTTGATGTTGACATCAAAGGACGGGCCATCTTCGGCATTCCAGACAATGGTGCCTTCGAGTTCGTTGAAGCGGCCATAAAAGTTCCCCGCCCCCAAATGTTGCACTCGGAAGATCGCGGTGGAATGGACGCTGTCAATGTTGAAAGTCTCGTTGGCGGCGGTGCTCGACTTGGACGCCAAGGCCAGAGGGGCAAGCGCCAGAAGCAGCAGAGTGGTGATTGCACGAATCGACATGGTTTGAATCCTTGTGGTGGACTGGTCTAGAACAGAACTGAACGAAACCATCCTAGACTCGCCAAGGACACTCAGAAGGCAAGCTGTCGATCTTGGACCAGCCGATGCAGCAACTCAGCTCCCGGAATGACTCGTTGGTGAGCAAAGGCCCGGTGCAGCGCCGCGAGGGCGATCCCATCCTCTTGAACTACGGTCGCCAACATCCCAGCCACGATCCACCGTTCGGGGACGTCGACCCGGTTGGCGTCTCGGCTTGCATCGCGCAACAGCCCTTTCAATTGATCTCTGAGGGTCACTGGTTTCCAATTCATGCACACCCAAGGATCATCCTCCAGAACTCTCAGCAATTCGGCCTGCATGCCTGAGGTGTTTCCTCGCAATCCCTCGCAGAGGGCAAGGCCAAGCCGACTGTCGGCGTCAAAGGGGTCATCTGCGAGCCGCTTCAGGAAATCACGCCGAGCACGCCCGAGATCTCCATCGTTCAGCGCATCCCAGCACTGTTGGGAAGACGGCGGCGGAGGCGGTGGAAGCGTGACGTAGTGCACACTGGGCGGACACCAATTCCATGTGGGCGTCCACCATTCCACACAGTTGGGGCGGTCCCACCAAGGTCGCCATCCCAAGGTGTGGCATCCTGGACGACTCCAGCACAAAAAGCCCCAGCCAAATGAATGACAGGTGGAGGCGTGGTGGTGCCAGTGCCAGCCGCCACCAAACCACCAATGGTGGTGATCCATTGGGGTCCAGCAGTGGAATCCAGAACCCAAGTGAATGTTGATGTTGATGACGGGGCTGGGTTCGGGCTCCCACCAGCAGACCGTGGTGGCGTTGTCGCTTGCGGACTGAGACGCAGGATTGTTCTTGATGGGGGCGCTGTTGAGGAACCATGGGCCATGGTTGGTCTTGCTGGGTGGTGGTGGCGCGAGGTCGGCGTCGGACTTTTGGCTGGGCCTGACACTGGTTGTGTTCCATTCAGAAACCCGTGACGGACCTTGGATGGCCTGATTGCCTTTGTCTCTGATCGGAGAAGTCAGATCGGCGTGTGGTCGGTGCCCGGTCTTGAAAGGGATTGGTTGTGGCTTCAATTTGGCTGGACGCTGTCCACTGGTTTTGGGGTTTGATTTTTGTCTGAAGGCATCTTCTTGTGCCTTGCGTCTGGTGGCTTTTTGCTGAGATTTCCGTCGTGCGTCTTCTTGGACTTTGCGTCGTACTTCTTCTTGCTGGGCTTTTCGGCGTGCGTCTTCTTGGGCTTTGCGTCGTGCGGCTTCTTGCTGGACTTTTCGGCGTGCTTCTTCTTGGACTTTGCGTCGTGCGGCTTCCTGCTGGGCTTTTCGGCGTGCGTCTTCCTGGGCTTTGCGTCGTGCGGCTTCTTGCTGGGCTTTTCGGCGTGCGTCTTCCTGGGCTTTGCGTCGTGCGGCTTCCTGCTGGGCTTTTCGGCGTGCGTCTTCTTGGACTTTGCGTCGTGCGGCTTCTTGCTGGGCTTTTCGTCGTGCCGCCTCCAAGGCTCTCCGGCGGGCCTCATCGTTGGCTTTTTGTTTGTCTTTGGCAGCGCGGCTGGCACCACCCTGCACCATGAGCTCGGATGGGGTGTGCGCCATGGTGTCGATGGGCCACGCCAGTGGGAGCAGCAGGAGACCGAAAGTGACAGCAAGAGGGTATTGGCGCATGGAAATGCTCCTTTTCACCCTCCTGGGACGGCTCATGCGGGGTTCGTATTCCAAAAAAAGAAGGATTTACACTCTGGCCCATGCGAGCGGTATTGATTGAGCGTCAGGGCGAACCAGTTCACGAATCTGTCCAATTGGCATTGGAGTACCCCGATCCTTCGCCCAAGCCCGGTGAAGTGGTGGTTCGAACCGAAGCCGCCGCCCTGAATCATTTGGATCTTTGGGTTGGCCGTGGTTTGCCAGGCCTTCCTGATGAATGGCCCAAAATTTCTGGCTCAGATGGATGTGGCATTGTGGAGCGGTTGGGCGCCGGTGTCGATTCGGCATGGCTGGGCCGACGTGTTTTGTTGAACGCTGCCACGTTTCATTCGGCCACGCCGCACCCTGATGTTGCTCCCGCTCCAGAAGACATCTCCATGATTGGTGAACACGGGCCGGGGACCATGGCAGAGTTTTTTGTGGCCCCGGTCGACCAGTTGCTTGATGTTGGGGATCACGATCCCGTGGAGGCTGCGGCTTGTGCACTGTCGTACCTCACCGCTTGGCGAATGCTTCGGAAAGCCGAGCTCCGTGGTGGTGATCATGTTTTGATCACCGGGATCGGAGGGGGGGTGGCGTTGGCCGCATTGGATTTGGTCCGTCATTTTGGCGCCCATGCCATCGTGACCAGTCGTTCGGCGAAAAAGTTGGACCGGGCCGCTTCTCTGGGGGCGGCTGAAGGGATTTTGGACACTGGCGACGATTGGTCACGCGCTGTTCGCGCTTGGACAAAAAAGCGTGGGGTGGATGTGGCCATTGACAGTGTGGGCAAGGCTGTGCATCTCTCGTGCGTCAAAAGTTTGCGTCGCGGCGGCACGTTGGTGTTGTGTGGGTGCACCAGTGGCCCTGATGCCACCACCGACTTGGCCAGAGTGTTCTGGAACCAACTCAATATTCTCGGATCCACGATGGGGGACATGGCGGAATTTCGTGAAGTGGTGGCGCTGATGCGATCCGGTGCATTGCACCCGGTCCTTGACACCGTGGTGCCGCCTGATGCCGCCTCAGAGGCCTATGCCCGGCTTGAATCTGGTGATCAGTTTGGAAAAGTGGTGGTGGATTGGCGCGGATGAATCTTTCGCAGCGAAGCATGTTCGACCGGTATACTTGTGCCATGGAACCCTCAAAGCCGGCCCAATCGACTCCGGCCCCCAAACTTGCCCCACCTCGGCTTGACCGACTCCCGGGTTGGAAGGTTCTGCTCCACAACGATCAAAGCAATGAGTTTGGTCATGTGATTCGAACGGTTTCCCGAGTGTGCCTGCTGGGGGCCCAAGAAGCTTTTGACCGAACCCGTGAAGCCCACGAATACGGCCTTTCTCTGCTGACGGTGACCCACCGAGAGCATGCTGAGTTGCTTCGAGAACAACTGGCTGAGTTCGGCCTTGAAGTGACCATCGAGCCGGAAAGTTAAGCGGGCACTTCCGCCCCCCTTCTTTGCCATGCGCCCTGTCGTCGCCATTGTTGGCCGTCCCAACGTCGGGAAGTCAAGCTTGCTCAACAAGTTTGTCGGCCGCCGAGTTTCTATCGTTGATCCCACTCCCGGTGTTACCCGCGACCGAGTGGTCACGCTGCTCACCCTCGACGCGCCAACCGAGACCCGAAAAGGCACGCCAGAGATCGTCGTGGAGTGCATGGATACTGGCGGGTTCGGGGTGTACACCGCCGAAGGTGGCCGGTTTGATGACGTGGGCAAAGATCTTGCCGAACTGACCCCAGACATTGAGGCTCAAATCGCTCGTGCTCGTCAAGAGAGCGACGTCATCTTGTTTGTCGTGGATTCCCAGACCGGTCTGACAGCGCTCGACCGGACAGTTGCTCGGCTGATCCGACAAGAAGGGGTCGCCAACCGGGTGATCGTGGTGGCCAACAAGGTCGATGGCCCAAACTGGGAAGCCCCTGGCCTTGAAGCATCGGCGCTGGGTCTTGGTGAACCCACATTGTGTTCAACCACCAACGGGCACGGCATGCGCAAACTGCGGGAGCGGATGTGGTTTCTGCTCAACGAGGCGGGTCACCCACAGCCTGAGGTCGAAGCGTCCTCTGATGTGCGGTTCGCCATTGTGGGCAAAAGAAATGCCGGCAAAAGCAGCCTGCTGAATGCTCTTTGCGGCGAAGAGCGTGCGATCGTCAGTGACATTGCTGGCACCACTCGAGACGCGGTGGATGTTCGTATTGAGTACGAGGGCCGGGGGTTGGTTGCAGTTGACACCGCCGGACTTCGCAAAAGAAAGAGCTTTGCCGATGACATCGAGCACTATGCGTACTTTCGAATGCTCGACGCAATTCGGAGAGCAGATGTCGCCCTCTTGGTGATTGATGCCACCGAGCGCGTTTCTTCGGTGGATCGAAAGCTGGCCGCCGAGTTGGCTCGGCAGGCGAAACCCACTCTTTTGGTGGTCAACAAAACCGATCTGGTGGATCCCGCTGAAGCGGGGGCAGAGAAGTTTGCGGAATATCTGGCCAAAGAATTGAAGGCATTCAATTTTGCCCCAATCGTTTTTGCCGCCGCGGCCAAGAGTGAAGGTGTGGGGGAACTCTCACAGTTGGTCCTTGACCTCTACGACCAAGCTCGCGAGCGCATGGCCACCGGTCCCTTGAATGCCGCGTTTGGAGCCATCCTCAAAGAGCGTGGTCCATCCTCGGCCCTGGGCACGCGGGCCAAGATTTATTTTGTCTCGCAAACTTCTGTGGCCCCTCCGACCATCGTCTGCAAAGTCAACAAGCCCGAACTGTTTGAGGGCGGCTATCGCCGCTATCTCGAAAACAGGCTGCGTGAACTGGTGCCATTTCCCGAAGTGCCATTTGTGGTGGATTTTGTCACCCGATCGCGTAAAAGTGTGCACGAACTCCGAACTTCTGGTCTCCGCGCCGAACACGACGCCGCCAAGAAGCTGGACGAGTTCTTGTCGGAAGATCTCGACTTGGAAGACACACTGCCACCTGTTGCGGACCAACACCAAGAGCAGGATCAGAAGCAGGGGGATGACTCTTGAAAATTATGCCGCTGCCCCAGTTCGAAGCCGACGCTGACCCAGAGCGCCGTTCCGAGCTGACCGTCGCGGAACAAGCCGCTCGTCTGCAAAAGCCTTCAACCATCGTCGTGAAGTACGGGGATCTTGGCTGGGTTGGGGAGTACGCTTGGGAAGGCGATGCTTCTCCAGGGTGCGGCTCAAAAATTTTGTGCAAGACGCACCGCGGCACCGAGATCGGCGAGATGCTGACGACCACTTGTGAAAACTCCGGCTGCGGCAAGAGTGTTTCTCGCCAAGAGATGCTGGATTTCATCGAGAATTCTGGGGGGAAGGATTACCCCTTTCAGACGTGGGGCCGAGCGATCCGAGTGGCCACGGTTGAGGAGTTGCAAAAGCACGATGCGCTTCGTGAACAGCGGCGATCCTTGTTGGAGCAATTTTCCCGACTGGTGGAACAGCACCAGTTGGAGTTGCGTCCAGTTGATGCTGAACCCATCCTTGGTGGTGACCTCATCACGTTCTATTACACAAGCGAAGACTTCGTTGACTTCCGCGCGCTCCTTCCCGATCTCCGAGAAGCCGTTGGCACCAAGATTGAGATGCGGCAAATTGGTGCTCGTGATGAGGCACGCATTAAGGCGGACTATGAGAAGTGCGGTCAGTACTGCTGCTGCAAGAATTTCCTGAAAGTCTTGAAGCCGGTTTCGATGGGCAACGCCAAGTTGCAAAAGCACACTCTTGATCCAATGAAGATCTCCGGTCGTTGTGGGCGATTGATGTGCTGCCTGCGGTACGAGCAAGAGACCTACAAAGACCTCAAGGCCAAATTGCCCGCACGGCGAAGTCGTGTGGGTACTCCAGAAGGCCCAGGCACCGTGATTGAAGGCAAAATCTTGGTTCAATTGGTGTTGGTGAAATTGGAAGCCGACGGTCGCGAGATCGCAGTTCCGATTGAGGATCTGTGCGATCCTGATGCAGCACCACGCCCTGCGGACCCTCTCCGAGGTTTGGATCCCGAGATTATTCGTGCCCCTGATGAAGGCGACTCTCCCCCTGCCCGCCGCCGGCGTCGCCGGAAGCCCAAGGCTACGCCCCAAGTTGGTTCTGAATCCCCGAAAGCTTCGCCGGACTCAGCGGGTCCCACGGCCGAGTCATCGACCGCGGGTAAGAAAAAGCGCCGCCGCCGCCGCCGCCGTAAGCCCAATGGGGGCAGTGCTGGATCGGAAGGGACGCCCCGCGCTGAAGACTAGGTCGGTCGTTCACGGAACCCCGCCCCGCGTCCCGATAAAGGTCCCATGACCGATGGGCCCACCAGCTACAGAGATCGCATTCCTGGACACGTTGCCGACGATGCCGTGGTTCGGCTCATTCTGGCCGGTTCGTTGTCCAGATTCCCTGCTCAAGACCATCCTGATGTTGTCGCTGATGAGGGTGATGCTGGTTCTGTTGTATTGCAAGGGTCTGCAGGCTCAGTTCGCCGCGCGGCAGCGGCCTTTCGCCGCCAGGGCGCCACGCCGGTGAACACGCCCATCGCCGATCCGGACCGAAACACGTTTCCCTATTCCTTCCAGTCCATGATTGTTGCCTTTGTGATCGCCATGGCGGCGCGTTCCTTTGTGGCCGAAGGCTTCGTGATCCCAACCGGATCGATGGCCCCCACTTTGCGTGGCCAGCATGTGTTGATGCGAGGCCCCCAGACGGGTGGGGAATTTGCCGTTGGGCTTCAGCTCGGGGCGCCGGCTTCAATCAATGACGCGATTTTGAACAATGCACCAGATCGACTGCTGGGGCCACGGTTTCCTGGAACCGCAAAATCTGAAGCTTGGTCTGCGAAACCTCGTCAAGGTGACCGCATCCTGACCCACAAGACCCTGTATCACTTCCGTGATCCGCGCCGCTGGGAAGTGGTGGTGTTTCGGAACCCGGCCAATCCGTTCGGCCGCGCCCCGACCTACATCAAACGGTTGTGCGGGTTGCCCAATGAGCGCCTTTGGATTGTCGACGGTGATTTGTTTACGGCTCCCTTGGCATCCGATGAATCTCTGGATTGGGACGCTTTTCAGATTCAGCGCAAGCCAGATTGGGTGCAGCGCGCGTTGTGGGTGCCGGTTTACGAGCAGCGCCACGACCAAGGTGGAATGTCCACCCCAGATGGTTTCGGTGCGTTTGTTCCGAATGATGACGATTGGTCCCTCGAAGGCCCCGTCTGGACCTTCCGTGGGGATCAGCCCACACAGTTGGAATGGAACCGCCGCGCTCGCGAATTCACCAATTGGAACGCGTACAACGTTGGTTACGGCAACACCCCTGATGGCCGTGGACGGATCTTGAAGGGATACACCTATCCTTCACCCGAACCCATCGCAGACATTGCTTTTGAAGCAAACTGGACTCCCTCCAGTGAAACCGGATCATTGCGTTGGATCTTGGAAGCCAACCAGCATCGGTTCGAGGTGGAGCGGGTGGCTGATGTCGTTCGAGTTCGCATGAGAGATGATGTGTGGTCAGAAGTGGGGCCCGATGCGGGTTGGACGGAGTGGCAGACGGCAACTGTGGATCCTGTGACTGCTGATGTGCCCAATCGCATGACGGTTTGGCATGCCGACCAGCGTCTGAGTGTTTGGCACCACGGTGAACCCATTCTTGAACTTTCTTACGACTGGTCCGCTCAGGAGCGTTTGGGATACTCGCGGAAGCGTTTGATTACCAGCGATGAGCTCGACGCCCTTCGACAGGGTGAAATGCCAAGCACCGGAGATCCTGTGGAGGCGCCGGTGGCAAAAAGCGCGGTGATGAAGTTGGAATTCACGGGTGGTCCTTGCGTACTCGAGGATGTGCAAGTGGCACGCGATTTGTACCACCGTGCCCAACAGAACAATGATCGCACCGACAGCAACCCAGCTCGGCCAGACATTTTGGATCGGTGCCGTCCCACAGGGTGGGGATTTGGGACTCATCCATCCAATTTGGCTGAACTGGGGCCGGACCAATTTCTCATGATGGGCGACAACAGCGGTGCATCCCATGATGGTCGGTTCTTGGGCGCCCCTTCTCCATTTGTGGCCACCATGGTTGATAAATCGCCGTATGTCGTGCACCGAGATCTGTTGGTTGGTCGTGCTTGGTGTGTCTACTTTCCGTGGCTGCTGCCCCTTGGTGGAAGCGGTCCTGCCGTGGTCCCAAATATTGGAGAACTCCGTCTGATTCGATGACGAGGACCAGCACAGACCGCTTGGGAGTCAAAATTCTGGATTTTCTTGAATCCGCGCAAATCACCACGGGTAGGGCACTTCCCACGATCTTGGCTCGTCTAGACGGGTCGGCACGACTTGCAGTGCACGCGTGGCAAATTATCGTTGCCCCCACAGGGTGAGTGGAGAACTGATGAACAAAACGGACATCATTGAACTTGTGGCTGGCGAAATGGACTGCTCGAAAGTCCAAGCGGGGAAGGCTGTGGAAGCAGTCATCAAATCGCTTCGTGACGGCATTCTTGATGGCGGCGGCGTGACCATTACCGGTTTCGGCGCCTTCAATATGAAGAAGCGAAAGCCCCGCACGGTACGGAACCCTTCAACGGGCGACCCCATGACGATCCCTGCCCAGACGGTGGTGGATTTCCGAACGGCCCCGGCCTTTCGGGAGATGCTTGAAGGGCCCGTGGCTAGCGCTCACATCGAAGTGAAGCCCACTGCGGCAACGGTGCAAACCGAGCCCAAGCCCGCCTGAATCAATTTCCCGGAATCAGGTTCACGATTCGTCCGGGGACCAAGATCAATTTTCGAATGGTGCGACCTTCCAAGGCCGCCAGAATTCTTTCGTCGGCCAAGACCAATTCTTTGACTGTCGCTTCGTCGGCATCGGCCGGCATGGCGACCTTGCCCTTCATTTTGCCCGCGACTTGAACGGGCAGTTCGATGGTGTCGTCCACCAGCATGCTCTCATCGTAGGTCGGCCAGGTGGCATGAATGATGCAGCCTGATGTACCGCAGCGCTCTCGCAGTTCTTCTGCGATGTGCGGTGCAAAGGGTCCCAGAAGTCGAGCGAATTGATCGGCCTGACTGGCGGTAAGAGCAGATTGCTCACCCGATGTTTTTCCGGCGAAGTTCACGAACTCAATGAGGGCAGCAATGGCCGTGTTGTTGGCCAGCCGCTCAATGTCATCGCCCACTTTGGCAATGGTGCGATGCAATTGTTGCTCAATGGCATCATGCTTTTCAGATCGAAGTTTGGCCTCACCGGTGGTTTCATCGATCAGCAGTCGCCAAGCTCGTTGCAGGAACCGATAGACGCCGACAATGTCGCGGGTGTTCCATGGTTTGGACGCGTCCAAGGGCCCCATGTACATCTCGTACAAACGGAAGGTGTCGGCTCCGAATTCTGCAATCACATCATCGGGGTTCACCACATTCCGCAGGCTCTTGCTCATCTTGGCCACAATGCGGCGGACGGGCTCTCCGGTGTCTTTGGCAACGAAGTTTTCGTCGGAAGTTTCATCCACTTCGTCGGTGGGCACCAGTTGACCGTTGTCACGTTGGAAAGCAAAAGCCGTCAGCAGCCCTTGGTGGAATAGTTTTTGAAACGGTTCACTGGTGGGAAGATGCCCAAGATCGAACAGCATCTTGTGCCAGAAGCGGGCGTACAGCAGGTGCAGGGTCGCGTGCTCGGCGCCGCCGACATACAGGTCAACGCCTCCGTTGAGCCAGAAGGCTTTGGCCTCTTCAGAAATAAAGGCTTGGTCGTTGTTGGGGTCGCAGTAGCGAATCCAGTACCAGCACGAACCCGCCCAGCCGGGCATGGTGTTGGTTTCTCGGGTGACTGGGGTTTCTGGCGGCAAGCGATTCGGGGACACACCGGCCGCACCCGCGGTGGTGTGCATCCAATCGGTTGCTTTGGCCAAAAGCGGTTGCGGTTCATCCGAGACCACTGGCTCATAGTCGGCCAAGTCCGGAAGCTCGACGGGCAGTCCTGCATCTGATACAGGGTGACAGTTTCCTTCCGGGTCGAACACGATGGGGAAGGGTTCGCCCCAGTAACGCTGCCGGGAGAACAGCCAGTCCCGCAACCGGTAGGTCACTCGGCGTTCGCCGCAGTGGTGCTCAACCAGCCAATCGATCATCTTTGCTTTGGCCTCTGCGGTGCGGAGGCCGTTCAAACTGAGGTCTTCGCATGCGCTGTTGATGGCAACACCGTGTTCAGTAAAGCAGCCTTCTGGTTCGGAACCATTTTCGGGAGCCACCACGGTTGTGATCTCAATGCCAAACTTGGTAGCGAACGCGTGATCACGATCGTCGTGGCCGGGCACGGCCATGATCGCGCCGGTGCCGTAGCCCATGAGCACGTAGTCGGCGACCCAGATGGGCACCAACGTCCCGCTGACGGGATGAATGCCGTGCAGGCCCAAGGCCACTCCGGTTTTGTCCTGGTCGTCGGCTTGGCGTTCTCGCTCCGAGCGGTTTGCTGCCGCCTCGCAGTAGGCTTGCACCTCAGGATTGTCGGTCCGCTGCACCAGAGGGTGTTCGGGAGCGACCACCAAAAACGTTGCTCCAAAGAGAGTGTCGGGTCGAGTGGTGAACACCTCGAGACTTTGGTCGGCGTGGCCATCAACTTCGAAGCGAATGGCTGCGCCTTCGGAGCGCCCGATCCATTCTCGCTGTTGGACCTTGGTTGAATGGGGCCAGTCGAGGGTGTCGAGGTCGTTGGCAAGACGATCCGCAAACGAGGTGATACGGAACATCCATTGCTTCAATGGCTTTCGAACCACCGGATGACCACCACGTTCTGACTTGCCATCGATGACTTCTTCGTTGGCCAGAGCCGTTCCGAGCGCGGGACACCAATTCACCACTTGCTCTGAGAGGTACGCCAAGCGTTGATTGTCCACAACGTGCCGCTGGACCGACCGCTCGAGTGTCTGCCAGTCGACACCAGTGGCCAGCGATTCCGGCATGCCCACGGTCTGCCCATCGGTCATCAGATCACCTGCGGTCAGTGCCTCTTCGAGCACTGTGATCGGCGTGGCTTTGCCGGTTCGCGGATCACAAAAGCTTTCGTAAGCCTGCAACCAGATCCACTGCGTCCACCGGTAGTAATCA
>Ga0115012_10001506_pt1 | contig 13512 bp, 30 predicted proteins | sample TroAtlMetagenome_FD_88706 | JGI IMG/M metagenome (GOLD analysis project Ga0115012, IMG submission 88706) | Marine eukaryotic phytoplankton communities from Atlantic Ocean - Tropical Atlantic ANT10 Metagenome | ecosystem: Environmental > Aquatic > Marine > Oceanic | place: Tropical Atlantic...
CGACCCCGCGCGCGGCCCCCCGAAATTCGCTGGCGTTTTTTTCACGAATGGCGGCAAAATAATTTGACAACGGATGCTTGTGGTAGTATAATAGATTCATAAATTAAGGAAACCTATGTATAAGATAAAGATCAAAAAAGGTTGGTGGCCTTGGGAAAGGCAGCAACTTGCGGTAAAAGCACTAGACTTTGCAATAAAGCATTATGAGTTGCAGAACGAATGTGCGGATTACCCAGTAAAACTTATACTAACGAAGTTCAGGGATAACTATTACGGCGATTCTTGGATGCACGAATGGGGCTATGAGATTCGTATCAATAGCCGATTCAACGATTACCGCATGATAAGAACCATCTTTCACGAGATGACTCATGTAAAGCAGTTCGCACTAGGCGAATTAGAACTTGGCACAAAAGTTGACAAGTTCAAGGGAAAAAAGTACAAGCGTGAAGACTATTGGAATGCTCCGTGGGAAGTCGAAGCAAGAAAAGCGGAGAAAAAAATGATGAGGAAATGGAAAAAAATTCTTGACTCAGATGGTAAATTCTAATATAATATGTATTATGAAATTGAGAGAAACATTAAATAAATTTTTTGGGAGAGATTCTACTATGACTATGACAGCAAACAAAAGCAACAACTACCCTCAAGACGTTATCGACAGCATGGTTTCTGCTTACGAAGCTAACCCAACTCGCACTACTGTTAATGAGTTGGCTGCTGAGTTCAACAAAACTGAGCGAAGTGTTATTGCTAAACTTTCAGCACTGGGCGTATATGTTGCTCAGCCTAAGCCTACCAAGCGTCCACCTCAGGTGAGAAAAGCTGATTTGGTAGCCGACATTGAAGCTAAGCTTGGTGTCGAATTTGTCAGCCTAAACAAAGCTGGCTTCGGTGATCTACAGACTCTGCTCGACGCAGTATCCTAAACGCACCCGAGAGTTGGTCGACCTCTCGCAAATCCATCGACCCCTTTTTCTGGGGGAAGTCAGGGACTCAATACTTCTTAGGTCATGCCTAGCTAGATAGTGAGATAAGACAGTAAAGATCGTGGTAAAACTGGTGCCTCGCCACAGCCCCCAACCAATACGAGTATTGAGGTCGCGTGCTGACGCGGAAATCATGCTCCTAAGACGGAGTTCGATTGCTACTTTACTATCCAGCTCTGTCAACGTCGCTCTACAGACGTAACCGAAAGTGTAGGGTGGGAATGGACTGCCGACCCAGAGAATGCCAGTCCAGCAAAAGGGTGAGAACGAGAACACCTTAGCGGCTAGGTAGGCGACAAAAAAACTTACCACCATTGGAGCAATCGAATGGTGGTTTTTTTATGGGTGAACGAAAATAATTCTTGACATGAATGCCATTTCGTGAGATAATATACACGATCAAAAATTTAAGTGAGAATTTTATGTTCAAAAGAAATGCACCTTTTGTGCCTGATCCGATTCTTAGTAGAGAGAAATCGGAGTTTATTCCGTGTCCCCTCTTAAGTAAAGAGCTGGATAGGGAGTTTAGACCGCTAACGGTTGAAGATATAACGGGAGAAGTACATGAGCAATGTGATAAAGTTTCCACTCGATAGAAAAGTGGAGAATATTGCGAGAGAAATACAAACATTACAACATGAAATAGCTGATAGATTTGATAATCTGTCTAAGCTCTTTGTGGCTTCTCGTGAGCTAGAAAAAGAGTGTGGACAGTTACAAATACGGTATGACGATTTAGTAATGGAATATGCCGCTGCTATTGGTGCAGAGAATATCCCCGCAGGGATGTTGGAGTACTGTACACAAGTAATAACTAAGTGCGATGCCGATGGTGATATCTCGGTAGCACTTGACGAGGGCATGAATGAGGGAACTTCTCAGCAAGCTACTGATAAGCAAGTACAGGAGATAACTCAGTTCATGGACACAATAACTAAATTTTTAAAAGGTAAGCTGGATGAACTACAGTGAAGAAACTACCAAGTATATGGTGGAGAAGTACAAAGCTAGCCCTGAAAGAGAAACAGTAGAGGATCTAGCGAAAGAACTCAGTAAGAGTATAAAATCAATCATAGGTAAACTATCAAGAGAAGGAGTTTATAGACGTGAGATCTACAAAACTAAAACTGGAGAACTTCCTGTTACGAAAGTGGAGATCGTTTCTCATATCGCTGATGGTCTGGGAATCGAAGTTGAGGGTCTATCTGGTTTGGAGAAAGCTCCAAAAGCAACGCTCAAAAAACTCGAAGTAGCTATCTGTTCTTTGGAGGAATAATGAGAGATTATGAGCAGTTAATGGTCGCAGCGGGGTTGGCAATCTTCGCGGGAGCAATATTTTTACACGCATTTATGTTAAGCTAAGGAAGAAAATTGAGATTTAATCTGTACGTGAAGTTAATGGAAGAATGTGGAGAAGTTGTACAAGCCTGCAGTAAAGTGTTAAAGCGGGGTCGCCACGGGGTCGAAGAAGAGAATTTGTCAAGAGAGGTTGGAGATGTACTTGCAATTATAAGACTTCTAGAGTCAAAAGATGCTCTAGACCCCATTGTGGTTGGTGAACAACTAAAACAAACCTACGAAAAATACAAAAACCTGGAACTCTAATGGATGAATTTCTATATATTTTCCTAAGTACGCTTTCAAAGTGGTTACTGGTATTCCTAATAATATTCATGCTTGGAGTCCTAAGCACAATCTTTTAAAATTACCCAAAAGGAATACGGGTAAAAAAATTTTGAATCATGGCGAATTGTACAAAATTAAGACGAATTTTTAGTTAAATAGGAGGAATTTAAGGCGGGGTATTATGACCGTATCGAATTAACATGGTCATAATAGTTGTCGAGATTCCTTAAAATTGAATCGGTAGGATTTGGGATTATGCTGACTCAAGAGTACTTTTCATAATCTTATGGATTTGGAGATGGAAGCTCCCTTAATTCCGCTTCCACTCCAATTGCATAAATATTCAAACTCTTCTCGCCAGCATAGGTTATAAGAAGTTGTCGATTGACTTGATCTCTCAACAATTAGAGTATTATTTTATCACACTTTTTGGCATAACACAAGTATTATTTTTGCCCATGTAGTCGAGAGTGCTATCTGGCTCCGCTGCCTCTAACAGAAATTATTTTCATTTTTCTAGGGACAAGAAAAAAATAATCCTTGACTTATGAGCTATTTCGTGACATAATACGCAGTATGAAAAAGAATAGAAACAAAACAAGATCGCATTTTATCCTTTTTGATCGGGACAGCCCCTTTTACGCTAGAAAAGAGGTAGACCGAAAGAAGAGAGGTAAGCGCGGGTATCAAAAACATAAGAAAAGGTACGTATGAAATATCTAAACATTTATGAAATAGGGCAAGCGTATGGCGGCCCAGAAGAAGGTGGTTGGTGGTATACAGTAGGAACTCCAGTAGAGTCAGAGAAGTTTTTGAATCGAGACCTCAAGAGAATGGAAGAAAGACAGGAAGCACTCAATGCACGCTTCCGAAAGATGAAAGGTGAGTACTCGATGGGTTATGGATCTCTTGACGGAGTAGACTCAGAAGGAAATGGAGACGACAGATTTTTAATGAAAGGCGGTATATGGGGTAGATCAAATCTGAGAGCAAGAATCGAAGATCATCCTGCAGAAGCTTTTCCAGAAGAACGACCCTATTACTGCTAGGAGGCGGAATGACAGAAGAACAGTTTGAGTGGTTTATGATAGTCGGTGGTATGTGTGCAGATGGTTTAAAGTGGGTAGAAGCGATGGCATTATGTAGGAACACGATGGAAATGCCTGACCACATCTACGAGTGGATGCTAGAGAGAAAGCGTGCTATTGCCGAAAAGAAGAAAAAAGAACAAGTACGACAGTCTGAAATCAATTCAAGAGAAGTGCTCTTTCGCTAGAGCACTTTTAGAACACGGAAAACAGGAGTGGACAGCTTATGTCAAAAACTTTAATACGGGCGGATCTGACCCGAGATCAGATCATCAAGATGAGAAGGGACGGCAAAAAGATAGTGTCCCATGGAAGCTATCGTGCAAAGCGAAAGCCAAATTCACCACGCGTCAAACGCGCCGCTACAAAAGGCTAGATAGGTGGGAACATTCTATCTAACAGTAATGCGCGAACAGTACAAAAACGGCGGCACAGGGGATACTCTGTGCGTCGTTGGTTTGTATGAAACTGAGCAACTCGCAAAAACCGCAGGCTTACTTGAAAGACAGCGTAGAGCTGTTACACCTTATATGAGTGGTGGTAAAGCCGAGGTTATAAAGATGACGCTCAACGAAGGACGCTGGCCTATAGACATAAAGTCTGTAGATTATTTGGTGAATTTGTAATGGAGTCTTTAAATGAGAGGAGTAATACTAGCTATCGGATTGGTGGCGAGCAGTACTTGGGTAATGGCGGACGAAGTGAAATGTCTAGCAGAGAACATCTATTTCGAAGCAAGGAATCAGTCGATACAAGGTATGTACGCGGTAGCGGACGTAACTTTAAATCGGGTAAAGGATTCAAGGTGGCCTAGCACCGTTTGTGAAGTAGTAAAACAACAAAGAAGAGGGATATGCCAGTTTAGTTGGTATTGTGATGGACTAAGTGATGAACCTAAAACTATAGCAGTATTTAATCTATCAAAGATGATTGCATACGTAAGGTTCATGAATAAAGATTCACCAGTACTGCCCAACAATGTATATTGGTATCATAATAATAAAGTCGATCCCTACTGGGCTAACGCCTACAGTCACGAGGTGACAATAGGCGACCACCTATTTTATTCAGATCGCTAGTACAGTTTTGAGATCAGGCGGGGAGTATGTGGCAGGTTTCATGACCTTCCCATCCTCCCTTTTTATTGGCCTAAAATCAGGACCTAGCTTACTCATATTGCTTCTGTGAACTTCTGCAAAACAATCATCTAAATCAATTCCAAATGCGTGTCCTGCTCCGTACACAACGTACAGTAGATCAGTGAGGGCATCTGCGATCTCAACCATGTTTTTATTATCAAGTGCATAAGTAAACTCATCAAGTTCTTCTTCGATTAAGTCCTTTCTTAGCTTTTGTATTTCCTCGTCTGGAAAAGAAGGTCTAATACGTACTTCCTGATCCATTGATTCCATAAAGTCCCCAACTAATTCAAAGTTAGTTCCGTCCATGTTTTACTCCTAAAGTTTAATTGCTAACACAATAAGTATTGCAACTAGTAGTATATTTACCATAAGTAATTCTAGTGCAAGAATTGTGTGATACCATATCCAACGCGTCTTATATGCGTTATCAATAGAAACCTCGTCGGGGTCAGGATCACTCCATCCCTTGCGACGTTTAAAAAATTTTTTTACTTTTTCCACTGAAAATGTCTTGTTTCTGCTGTCTTCGGCGTTCTCTCGCCTTTGCAGCTTGTTTTGCTCTGTGTCGTTTTGAGCTTGGCTTTTCATAATATTCTCGCTCCCGATACTCAAATATACCTTCATTACATTTCTTTTTAAAAACTCTCAATGCACTCTCTACATTGTTATTTCTAACCTTTATTTTCACGCTTAAACGGCCATCCTCTTTTCCTCAAGTATAAAACTTGCTTTCTTATTGCATTTGGAGTGCGACCAGGAAGTAGTGCTTGTACTTCCTCTAAAGGTACCTTATAGTAGTACTTTGATAGTATTGAGCGCTCTTTTATGCTACAAGGTTTTTTTGTGTAAACTCTCATTTTTTATATTATACTAGAAGTGAGACCATATGTCAAGAATTATTTTTGTCTCCACATTCTAAAAATTTTTCTTGACAAAATATGTCATTTCTATTATAATATAACAATCTGGAAAATCATACCTAAAGGAGAGGAACTTGGAAACATCAATAGCAGCTTTTGTAGTATTTACGCTATGTTTAATCGGGTGTGGAATACATTCATGGTACGTTGGACGCAGAGTCGGAATCCAACATGCCGTAGACTACCTTGTTGACAACGGTCAGTTAGACGTTGACGAAGACGAGGTACCCCTCTGACTCATAACACTACTCTTATTGGGCAAATGAAAGTAGTAAAATAATAACTGGCAGTAGCCAAGTTGAAAGGAGAGTGAAGTATGAAACGAGTTCTATCCTTAATAGGAATAGGAACCCTGGCCCTACTAGTCGCATTACCTGCAAACGCAAAGATAATTGATAAAAATAAAGCGTTTACAGCTTGCAAAAATGAAGTCAAATCAGAATATTTGGGAGCAAATCGATATCGCTTAGCGAGAATTCGTAGCTCTCAAGGCATGTACAAGATTCAATTTGTTGTTTCCTCGGCTGCAGGAAAGCAAAAGGTTTTGTGTGAGCTTGATAAATATTCAGGAGCAAGAGTACTTACAGCTCTGTAAGTAAAGGACATAGTATGTTTGGAATGATCAAATTGCTTCCAATCATCCTAGTTGTGGGTGGTGCTGGTTTCGCTTATCATAAAGTAGTAATAAATGAAAAAGACAACCGCATCACCCAACAACAGATGGAGATTGCAAGTAAAACACAGGAAAACGTAGCTCTTCAAACGGCAGCTCAAACTAACGAAAGTACAATTCGTAAGTTAGAGGACCAAATGAAAAAACAAGCCCAAGCCTTTGCTGCTTTAACCGCTAAAAATAACTCATTAGAGTCTGATAAAAATAGATACATGAGCATGGTTAAACGGCACAATTTAACACAATCTGCACGTTCTAATCCTGATGAGATAGAGCCAAAGATTAACAGAGGAACCGACAGAGTATTCCGTCAAGTGGAAGCAGACAGTAGGGAATTAGATGAAGCCGACGATACCGCTAGTGAGCGCGCTTACGATAGCACTGAGTAGTGGTTGTAGTGTACTTCCGAAAGTAGATTTTACACCACCACCTCCAGTAAAAGTAATAACAGAAGAAGTAAAGATGGAGATTTACCAACCACCTTTGCCTCAAGAAATTAAGATGGAAGATGTAAACTGGTTCGTAATAACTAAAAATAATTATGAGGAATCAGTAGCAAAAGTAGAAAAATTATTAGGGGGAGAGTTTGTAGTCTTTGCTCTCACGCCTACAGGCTATGAGGCCATGGCTTACAATCTACAAGAGATTCGTAGGTTTATACGACAGCAGAAAGAAATTATTCTCTACTACAGAGAGGCAACAGAAGTCGCTGATGAAGCCGAAGAATGGCTTGAGAAGAACCAAGAGTTGCAAAATGACTGATGAAGAATTCGAACATCAAGTAAAAGATAATTGGTTCGTACACTGGTGGAAAACCATAACCAGAGAGGAATACCAGTTGACAGTCTACTTTGCGTCAGAAAAAGAGATAGATGAAAAAGGGCGTGAAACTTTTAGAAGAAAGCCAAAGAAGTACAGAGCCAAAAAGCTTTACAGTTTAAAACCAAACTATATAAAGTTTAAGGATGAAGATGATCAGCTCATTGAGATTAGAACCCATGAGCCAATGAACTGGGATTTAGTAAAGGTATACTAATGAGACAACGACGAATAGAAATAATACTGTCGGAACATGATGAAAAAATAAAAAAGCTAGAGAAAGACTCTCATCCTCCTTGTCCTTTAGAATGCTTTGATGGATATGACGAATTAATCAAGAAAATTCAAAAGTTAGAAAAAGAAGTCGAAAGCTTAACTAAGCTTTTGAAATTAAGGAATGGAAAATGAAGAATTATGAAATAGAGATGCAAGCGGACAGGATGAAGTTTCAAGAGAAGAGGATTGATGATCTTGAGGAAAAACTTCAGTCACAAGCAGATGAAGTAGAAAAACAAAGAAAACAGATCGAAGGCTGGATCAAGAGATCAAGACTAGATCCAAGTGGAAAAATGACATGAACAGAGAAGCAGTTTACGAACAGCTCAAGATTGATGAAGGAGTAGTGTATGAAATCTACAATGACCACCTCGGCTATCCAACCTTTGGCGTCGGTCATCTTATCCTCGAAAGTGACGAGGAATTCGGAAGGGCAACTGGAACACCAGTTACTGAAGAACGAGTCAGGACGTGTTTCGCTAGAGACCTTGAAATTGCCGAAGGAGAATGTTGTACTCTATACGGAGAAGGGAGTTTTAGAGCCTTCCCCGACGAAGTCCAGCAGATCCTGGTCAATATGATGTTTAACATGGGCAGACCCAGACTGTCCAAGTTCAAAAACATGAACAAAGCCATAGAGCAAAATGACTGGAAAAGGGCTGCCGCTGAAGGAAGAGATTCCTTATGGTACAGACAAGTACGAAAGCGAGCAGAAAGATTAATGACTAGATTGGAAAATGTTTAATGAATGTAGCTTTAGTAGCTCTAAGCAAGCCGTCTGCCTCGACAGGGTGCAACACGGCGGATGAATTTATAGCTTACTGTGCAAGAGTAAGTAACCCTGACAATCAGAACAACAATAAAACAGCTCCAGGATTATTGAAGTACCTAATCAAGCACGGTCACTGGAGCCCGTTTGAAATGGTGTCTCTTACTATGGAAATTGAAACCACGAGAGATATCTCCCACCAGATAGTACGGCATCGAAGCTTCTCTTTCCAAGAGTTTAGCCAGAGATACGCTGTGACTAATGTTTTTCAAATTCGTGAAGCCAGGTTGCAGGACCAGAAAAATAGACAGAACAGTATTGCACTTGATTACCATAACGATTGCCATAGAAGAGTAAACGAACGATTTTCAATGGCACAAACAGACGTTTTGAGAACTGCGCGAGAAGCATACGAAAGCGCTTTAGAGGATGGGATTGCAAAAGAGCAAGCACGTGCTCTTCTTCCAGAAGGTATGAGCGGTACTACTTTGTATATGGCTGGCACACTTCGTAGCTGGATTCACTACTGTGAGCTTCGTAGAGCAAATGGAACTCAACAAGAACACGCCGAGATAGCAGAAAGATGCTGGAGTATAATCGGTGATCACTTCCCAAGCGTAAGGAAAGCAGTAGATGATCTTCACCCTGTTGATAATTAGTTTCCCAGTAGTATTACTATTGGGTGCGGCTTACGGAGATAAAAAAGCCACGGGGTATTGGCCCTGGCAAAAAGAATTCGATGTAGAAGCAATGAAGGCGAAAAGCCGAAAAAAATCTTGACATCAATTACATTTTCTAGTATAATACTTGCATGAATATTTTTATACTTGACGAAAATCACGATAAGTGTGCAGAGTATCACGTTGACAAACACATAGTCAAAATGCCTTTAGAGGCAGCTCAAATGCTGTGCACTAATATGTGGGTAGATAAATATCTAGGGTATGTACCCGAGAAGCTAAGCAAGGAACAGTTAGCTTTATTGAGAGAGAAAAAACAAAATGAGCCAAGGGACTTCCCTTACTTGCCTACAATGCACAACCATCCTTGCACTATTTGGAGTCGTACTAGTATGGATAATTTCGAGTGGTTACACTGTTATGCAACTGCACTCAATGACGAGTATGGATACCGATACGGTAAAAGCCATAAATCAGTGCATGACGTCATACTCAAACTACCCGAGCCCCTATCTATACCACGAATTGGACTCACACCTTTCGCTCAGGCTATGCCTGAAGAACTCAAAGGATCAAATGCAGTAGTAGCATATCGAAAATTTTATCACAAAGATAAAGCCACGTTTGCTTCGTGGAAGTACCGAGACAGGCCACCTTGGTGGAGTGAAGACGAAGCAGACTATCAACAACGAATATCTCGGTAAGAGTAGGAGATAGAATTGTTAGTTAAACTATTGAAAGGTTTAAAGAATGCAGTTAGTCCAAATTATTGGGCAGAAAAAATAGGAGAAAAGACAGGAGCTTACGATAAAGCTAGAAACAGTAAATTAGCTACTTGGGCCTCCAACTTAGAAGGCTGGAAGTGGTGGGCTTGGCAAGTAGGAGTAGGCTCAGTATTTTTTATTTTAATTGAGGTTATACTGAATATGATTGGTATGACCTTATTACCTTGGGGATAGATATGAGCGAAGGCAGAAAGTTTGATAGTGAAAAACCAAAGCTATACTTACTTCCTCCTAAGTCCATCATAGAAATTGGTAAAGTATTAACCTATGGGGCAGAGAAGTATGATGCTGAAAACTGGCGTAAAGTAGATGATCTACAAAATAGATATACCAGTGCTGCATTAAGACATATCTTTGCCCACATAGACGGAGAGAAGTTAGACGAAGAGACGGGGTTATCACACCTCGCTCATGCAATGTGCTGTTTATTATTTAAGTTGGAGGACGAATTACTTGGCGAGAGTGAAGAAGAAAGAACACGAGAAACTAACGCAGGAGAACATAGCCCACGTTATAGAGTTGTTGTCGAGGGAGAGTCCGATAACAAAAAAGGAGGCTTGCGAGATTTTGAATATCTCGTATAATACTACGAGACTAAACAGAATAATAGAAGATTTCCAAGACAAACTAAACTTTAGAGCTAAAAGAAAAGCTCAGTTAAAAGGTAAACCTGCAAGCAAAGAAGAGATAAAAGACGCAATAATGTCTTACCTGCGTGGTGAGTCTGTGTCTGAAATCTCTCAGGCTATGTACCGCTCTACGGGGTTTGTAAAATCTATACTCCAAAGAGTTGGAGTACCAACACGACCTGCATTAGTAGAAGAGCGAAAGGGTTATGCATACTTGCCTGAACAGTGTGTAGCCGAAGAGTTCAATGTAGGAGAAAGAGTGTGGTCTGCTTTCTATCACGCACCCGCACTTATAGAAAAAGAGTATGAAGACCCTATGTATCAGAGTAAGTACGCAGGTAAGTGCTATTCGATATACGTACTAGAAGAAACCGAAAGCTTAGCAGTTGGAGGATTTTATGCCGCCTCAATAGCATATGACCTTGGAAAATTAACTCACTTGGAGCAGTATGGTATTGATATCGAAAAAATATGATTGACTTGTTTCATAAACACGTGCTAGATCAAATTGGATCCTCTGAAATCTTTCATACTAAGTTTTTTTCTGAAAGTTTTACGCACAGTTTATATGAGTTATTCAAAGACCATAAGGAGTGGACTACAAAAAGATTTGCATATTCTACTCATGATGTTCACTTAGAAGAGTCTTTTCCTGACCTTTTTGATATAATAAAAGAAAGGTTTGATAACTCTATTCTAAAAGTAATGGCTGATGTATGGGCATTAGACCAAGCAGTAGAGACAAAAGATATTTTTATAGTTAAGTACTCGAAAGATACACAGACTAAACTAAAAACGCATGTAGATGATAGTTACATTAGTGGTAGTATAAAATTAAATAATAATTATAAAGGGGGAATATTGACCTTTCCTAGACAGTCTGTAACAAATCAAGAAACAGAAGTAGGTGACTTATTAATTTGGCCTAGCCAGATTACTCACCCCCATAATAGTACATTATTGGAGGAAGGAGAAAAATATTCGATCACTATTTGGACAGCATGCAAAAATAATTCTTGACAGAAATGTTAAATCGAGATATAATATGTAATATTAAAAATGAGGAAACCAATGGGCGACCGATTTTATTTTCAACAACAACAAAGAGGAAAACGCAGAATGGCGTGGGACGACGACAAGAAGGCGCAAGCCGTAGAGATGTATGAAGCACAGGATCCAACTCCTGAAACTTCAATGGAAATCGTAAAAGAAATTGCAGAAGAATTAAGTGAAAGCCCTAATGGTGTTCGTATGATTCTTACAAAAGCTGGAGTCTATGTAAAAAAGACTCAAGCGACTGGGAATGGGGGAGCTTCTTCAGGTGGCTCACGAGTTTCTAAACAGGCTGCTCAAGATGCCTTGACAGCCGCCATCATCGACAAAGGCTTAGCCGTAGACGAAGATATTATATCTAAACTTACTGGTAAAGCCGCACAATACTTTGCAGGCTTATTGGCCGACTAGTACTTCCCTCGGGTGAAACCCCCGAGGAATTTTTTGTTCCGAAAGTTATAGGACAGTAAAAGATTTTACCTACCTAACTAAGGAGCATCGTGAAGAAGGAAGAACTAGCCAAACTTGTGAATGAGTATGGCGATGCTATCATTACATATCGTAGTGAGAACTCTAAAAAACTAAAGTATAATGTCTGCACATTGGACTTTAGTACGCAATACATTCAAGACAAGAAAAACCGAGCGAAGGAATCCCAAGAGACCCTGCTATTATTTTGCTGGGATACGGATTCGTATCGCTTGTTGAAACCTAAGAATGTAACGAGTGTAGTACCTCTTTCCTCGGTGCTGAAGAACGACTCATGATACAAATACATGAGCCTGCACCTACATATGAACATATTGTTCACTATGATGAAGAAAAGCAAGTACAGATACGAGTAACTGTGAACACTTTTAGAGAAACAGAGTATCTTCACGTAAGAAAGTATTATATGGATTTTGAGGAAGAGTGGAAGCCTACTCCAGAAGGAATAGCCATGCCACTTGACTTCAATAACTCAAGAGCCTTGTTCAAAGCACTTGCAGAAATATTATCTTTAGCTGAGTCTCAAGAAATAATTGAAGAACAGTTTAAGGACTTAATACAAGAATTATATAGGCACGAAAACCCAAAATAATTCTTGACACTTTATCTTTTTTCTAGTATAATATATTTATATGAGTGAGAATACCAACAAAAAAACCGCAGCAAGAATGTACTACGAAGGTGGTGACAGTGCTTTAACTGACGCTGAGTGGGACGCCTTGTATGGGGATGAAACTGTAGGATATACTCCAGATGATGGAGTACGTCACTCATTTTCAATGCTGTCACTTAAAAAGACGTTTGATGAGGATGAGTTAGGTTCTTGGGTTGCTTCTCATGAAGGCCAAGACGTAGTTTGCAGTCCGAAGTTAGATGGCTCGGCAGTATCATTATTATACGATAGGGGGGAATTTGTAAGAGCAACTACCCGTGGAAACGGAAAAATTGGAGTAGACATCTCAAATAAAATGAGGTTTCTAGTACCAGAAAAAATTAATTTTACTAAGAAAGTACAAATTGATGGTGAAGTAGTTGCTCCTATAACTATACCCAATGCTCGTAACTATGCGGCGGGGTCTCTTAATCTAAAATTAGTGAGAGACTTTATACCTCGGTGTAATGAATTACGATTTGTTGCATACGATCTACGACCTCATGGATTTATTGAGTCTTGGTCTGTACTTCTCAGTTGGTTAGAGGGGCTTGGCTTTTCAACTGTTTACTCAGTTGATGCGTCACAGTACCCAACCGATGGAGAAGTACACAGAATAGACAATATTGACTATTGGACAAAACAAGGCTTTACTTCTCATCACCCTAGAGGGTCGCTTGCCTTCAAAATTCAAAAAGAAGGCGTAGTAACTTATCTAAGTAATGTTGAGTGGCAAACAGGTAAGTCAGGCGTTGTTACACCAGTAGCAATACTTGGCCCTGTTATGATTGGGGATGCCCTTGTATCAAGAGCAACCTTACATAATATGGCTCACATTGAGGAGTTAGGTCTTGAAATTGGTTGCAACGTCGAGGTCATACGAAGTGGTGAAATTATCCCGCGTATTGTCCGACGAGTTGAG
>Ga0115012_10001507_pt1 | contig 13510 bp, 11 predicted proteins | sample TroAtlMetagenome_FD_88706 | JGI IMG/M metagenome (GOLD analysis project Ga0115012, IMG submission 88706) | Marine eukaryotic phytoplankton communities from Atlantic Ocean - Tropical Atlantic ANT10 Metagenome | ecosystem: Environmental > Aquatic > Marine > Oceanic | place: Tropical Atlantic...
CGATCTTCATGGCCCGCCGTAAAGACCATGCGCCAACCACGACGAGAGCCAGCCCAACGGCAAACTCCGACCACGCGCTAACCAAAGACACATCGAGTGCATGGCCAGCAAGCAACCCAAGCCCTCCCAGCGCTGCGACACCGACGCCATGGCCCAATCCCCAAACAGCGCCCAACCGCATGGCACGAGAGCGATCTTGAACCGCAATGGGAGCCAACGCCATCAAGTGGTCAGGCCCGGAAACCACATGCAAGCTTCCGGCAACGAGCCCAGTCCAGACCAAAAGCATCAAACCCATCACCCAAGCAGCCGCGACGATAGCAACTCAGCGACTTGCGCTGCAGTGTCCAGATGGCCCTGCCCTTTGGCACTCACCGACATGCTTTTCAATGCGGTTTCGTCGGCCAACAACGAGCCAATGTGCGCAACGGTCGCATCCACATCAAGGTCTCGCTCAACCACAACAATTGCCGCACCCACTTCCTCCAAACCCCGGGCATTCCCTTCTTGGTGATTGTCCGTGACGTTCGGCGACGGAACCAGGACGGAGGGTTTCCCAATCGCGGTCAATTCCGCCAACGTGGACGACCCTGCCCGGCAAAGAACCAGGTCAGCCATCGCATAAGCATCCATCATTCGGTCTTCGTAGCCAACCAGCGCCACTCCAGGCGGTTTCGGATCCAACTCAGCCTCGACCGCCTCGTGGTACTTCGGACCACACACATGAAGAACTTGGTAGGTTCGGCGCGAATCACGGGCAGCGGCCAATGCGATTTGGTTGATCGTTTCTGCACCCAAAGACCCGCCCACGACGAGCAGCGTGGGTGACTCGGCCTTCAGCGCATAGCGCGCAGCCGCTTGAGCCCGGTCGCCTTCGAGCACCTTGGGGTTCACGGGACAGCCCACGGTTTCGCGGGGTGCCGTCCCCGGCAACCGACCCGCTGTGGCTTCGTAGGTCAGCAGCACCAAGTTCGCGAAGCGCGCACACAACCGATTCGCCAATCCTGGGGTCACATTTGCTTCGTGGATCGCTCGTGGAATCCCAAGAGTCCAAGCCGCCAGAACCGGAGGCGCGGAAATGTATCCGCCGACGCCAAGGACCAAATCGGCATTGAGGCGCTTCAACGCCGATCGACTGTGCGCGATCGCCTTGAGCAAACCCAGAGCAAACCCAAGTTTTCCGGCCAGCCCCCCACGGGGGTACTGAACGGCTGGAATGGGAATGAATTCGATGTCTGTTTGCGGGACAACCCGACCTTCCAGCCGGCGAGCGTCGCCCATGTATTTCAGCTCATGCCCACGTTTCTGCAGGGCCGCACCCATGGCCAACGCGGGGTACACATGCCCCCCGGTGCCTCCACCCGCCAATACAACCGTCTTGCTCATCGAAGCTCTCCCGCACAACTTCCACGACGTATCACGGTGACGGGCGGGTTGGGCCGCGATAACGGGAAGCAGCCGGGCGGTCCCCGGGTTGAGGTTTCCATGAAGAGTTACAGCCGCAGTTTGTTCCTTTGGGTTTTCTTGGCCTTGTTGATCATGCTGGCCTTCACCATGGCCAGCCAAGATGCCCGGAGGCGCCAAGCCGAGTTGACCTACCCACAGGTGGTCCAGCACGCGACCCAGCAGCAAATCAAGGAAATCACCGTAAAGGGCCAAGACCTCACGGGGACGCTGGAAGATGGCACAACGTTTCGCGCGATTGGACCGGCAGATTCTGACTTCCTCTTGAAGCAACTGGCCGAAAACGACATCGTGCCCAACTACGAGAAAGAACCCGATGGTGGGATGATGACTGTGCTCAGCACCGCCTTGCCATTGGTGTTGATTTTCATCTTGTTCATGCTCTTCATGCGCCAACTTCAGTCGGGTGGCGGCAAAGCCATGAGCTTTGGCAAAAGCCGCGCGAAGATGCTCAACGAATCGACCCGAAAGGTCACCTTTGACGACGTCGCAGGCTGCGACGAAGCCAAGGAAGAACTCGCTGAAATCATCCACTTTCTTCGCGAACCGCAAAAATTCACCCGGTTGGGCGGACGCATCCCCAAGGGCGTCCTTTTGATGGGGCCTCCCGGTACCGGAAAAACGCTTCTCGCTCGTGCCGTTGCTGGCGAAGCTGCCGTTCCCTTCTTTTCAATCTCAGGGTCCGATTTCGTCGAAATGTTCGTCGGCGTTGGGGCGAGCCGCGTCAGAGACTTGTTTGAGCAAGGAAAAAAGAACGCTCCTTGCATCATCTTTGTCGATGAAATCGATGCGGTTGGTCGACACCGCGGTGCGGGCATGGGCGGTGGACACGACGAGCGGGAACAAACGCTCAACGCACTGCTCGTCGAAATGGACGGCTTCGAATCCAACGAGGGCGTGATTCTCATGGCCGCGACCAACCGTCCCGATGTGCTCGACCCCGCCTTGCTCCGTCCCGGGCGGTTTGACCGACGCGTGGTTGTGGGCAACCCCGACGTGAAAGGGCGACGCGGCATCTTGGACGTTCACACCCGCAGCATCCCCACGGACGAAAGCGTTGACTTGGATGTCTTGGCCAAAGGTTCGCCGGGCTTTTCGGGTGCCGACCTTGAGAACCTCGTCAATGAAGCGGCACTGATTGCAGCCCGGAATGAACTCGAAAAAGTCGACATGGCATCCTTCGAGCACGCCAAGGACAAAGTTTCCATGGGACCCGAACGCCGCTCAATGGTGATCCCAGACAAAGAGCGCAAGCGCACCGCCTACCATGAAGCCGGCCACGCCATCGTGGCTCGCATCCTCGTCGACCAAGGCGCTGACGCGGTCCACAAAGTAACGATTGTCCCGCGAGGCCGCGCGCTGGGCTTGACCCAAATGCTGCCCGAAGAAGACCAGTTCGGAATGACCTACACGCAAATCCGGACCCAAATCTCGATTCTGATGGGCGGCCGCGTCGCAGAGTGCATCATCTTCGACGACTTCAGCACGGGCGCTCAAAACGACTTGGAACGAGCAACCAAACTGGCCACCAGCGCTGTGACCCGTTTTGGAATGTCTGAAGTCATCGGGCCACGCACACTGACTGGCGACGGCGAAGTCTTTCTCGGGCGCGATTACGGCAAGGTCAACAACTATTCAGAAGCCACCGGAAAGATGGCCGACGAAGAAATCGACCGGATGACACGGGAGGGCGAAGCCCTGGCCTTCACCATTCTCAGAACCAATCGGCACATTTTGGAGCAACTCGCCAAAATCCTGCTGGAGAAAGAGACCGTCGAAGGCGAAGAGTTCATGACCATCGTCGAGGAACTCAAACCCGTGTACCCGGTACCTGAGACGGCCTGATGCGCCCTCGCCCCATTGTGATGGGCATCGTGAATGTCACTCCCGATTCTTTTTCGGACGGAGGGCTTCACGGCGACGGCGTGCGTCATGCTGAACGCTTGATCGAAGAAGGCGCCGACTGGATCGACGTTGGCGGAGAATCCACTCGCCCCGGAGCGCCAGCAGTCGATGCTGAAACCGAATGGGCCCGAGTGCAGCCCGTGATCGCTGCGTTCGCCAACGACATACCCGTGAGCATCGACACATCGAAAGCCACCGTGGCCCGCAAAGCGCTTCGGGCCGGTGCACGAATCATCAACGACGTCTCCGGGTTCAGCGATGACGCCATGCCCGCAGTAACGGCAGATGCTGAACGCACAATCGTGATGCACATGAGGGGCACGCCCCAAACAATGCAAAGCCTCACCCACTACACCAACTTGGTCCAGAGCGTTTGCGAATGGCTCATGGAACGGGCAGCGATGGCGAAATCAGACGAAGTCTGGATCGATCCGGGCATCGGATTCGCGAAAACAGCCGAACAGAGCATCCACCTCCTTGGGGCGACAAAGCAGGTGGCAGCAATGGGGCTCCCCGTCCTGATTGGCGCTTCGCGCAAGAGCTTCATCGACAAGGTGGTGGGCGCACCCGACCCGCATCAAAGGCTCGGAGGGAGCTTGGCTGCGGTGGCTTCAACCTGGACTGACGGCGCTCAAGCCTTTCGAGTGCACGATGTTCGAGAGACCCGACAACTGCTAGACCTGTTGTACGCAATCGAAGTTGCTGCACAAAACCGCCGCTAACTGTACTCTGAAGAGGGCTGAAGACGATGCTAGGCTGGCTGTGGGAATCGCTGCAATGGAATGATGTTCTCGACATCGCCATCATGTCGTACCTGCTGTACCGGGCAATGCTGATCCTGAAAGGAACCCGGGCGCTCCAGAGCCTTGTTGGATTGCTCGGCGTCTTGGGCCTGTATGTATTCGCCGACCAGTTTGGCCTTGTGAGCGTTCATTGGCTGCTCGAAAAGTTTTTGGTCTACATCGTGCTGGCCATCATCATCCTGTTCCAGACCGACATTCGTCGGGGCCTTGCTCGCGCCGGTGGACGGCTGTTTGTCGGAGGGCGGGGCGATACCGGAAACGCCGCAATGCGCGAAGAATTGATCAAGGCCTGCTTTGCCTTGGCCAGTCGGCGAGTGGGCGCATTGATTGCCATCGAGCGGTCCGCCGACCTTGATGAATATGTGGACCGCGCGACGGCGATTGATGCGGTGGTCTCCCATGAACTATTGAGCGCAATCTTTCACCCCACGAGCCCATTGCACGACGGCGCAGTGGTGCTGCAAAAGAATCGCATCACCGCGGCTCAAGCCTTCTTCCCCCTCTCTCTGAGCAAAGAAATTTCTCGCTTTTTCGGCACCCGACATCGCGCCGCGATCGGACTCACCGAAGAAACCGACGCCGTCGCCATCATCGTTTCGGAAGAACGAGGATCGGTGAGCATCGTCGTGGAAGGGCGAATCATCCCAACGGCGAACGCCAATGAGCTGCGCGAGCAAATCCAAGAGGTCTTCCAACTGGTGGCGGAACCGCGTGAACCGGATCCGACGGCAGAGGGAGCCGAATCATGATTGAGCGCGCGCAAACATGGGTGACCACCGTATTGACCCGAGAGATGCCCTTCAAAGTGCTCTCATTGGTGTTTGCCCTCATGATTTGGACGTGGGTGCAAACCCATCAGATCGTCTCGCACAGGACTCGCGCCCAAGTGCAGTGGTCCTTCCCCGAGGACCTCACATGGATTGACCCCGTCCCCAAAACACTGGTTGTGACCATCAAAGGCCCCCAAGGGCTCGTCCGAAACGTCAAGAAACGAGCCCTGCGCTATGACGTCGATTTGTCCGAATCGGAACAGGGCCCTGTATCCATCGACTTTGCAGGACGAAGCGTCAAAGGCGTCCCCGAAGGCGTTTCGGTGGTTCAAATTTCACCTCCAGGGGTCGACATTCAACTCGACCGTAAAATGGACCGAGTGGTCAAAGTCGTGCCCGCAATTGTCGGGGATCCAGCTCCCGGCTACCGCATAGAAAGCATCAAGGTCGAGCCTCAATCGGCCAGCATTACCGGACCCCGCTCTGTGGTCCGAACCATTGCTGAAATCGGCACTGATGTGGTCGACATCAATGAACTCTCCGCCGACAAAACATACGAACTGGCTCTGGCTCCCCAGGCCCGTTCCGTCGCCAGCACAACCACCGGCCCGTTCAAAGTCACCATAGACATTGAACCCCTGATCGCCGAAAAGACCTTCACCGACGTCCCGATCATGGCGCGGTCGGACGGATGGAAAACCGTCCCATCGACAGCTGTCGTGACCCTGTCCGGCCCCGCAGCAGAAATGCTCGACCTCACCGCGGATCGAATCAGCGTGCAAGCGCACTTGCCCAACCCCGCACCAGTCGGCAAACCACTCATCGTCAGCTTCAACCCAGAACAGCCCGAAACCGGCCTTGAGGTTGTTCACCAGGGGGCCAAAGGCATCACGGTGATTTCTGTCGAACCGCAAGACGTCAGGCTCCAACGATCGCAATGAATCAAGCCATCAATTTTGGTACCGATGGGGTTCGGGGTCCAGCAGGGCAATGGCCCGTCAGTGAAGCGGGTGCGGAATGCATTGGCCTGGGCATCGCTGCGTGGTGCAATCGCGGCGAGGTGTGCATCGGCAGAGACACCCGTGAAAGTGGGCCGGCATTGGTCGACGCCCTCGTCAGGGGTTTGGTTCGAGGCGGCGCCCACGCCATTCGCCTGGGGGTCCTCCCCACTGCCGGCGTATCGGCCGCGGTGGTGGCTGATGGGTTCGCGGCTGGCGTCATGATTACAGCCAGCCACAACCCTTGGCAGGACAACGGCCTGAAAGTCGTGGGCCCAACCGGCGAAAAACTGAACGACCCATCGCCATTGCTGGCCTGTTTTGCGTCCGCAACCGAAGCCGCAGGCGGCACAGAAAGGTGCCACGCTGAGCCATTGGGCGCATGGATGGAGGCCTTGCCATCGCTGAACTTGAACGGGCGCCGAATCCTGTTGGATGCCGCCCACGGTGCCGGAGCTCTGGCTGCATCCAAAGCACTCGTCAGCATGGGCGCAGAGGTCGTCGAGATTGGAAACACACCAAACGGCCGCAACATCAACGCGGGGGTGGGAGCGATGTGCCCGCCAACGGATCTTCACGGGTGTGACTTCGCCATCTGTCTCGATGGCGATGCCGACCGTTTGGTCATGGTTCACCCTGAGTCGGGCGTCCTCAACGGCGACGATTTGCTCTGGATGTTGGCCCAACAAACCCGCGGCCCGGTCGTGGGCACGGTCATGTCAAACGGCGGACTTGAGGAAGCCCTGGGCGGACGGTTGATCCGGACAGCGGTGGGCGATGCCAAGGTGCACGCAGAAATGAAGCGCATCGGTGCGGCCATTGGCGGCGAACCCAGCGGTCACATCATGCTGAACGACGGAATGCCAACATCCGATGGCTTGTACACCGCGCTTCGCATTCTCGAAGTCGCGGGCAACGGCCCCCTGCCGTGCCATGGCTGGAAACGTTGGCCTCAAGCCCATCGAAACGTCCGAAACGTTCAACTGCGCACCGACATCGCAGCGATCAAAGATGCTGAAAAGGAAGGCCATCGGGTTCTGGTTCGCGCCTCTGGCACCGAACCGCTGGTGCGGGTCATGGTCGAAGGTGACCGTTGCGAACATTGGGCCACAGCAATCGAGAGCGCGTTGGTAAACCAGACAGGATAGATGGGCACACCACACAAAAGGGAGTGACCATGCCTCGCAGACTCGGCGTCAACATCGATCACGTGGCCACATTGCGCCAGGCGCGCCGTGCGTCATACCCAGACCCCGTAGCCGCAGCGATGGTCGCAGAAATGGCCGGTGCCGACCAGATCACATGCCACATCCGCAGTGATCGGCGCCACATTCAAGACGCCGACCTCCCGCGACTCCGCGACGCGGTGCAGACCCAACTCAACGTCGAGATGGCAGCCACCGATGAAATGATCGCCATTGCCTTGGAAGTGCTGGGGGGCCGAAACCACACCGGCCGTCAACACCGCGTCACCCTCGTACCCGAACGACCCGAAGAGATCACGACCGAGGGAGGGCTCGATGTGGTGACTCACCGAAACCTGCTCATGGAAACCACCAAAAAACTCGTTGATGCAGGCATCTTGGTCAGTCTGTTCATCGATCCGGAAGAAGCGCAAGTCGAAGCCTCGCACTTTGAAGGAATCGATATGATTGAACTGAACACCGCGAAATACGCGGAAGATGGGATCGCCGACATCGAGCGAATCATCGAAGCGGGACAAGCCGCGATGCATCGCGACATTGAAGTCGCCGCTGGCCACGGGCTCACCCACCACAACCTGCCTTTGTTGGTTGAGGAAGTTCCGGAGATCACGGAATACAACATCGGCCACAGCATCATTGGCCGGGCTGTCTTCGTGGGCTTGGACACAGCGGTGCGAGACCTGTGTGCCATGATTCAGGGCTGATCTACGCTACTCAGGAAGAGGCGGCAGGGCCGCACGGAGCTCTTGCACGGCCGGAGCACCGGGGTGCATCGACTCCAGACGAGCGACCATGCGATGAGCGGCGTGGACGCGCCCTTTTTCCAGTGCACCCCTGGCTTTGTTGATCAACGACATTGGTTCCGCGAACGTGCGGGGGTCCCGGCTCTCGTCGCCCACCAAGACCGTGTCGCTGCCACCAAAGCCAGCGACAAGCTCCTGCAGCGCAACGTGTTGGTCCGGGTACTCGGAACTGGGATCTGGGTAACTTCGCACTGCCGTACCTTGGTGGCCGTACCAACTGCCAAACGTTCCGTACACATAGCGTCCAGACTTTTCAGTAAAGCCCTTCAACAGCGGAGCCTCGAACCGCTCCCATGCCAGGGGCGACTCGTGATACGCGCGGGGCGATCCCCCATGGAGTGCATTTCGGCCCGGAAGGTCGAGTGTTTGGTCAAAGCGCTCTGCAAACCAAACCCCAAGGTCGAGTGTGCTGACAGGGCTTTCGACCACCCAACCCGGCTCAATATTGGGCCCGACCATGATCATCGGAACGTGCAGCCAATCATCCGTCAAGCTGAGTTCAGCATCGAAACGGGCCCCGGACAATGCGCCCCTCAACCCGACCACAACAACGTGTCCACCCGGGTTGGCCTGGACCCAGGCTGTGACCAACTTCCCCACTTCGGCGTCCAAGTGCCCCAGGGCATCATCGTAGGCAGATGCCTCAACGGACTGAGCCAAATCACGGACACCACCAAGCCATAATGTCACATCTGAATTGGATTCAATACCGACTTCAAAAGCCATTAATTCTGATACTGTATCACTCTTGTGCGACAGCCCTGACACGACCAAACCCGAACTCCAGCCGTCACTCGGGATGCCTTGCAATGCCTTTGTGGAACGGTGACCGTGAGCCGAAGGGGCGAGCCCCGAAAGCACCGTCGCCAACGCTGCAGGCCCGGAAGTAGACACGCTGTAGGCACGGGCAAATCGCGTGCCCTGACTCGCCAATAAGTCCAAGTTTGGCGTGTCCGTGGGAAGGTGCCCGGCGCTGCCCAGCCTGTCCGCCCGGACTCCATCCAATGCGACCAAAAGGACGCCCGGGTCGCGCGGCTCAGACGAGCCACAACCAACCATTAGGCCAATGAATCCAAATACAATCACGTTTCTACCCGCAGATGCCCCGAAGACCAAACCAGTGTAATCCCTCGGCCCAAATCAAGCGTGCCCGGTCCTGACAAAGCACCGTCAACCACAGACTCCAAGGGCTCCGCTCTGATCGAACCATCTGGCACCAATCGCCGAAGAAGCCGCAACTGAAGTGCAGGGTGCAACAGTGCAAGCATCTCCCGGTTCAGGCCGCGTTCGGAGTGAAGTTCTTCCCAGGCCGCGTCCGCCAACGAACTGAGCCATTCATCCTCGCGGGCCAACAGACGCGCAGATCGAGACAACGCGCGCCCTGCTCCACCGTGAATTTCGTCCAAGCGGGGCATGAGGCCCCGCAAGGTTCCCCGCTGCGAGCCTGGGTTTGACGGATCCTCAACCCACGTCAACGCCTCCTGCATCGCCCATGCATGCAATGCCTCACGCGATTCGAACAACAGCGGTCGGACCCAGGGCCCATTTTTGATTTGCATCCCCTGCAGCCCTCGCATGCCGGAACCCCGCAGCAAATGGAACAACACCGTCTCAGCTTGGTCATCTTCATGATGGCCCGTAGCGATGCATGCGGTGCCAAGCGATTCAAGGGCCAATCTGCGGGCATCGCGCGCGCGCTCTGCGAGGTTTGGTCCGGGCTCGATCTCCAACTTGATTGCGCGAAAGGGCAGGCTCAAGTTCCGAGCCAGTGCTCCCACGCCCTCAACCTCGTGGGCCGACTCTGGCCGCAAACCGTGATCGATGCTGCACACCACCAACTCGCCACGGTGGGCGCCCTGGGTTCGATGCAAAAGGTGCAGCAAAACTGTGCTGTCCAACCCTCCCGACACCGCCACGGCCACCGACTCCCCGGGCATCCACAACCCGCTTCGCTGGACTGCGCCCAACACCCGCCGTTGAAGAGTTCGGGGATCGCCTTTCATGAGTCCAACCGTAGCCCTTTGGGGAGATTATCGTCGGGGTGAGCCCGCACCCGAAATGAATGACTGCATGCGTCGCAGGAATACTCGATCACGACGCCGGCGCGTCCCTCGATCGAAAATTTCACGGGCACCAGCAGTCCATTGCAGTGTGCCGCCCGGTCTCCGGGCACGCGGTCTACGTGCTTGCCGTGGAGGCAAACTGGGCAATGGTCACGAACCTGCGCGCCGCCCCGTGGCACCGCTACTCCACAATGCATGCAGCTAAATTCTTCGTCCCTATGAATGGGGTTTGTGCGCACTTGTGCACCCGCCGAACGGTCCAACAATGCGCGAACCAAACGTTTGCCATCCAACGCCTCGGCATCCTCGATGCGTCGCATTCGGGCGATTTCTAGCGCAGCATTTCGCAAGGACTCGTCGCCATCGATCTTTCGCCCCAACGCCTTCACCTGTCCGCGAGAACGGATTTCAATCAAGGCTTCCTTCAACAACTTAGTGTCCACGTCCGATAGGATGACATGGTGCTTCCCTATTGGCTGATCTCTGCTGCATTTGCGGCCGTCCCCCCGCGGACGGAAGCCATGCTCATTCGACTCGAATCCCTGCGCGTGGATCCTGCGGAGCTGGCGCCTTTTGTGGTGGACACCGATCCAGAAGTCCGCGCCCGGTCTGCCCTGGCCCTCGCCCGAGTCAACGACCCCCGCGGGGCCGGCCCGCTCAGTTCGCTCTTGAACGATGATCACGCCGACGTCCGAATGGCTGCCGCCCATGGGCTGGGCCAAATCGAAGGCACACGAAAAAGTCTCGTCAGGCGCTTTGCCAAGGAAACAAACTCTGCGGTTCGCGCCGAGATTCTGCGCGCACTCGGCATGCAAGGAAATGCCTGGGACATTGACCTGCTGTTGGACACCATGCAGCAGCCCATTGACGACAACCACGACTCGGATGAAATTGCCGCGGCGGCCAACGCACTTGGCCAAATGGCCGTCCGGGGAATCAATACGGTTCGAATCGATCGGGTGGTGAAAGCACTGGTCCGGAAAACCGAATCAAATCAAAGGGACATCCGTTTCAACGCAGCCTTCGCACTCGCTCGCATCGCGCCATCCACGGGCCCCGATGGCGTCGAAGCCATGTTGACCCAGGCCGCAATCGACGAACACGACGCGAGCATCAAAGCCCTGTTGGTCCGAGCCTGTTCTGACCTTCCATCTGTCAGCGTCGTCTTGCGTGAAACCGTCAAGCACCCAACCCCTTCGGTCCGAATTGCATCCGCTCGTTCCAGCGTCAACGCTGCATGGCCGGGGGTTGTGGCCTTGCTTCAAGATGATGTTCCGTCGGTGAGTTTGGCCGCCATCGAAGCCGTGGGGCGCATCCCCAGTTTGTCCCGAGTCGAATTGTTGGGGCCCATCGTGAAACGCGGAATGGATCTGAACGGACCAACCGCCGACGGCGAACGACTCGACCCTGCGCTGGCCAAGGCGATTGCAGCCCTGCTCGCCCTCGACCTCCCACGAGTCTGGTGGGAAACCGATACCGCCCGGTACACCCGGGTCCAAGCCGGCTTGCTCCCCAGCCTCAGCATGTACATGTCCGAGGACCGCGACACGTTGGTTCGGGCAGCGGCGACCGCGATAGCCGCCGACCCCGCCAACTTGTACCGTCTGGCGACCTCTGATCCTTCGGGCATGGTGCGCATGGCCGCAGCACAACGGATTTTGAGTGACGGCATTTCGTACGGCCGCGCCGTGTCACTGCTGAATTCCAAGGACACCACGGTGCAGGCTGCGGTGGCCGATTGGTTGAGGGACCACCCCAACCCCAAAGCCGAGGCAGCGCTCATCGCGCTCGCCAGCCAGAATGATGACACCGCGCTCGTCTACAGCGCCGTGATGGCCTTGGCATCGATGACTTACCGCAAGGCCGCACGAAAGCGCAGCACGGGCGGCCCGGCGGCTTTGCTTCCGAGCCTTCTCGGGCACGTCGATCCCGCAATCCGAGCCGCTGGACTCGAACTCGCAAAGGCCACAGGCACCTGGCCCCAGTTCTTTGAGTACAGTCCCGAGCCAATCGACTCCCTGGCCATCAGAGAAATCCGTTCCGCCACCATCGTCACCGCACACGGCGAGATGGTTGTTCAACTCTTTCCAGACCGGGCACCGCTCACAGTGGCCAATTTTGCCCGACTCGCCGATGCAGGGTTCTACGACGGCTTGCCGTACCACCGAGTCATTCCGGACTTTGTCGCCCAAGGCGGCGATCCACGGGGCGATGGCTGGGGAGGCCCTGGGCATACGATTCCCGATGAAGTGAACGCCACTCGCTACGAAGCCGGCACGGTCGGAATGGCCCTGAACGGAGATGACACGGGTGGCAGTCAGTGGTTTGTGACTCTGGCACCTCAACCTCACCTCAACGGTCGATACACCGCATTCGGCAAAGTTGTTTCGGGGCTGAACGTGGCCAAATCATTGCTTCCCGGTGACCGAATCGAAAACGTCAGCATCGAGCGGGTCATGAGTGAAGAGGACCGCCATGCTGAGGGCTTGGAGCGGGCCGAAATTCTGCTGGCGAAACTCAACGCCAACTCACCTGGACCCGCGCGCGCAAACACCACAAAACGCAAGGCTAAAAAGACCAAACGGTCCCGGAAGGGAAAACAAGACTCGGCGCCCGAAGAGGCCGACTCGGAAGAGAACACCACCGACAGAGACGACCGAGCAGAACCCACAGAACCACCCGACGATAAGCTTCCGGACGAGTTCGAAAAAGGCGAAGAAGAAGACCCGCTGCTGGAAGGCGAAAAGGTCGAAATCATCGACCCCAACGAAGAATAGTCAGCCGACCGGCCTCCACCACGAGGCACCGCGCACTTCCCCAATAAACTTGCCCTCTCTGCGCGCCCGCAAACAGTCCAACGCGGCACCGTGCAGGACCGCCGTATCCACCCTTGAAGCGCAGGGGACCTCTTCTGGGCAAGAAGGCCGATAGCATGGGGCGCAACCGACTTCGGCCAAAACCTTGACTCCTCGACCGTACAAATCAATCTCTGCAGGGCAGGTCGGACCAAACCATGCGACGACGTGCTTCTCAAGGGCAATGGCCATGTGCATGCCCAATGTGTCTCCGGAGACCACAACATCGCACCGGTCCAACTCAGCCGCACCGCGCATCACCCCGCCATTGATTTCACTTCGTTCCACCGCTCGCCCCAACGAGTCGCACAACCGTTGATGGTCTTCGGCGTCTTCCGGGCCACCCAGCAATAAAACCGGCTCTCCAGTGGATTGAACAAGGCTCTGCACCAAGCGCTCCACTGAACTCATGGCCATTTTTTTCATGGGCCACGCCGGGCCGCACCCTGTGTTGATGCCCACTTTGAAGCGGCGACCGACTGCTGCGCTGGGCAGCCGCAAAGTGTACGCATCGCCTTCGTGGTCAAAACCAAGCGCTTCGGCCAACAAGTCAGGGGCTGTCCGTTGGTTCAAACGAAACTTCGCGTGATCATCCAAACCCAGTTCATAGAGAACATTTGCCTCAGGGTTGAGCGGTATGATGC
>Ga0115012_10001508_pt1 | contig 13506 bp, 7 predicted proteins | sample TroAtlMetagenome_FD_88706 | JGI IMG/M metagenome (GOLD analysis project Ga0115012, IMG submission 88706) | Marine eukaryotic phytoplankton communities from Atlantic Ocean - Tropical Atlantic ANT10 Metagenome | ecosystem: Environmental > Aquatic > Marine > Oceanic | place: Tropical Atlantic Ocean...
GTGGGGATATGCGTAGGAGACAACAAACCAAGGTCGTTTCATTCGGTGCCCTTTCCAGATGTTTCGCCATATCTATGCGGTGCAGGTTCGAAAGACGCCACCCAGGATGGGATTCACTCCCCGATCCCCACATCCATCAAGAAGGGGCAGAATGAGAGCACTGGGGAGGATGTATTGAAAGATACAGTACTTTTTGGGTGATGGAGCAATAGTGAAACTCCAGTAGATGAAAAGTGAAAAGTTAAACTGCATGTCACTTGCTACAGTACTTAGTGAGAGCCATGCCCTTTGTGCCGAACCCTAGGTGTAATAGTGAAACTCCTGTAGATGAAAAATGAAAAGTTCAACTGCATGTCACTTGCTACAGTACTTAGTGAGATGGATGCATGCTTTTGTCGCTATTCCGTGTGATGGATTCCACACGTGCCGTGGTTTCGATTTGGGCAAGAGGTGCCCATGCTGCATCACAAAGCTGAGCTGCGCGTTGGCTCAAGCTATTTAGAGTACATAGCTCCTTTTGCGACAAGGCTCGCCTGCTTCATGCGATGTTAGTGATAAGTGAAGTGTCTTGTGAGGCATCTCTTGGACCAGGTGTTGTAGAACTGCGTTCCACCATGAAAATTCCATTTGACACACTGTTGGAGGTTCTTGCGGTCGCTGCGGCACACGGCCGGGAAGAGATGAATGGCACCGACCAGAAGGAGCGCAACGCCAGCCAGGCAGCATCACTCAGCCAAGGCAACCCTTCAGGTTTCATCATTCCTTTTGACATCCCAGAGACGGCAGCGGCACTCAGCCAAGAGACGAACGACAGTAATGCGAACGAGTGCAGCACCAGCATTCCACAGAATGACATCGAGCGCAGCATCCCAACTGGTGGATCTGATTCTGAAGAAGTTGTTGCCATTACAGTATGTGGTTTAGGAGAACCTGATGAGACTGGGCGGAAGCCATCCATGGGCGCGATTGTGCAGGATGTGGGCAGCATCCCAACTGGTGGATCTGATTCTGAAGAAGTTGCTGACATTACAGCGGTTACAGTATGTGATTTAGGAGAACCTGATGAGACTGGGCGGGAGCCATCCATGGGCGCGATTGTGCAGGATGTGGGCAGCATCCCAACAGTGGCAACTGGTGGATCTGATTCTGAAGAAGACCCAACTGGTGGATCTGATCCTGGGGGTTGGGGCAGTCATTTGCATCCAGGACAAGGCGATCAGCCTGAGATGCAACTATTGACAGACTACTGTGACATGCTTTGGGCACAGGCACAAGCGCCACAGGCACAATGGAACTATAAAAACCAACCGGCACCAGCGCCACCTTGGGCGCACTGGTGGGACAACTGGTTAATTGCAGACACGGTTGAGTTGGTGCGCCCAGTTGAATGGACTGGCCAACCACATTTGGAGGATGGCCTCAAGAAAGTGTTTTCATCACCTAAGTCAGTGGCAAAGAATCTGGGAGTCTATTGTAGGATTTTCAGGCCAAGCAGTGACCCTACAAGAGAGGGGAGATCCTCATCATTACCAGGTCCTTGTTGGACCAGTGAGAATGAAAAGACGTTGTGCCAATGGTTAGGGTGGAGAAATAACCCACAAGAGCAAATGGAAATTCTGAAGATATGCACAAGCCCGGCTTTTCAGGTCGCACAGCAATTGTTGGCAATGATGCGCCTCTCCACCAAAAGGGAGGTGGCTGGGCTATTATTGCGACATGCAAATATTAAAGCTTTTGCAGCAGTTTCGCAGAGTGCAGGAAGTGCCTCTGGAAATTTCTTCATGGTTCTGCAGCAAGTGATGTTGGAAGCTGTTCTTGTTCTGAAGGACATTAAGGGTGGTGTCCTCAGTGATCAGGATGTTTGTTACGGTCTTGCTCTCCTTGAACTTGTAGACACGCACTTTGGCGACCACGTGACGGATAGTCCTCCTACCCGACGCCAGCCAATCAGCGTCCTTCAGTCTTTCATGACAGACATTAGTGGGGGCCGTGTCGTTATGCAGTGGATATATTTGCTTTCACTGCTGTCAAATGTGAATGAATGTTCCAGAGCGCATGGATCTGGATTCCCGCAGATGCATGACGTGCATGAATCCACAGATGGAGTTGGCTCATTTTTCGACACTCGCAGGCAATACACAAGGTTCACACGCATTTGCCAGGCAGGGCAGACACGCTTGGAAAATGTGCGGGATACAGTGACAAGTGATGCGTTGAAGTTTGGATGCAACGAGTATGGCTGCCGAGTGGTCAACCTTCTGTTGGAACTGACAGGTTCTGAATGTCTGGCCAGAGCCTTAGTAGCAGAAGGCACGTTTGACATCTTGATCAGAAACGAGTATGGAAATCATGTCGTTCAAAAGGTTCTAGAATTTGGTGACGTGCAGAGCCAGCTGGGGTGTTTACAACAAATTTCACAAAATATCAGCAAGTATGACCGTGAAGACAAGGAGTCTTACCTGAGCGACCAGTATGCCAACTGGGTGATCAAAAGAGGAATATATCAAAAACGGAAGGCTCTTGAGAGCAGATCCCAGGATCTCGCAGAATTGATGAAGCAGCTGTTTCAGAGCGACAAATTCTGGCGTGCAGGCGCATTTGTGATTTGATGTGCCTAGAGCACCAATTTTCTGGCGTATGTACAGGCCGCATACAATACCTGTCTTGCCACACACAGGAAGTGGCCACACACTCGTTGCGTTTCAGCCTCAGCCTTTTGTTTTTTCTACAGTAACAAACAGAAATGTGTGTGAGCGTGACAGCTTGCCTGTGAACTACAGATAACAGTAAGAAACAGAAATGTGCGTGATCGTGACAGCTTGCCTGTGAATTACAGATACAGTGGAGGCATATGCTTCTGTTTCACAGTATTGCAATTACACAGTATGTTGCCTTTGGTGTCAGTCACTGACACTGAAGCTTATTGAAGGAAGACAATTTGTCTCTCGGCGATTTTCTGGACACGTACAGTACACGCCAAAGCCTGTTCATGGCTTCGTCTTCCGCAGGCCGCTCGGCCAGGTTCCTCCGAAAATGGTCTTCCTGCGGATGGTGTGCGGCTCTCAGCCAGAACCGCTACTGGAGTGGATGCTATGTGATTGCCTTCCAGCAGCAAAATATGGCAACTGCATGCAAGGCAATTGTTTTTTGCACATCCTTGTGTTGTACATCAAATCTATTGGGGCCACATTTTTGGAAACGCTTCTTAGGCTGTCTCTTTTATCCTTTCCGGAATTACAGTATCTTCTGTGTTGTGGTTAGTTTTCATGAGTTCCAATCAGTTCTAATGAGTTCTAGCGAGGATATCACAGAACGTCGACAAGAATGTCGCAGTTTCAAGAATGTCGCAGTTTCAACAAGAGGGCAATGTTGTGGCGCTGACTGCGGACACGCAGTAGCTCAATGAGCGGCGCGTGATGACCCTTCATCCACATCGGCCAAGTGGGCCAAGTGCAGTTTATAGCAAATGCAGTTCACAGCAGAATATCATGACAAAGATGTCATGGCGACGTTGTGTGTGTGTGTTGCAATATGCAATGGAATACAGTGTGAAGTGATCTACAGTAGTGTATTGCGCCTGTTCGGAACAACTGACGAAAAGATGTTGTGACCTCAGTACAGTATTCTGCAGCGCAAGGCTCAAGGCATCAGGTTTTGTGGATTTGCTTTAGCACCAGTGAGAGCTGTGACAGCAATTCAGCGCAAGCCATGCCCATTCGTATGGTGCAACCCCATAGTTCTGTTAACAAAAAAAAGTTATCAATGCTGTTCTCGATAAGCGATTACTTTACTGCTGTGTCGACCCACACCTTCTACAAGCCATGTGCGAGGAGCCACAGGACAATGTGTCGATTGAGTGTACTGAACACGTGCTTCTCACTCCCAAAGCCAAACTCATGGTGCAGGCATTTCAGTTGGTCGGCAGAGAAGATGGTGTCTCATGGCACAGGTCGCCCTTCTTGCGCTGCTCGCTGGATTGGTCCACGGCAAAAAACTGGCTGCTGTGGCACAAGCGAGATTTAGAAAGGCGGCCAGACAAGAAAGGTCTAGTGATGTGTGAACTCGCCATTGCTGAGATGTGGCACTCTTGGGACATCAATGGGGACAGTATCATCAACCTCTCCAGTGAGGCAGCTTTCTGGGATTTCTTTGATCTTAAGCACAGGCTGGAGATAGGTAAGATGTGGACAGATTCCAAATGTCTCGAGAAAGACAGGAGATTCGGTCACCACACTAGGAGCCTCAGTCCTGGAGGATTCGAGAAAGACTTGTGCAAAAGGTGTGCGGAGAATTCAGAAGTTCTCTTGAGGTTCCCGGGCAAGCTGGATTGGAGGTACTTCCACGTCGTACACAACTTGAACTTCGATGGCCCAGTCCCGATAGAATGTAGCTGGATGCCGTTTTATTATGACAGATGCCCCGACAACTTTTGGTGGAACTCAACTGGTGGTGCCGTGACCTGTTGGCGTACGCAACTTACAGGAAAAAATCCACCGAAGGACTGGCCTACATGGTGGCCACCCAATTATGACGCCGCCCAATTATGGCCTACTCTTCACAAGGAGGAGGATGATGAAGATGATGTTCTCTCCATGATGCTTCGCCGAGAGCCAGAACATGTTCCAGTGAGGAATCAAAATTCTGACGCCGCTGTTCTTCCTGGCCCCCAGAGGATTGGTGACTTTGGGCCGCCAGCTGAAGCTGCCCCAATGAAGCATGTCATTGAAGTCCTAGAAGTGCCAAAGGGTCCTCCTGTCCAGTTTTCTCCTCAGCTTTTCAGCGTCACAGACCTTGAGATACCAGCGTCGAATACAGTCAAGCAAAGTGGTGGCAAGGCCACGGCAGAAGGCATTCACCCAGATGATGGCTCTCAGCCAAGATCTAACGAGGCTCTTGGTGGCATCACCATTGATGACAACGATGAGCACGAAGATGATGATCTTGATGATCTTACCAGGATGCTTCCCGAAAAGGCAAAACATGTTCCAGTGAGGAATCAAAATTCTGACGCTGCTGGTCTTCCTGGTCCCCAGAGGATTGGTGAACAGTGACAGTGCTCTCACAGCTGGTTGATAGGCATTTGAAGCTGTCGTGATGGGGGAAGGGGGCTTGAGATGTCTTAGGAACACATGTTGTAGTCTGGCCCGGCCCCAGGAGCCCTGGACAACGTGGGCAGATCATTCAACCTGCCTGGCTTTGTTCCAAGACACAGGAATCCGACTCCACAGCAAAGATCACAGCGACAGCAACGGCAGAGACCACAGCAACAGCAACCGTTGCAGGAACCGATGATAAGAGAGGCGTCTGTTGAGGAACAGGTAGCAGAAAGGCAAGCACGTGCAACACAGGAAGAGGTCGTTGGAGAAGACATAGTGTGTGACGTCGAGCCCAAACAGGTCAAACGCCGGATAGAGGTGGGTCAGCAGAGAGGAGATGAAGGAATAAAGAGCCCTGATACAAGACAGCAATTGACACGCCAGGACATGGCAGACACACCAGCAACCGACCCTACAAAGAACACAGGTGAGAGAACACAGCTGGAGATGGAGGGAATCATGGCCCGTGTCGTGGGTGAAGAGGAGGAAGACGACCTCCAGCCGAGGTCATTACTGGGACCTCCAATCACTGGAAGTCCTCTCAGCTCCACGCCAGAGCCAACATCACCTTCCCCGCCTCGTGATCCATCCCATTGCACACATCGGGCTGCACTTGTTCATCCAGCCTCCTTATCTCCGAGGCAAGCCCATAAGCCACCCTGCGAGCGAACCAATGGGAGGCCAATGGGGACGGAGAAGGAGGAGAAGAAGGAGGAGGAGGAGAAGCCAGTAGCTAGTAATAAAACAGAGCGCGATGGTCAGTCTGCACAGGGCGAAGGCGCACAGCCAAGTGCATGGCAACGTCGGCAAGACAAACGAACTGCCCGAGACAGGAAGGCCAGAGTGCGCAAGACAAAGCCGAGACTGCATTCTTCCAAGGAGGTGCCCACCGAGGAAGCACTAGGCAGCACGCAGGGAGGCCAGCTACCGCGAGATGAGCTTGCTGAGCCTGGAGCTGGATCCTCATCGCAACCACGTCCCCAATGGCATGAGACCCAACCTACCATGAGTTTTGATGCTGAGTTTCATGTTGCCTTCGGGGGTGTTCCAAATCCACATAATCCAGATAATGCCAGATATGGTTTTTGGCCAGACGATCATTCACCACCATTGGCTGCTGCGTCAGAGAGAGAGAGCTCGGAATCTCCAGAGACTACACAGAGAAGACAGCAAAGGGGACGCTCAGAGCTGAGATCGGGGGTTGTCGGCAACGTTGACGTCACTGCTTCTCCCCCAATTATTTTAAGACTAAGGCGTCCTTCCCGAAGTCGTCGCCCTGCCCGAAGACACAGGGACGAAGAGGACACACGGCCAGGAAACAAGGCACCCAGCCAAGACATTCGCAATCTTCAGACGGGGGAGGGAAACATGTGCCGAAGCCGAAGCCGAAGCCGACATTCACGTAGGCGGTGCGTAGAGATGGGAAAAAGACTATACTACAGGTACGTAGAGATGGGAAAAAGACTATACTGCAACCGTGGGAGCGCGGCTGCAACAGACAGATGCCACCGAGGCCGCAGCAGATGAAGAAGCCGAAGCCGAAGCCCCGATGCACATGCGAAACCGAAGCAGATGCCAAAGCCATCCATGGGTGCCCGCGAGGAAGATGTTGATGCTTGAAAATGGCACGCCGACTGCTGTGCCAGCTGTGCCACCTGCCCGGGGGGGAGAGGTGCTGCTGGAAAATGCCACGCCTGCCGTGCCAAGAAAAAAGCGTGGTCAATGTGAGCTTGCTTGCATAGGATGTCATTATGTCGCATGTGTAAGCATTTGTCCACCAATTCTTACAGGAGGTTTTAGCTGCGATATCTGGATCCACTGGTGTGTGCGAGGGAGTTGCGCATGCCTAGGCCATGGTGTCTCGCTTGATCGAGAAGACATTCCATAAAATGCTGTAAAATGCTGTTCATCTTAAGATGACGCAATGCGTGTGTCACTCTTTATTTTTGTCAGGTACAGTAGGGTAGGAGTGATATGGAACAAGTGCTGTGGATGAACAGAAGACACAACTGGCATAACTGGCACAGGCGGCACGGCGGTGCACTTAGCAGGTGGCACGGCAGGCGTGGCATTTTCCAGCAGCACCTCTCCCCCCCGGGCAGGTGGCACAGCTGGCACAGCAGTCGGCGTGGCATTTTCAAGCAGCACCCTCTCCCCATAACAGGTGGCACAGCTGGCACGGCAGTAGGCGTGGCATTTTGCAGCAGCACTTCCCCCTCCCCCAGCAGGTGGCACAGCTGGCCCTGGCAGGTGGCAAAGCTGGCACAGCAGTAGCCGTGGCATTTTCCAGCAGCACCTCCCCCTCCCCCGGCAGGTGGCACAGCTGGCCCTGGCAGGTGGCAAAGCTGGCACAGCAGTAGCCGTGGCATTTTCCAGCAGCACCTCCCTCTCCCCCGGCAGGTGCCACAGCTGGCACAGCAGTAGGCGTGGCATTTTCAAGCAGTACCTCCCCCCCTCTCCCTAACTGCTCAAGTTCCTTCATCTCTGCCCGATCATGTGCATTTTCTATATGTCTGGTTCTACAGTATGCGGCGCTGATCTTCTGTGACAACACAACTCGGCCACATGAGCTTCGCATTGACTGGGCTCAAGTCACAGTAGCAGCTCTGCCTTTTCAGCTGTGGAATCTGCAGTATGCCATGTTCAAATCCACATTACGAGCCGCCAAGCTGGCGGCTGGTGACTCTGATAAAAGATATGCAGCAAGCACGACCAGGCCCTCAGCCAAGCAGCTCACTTTGGATAGCTTTTCATGGTCAACTTGGAATTGATGCATGTGGGTTGTTGGAACAACGCGATCTTTGGCGGCTGCAAAATACATGCACAGCAGGCGTGTACGCAGTGTACACCGAAGATGCGGGTGCCCTCAGGTGTTCTTCGCTACGGCTCACAGCCAGGACGACCTTTGCAGCCATTCATTCCAATGGTCCAGTTTTGATGAGCGGCATTCGGGCACTACATGTGTTGTGCCCCAGCATCCTCGTCATGAGAATGGCTGCCCGGGCGGCGGGGTGCATGCGCAACCTCGAGCAATTGAAACTAGATCATGACACAGACGCAAGCAGCGAAGAGTTGGAACAATCCGATGTAGAAAACCACAAGGAGTTGGCAAACGAATTGGCTTTTGCGGTGTGGCAGACGGGCAAGATAAAGTGTCTCTCTGTTCAATGGCCAAGTAACTCAACGATGTTTTTGAGAGATGTGATCTTGCAGAAGCTCTTTGCTAGTCTTGCGTTCACACTGACAGGATCATCCGTTGACATACGGTTTGGTTATCTTTGGACGATTACAGCAAGCCAGGTAGGATCTGGAATGCTGTTCAGGTCTTTGAAGAACTCACGACTGGCGGAGTTCGCGTATCGCCACGGAGGCTTAGAAGCACCGCATGTGCGCAGCATCGCTCCCTATCTCTTCTCGATGACAACCCTTATCCGTCTCGAGCTTGATTCAAACTTTTTGTTTGCACGTCGTCTAGGTGCTGGACATTTTCCATGGTCGGAGCCCGCCGTACCATGCCTGCCTAGCAGCCTTCAACACTTGTCATTGACGAATCAAACCAAAGAAGATGGCATGAATGACATGGAAGATGTTCCAGAAGCAATCGTTTTTTGGCTGGAGTCCATCAGAAATTGTCACCGTTTGAAGAAGTGTGACCTGAGCAATAACCGCTTGGATAGGTTTTGCTACCTTCTCGAGAGAACCTTCAGAGACAAAGAGGCACTCAGCCAAGTCACATTGAGGAACTGTCGTTTCGATGGAACAGACCTGTGTTCTTTGACATCATTCATCGTATCGCTGCCTCGAGATGCACGCATTGTTCTATATGGCAATGACTTGCAAGACTATGACATTGTCCGTATATTGGCACGGGCTCTCTCAGGTCAGCAAGAGCTCGGTTGCGATTACGACCCAAGAGATGGTCCTGCTCTTCGAGATGACTTGAGACTCCAAGTATATTTTAATCCTTGGTCGGAGAGTGAGGAAGAAGGCCAGGAAGACAGCGAGGCGCCCAGCCAGGATGATCAGTATTACGAGGCAGACAGCGAGGAGAGTGAGGAAGAAGACAATCCAGACAGAGGGGCGCCCATCCAGGATCGGGGAGACAGCGATTCAGACGAAGGTACTCAGTGATCATCGCGCTCAACGTGAATCCAGGGAATCTGTACTCTCACGTACACTCTGTACAGCGCAGCAGCAATAGTACCACTTAGAGCACTGAGCTCTGCTGATCCTTCTGTTGTATCTGTGAAAACCACACGCCCTTGCACTTGTTCTTCAGCTGCTTGTGTTTCACATGACGCGCTGTCCTGCCTGGGGCAGGAGTGAGGATCATTGTGGACAGGGTGGAAAACGGTGTGTTATACAGCACAATACAGTATGTGAGCGTCAAGATATGGTTTCGCTGTCTTCGTGTCATGGCCCTGTAGCGGCTTCTGCCATCCAGCCAAGACGCAGCTATTATAGGTTCGAGTAGTCTGGTGGCGGGGATGGGAGGGTACTGCGTGCTATATACGGCACTGGACTAGATTCGTCAAATGGTTGTGTGTGTGTGTGGGGGGGGAACCGGGGAAGGGGGGTGAGTGCGTGGGCGCATGGGTCTGTCGTTTCTTGGTCGTTGCTGTTTTTTTTGTTTGTGTGAGTGGTGTTGCGATCGGGGACAGGGACAGTGTATTGCGCAAGGGTGTTCGATATCGATGTGGCTGCAGTGTAGGGTAAGGTATAGAATGCGTCTGGCATCATAAGCAGCACCTCTTGGTGAGGCTGACGTCTTTTCTGCATTATGATGCACTGCCCTACAGTATTCTCCTTTCAGCTACAGTACAGCCCAGTTAGCGTGCGAGTGAGTTCGCTATCACATTCAACATGTGGCACCTGTGGCCTGATTTTTCTCCAAATGCAGTAGGCACTGTCAAGAGTAGGTCTTTGTCATGAGAACTTCAGCACTTCAACTAGCCCCTGCCTGAGCGCCATGGTCGCCCGTACCAAGATTGGACGCGGAAAGGAGAATGGTCCCGTCACTCGCCCGAAACGCACAGTCAACGCCTCACAGTGGTGCAAGGCGCACAGCCAAGATCGCAAGAGTCTCAGAGGAATCATTTCACACAGTGCCAAAAAAGAAAGGGTGCGTCCGAACAAAGTCATAGTACTCAACGTGAAAGGCATTAAATTTCACCAAGGTACTAGTAACACTCAATTTGGTGATGTCGGCGAACACGATCAAGATGCTTGGCAAGATATTCTGGTGGATCCAGAGGTGCTGATGGAAGTGAAGATTCTGTGGGAACAGCACGGTAAGGAGAGGGACCTCACCTTTGTTGATTACTTCGCTGGTTGTGCCCGGTTGGCGAAGGCTCCCTCCCATAATGTATCGATAGCATGCATTTGGTTTCGGGCAAAAGCCAGCAGGCAAATACAGATGGGCACCTGCAGTTTGTTTTTTTGACATCCACCCCACATATAGTACAATATGTTTTGTTTGAAGTCAATTGCAGTACCTTGCTTTCCTCACTCCAAGCTTTAGATGTCCGTTGCAGGCATTTCAGGTACGCGGGTTTCGTTCTCGAGCACTCGATCGAAAAACCTGGCACGAAGAGGATTTTTGCACACCGAAAGGCTTTGCCAAGGTTGCGTGTGCTAATGCGCGTTAGATTGAGTTCAGGACGATTGAAAGTTCACAAATTCGAGTGCCTGGAGTGGAACGTCTCAGTGGATCACAATGTTCAATACCGTGCACCGCGTACCATGCACCACGTGTGTTATGTTATCCTCTTTTGTTGCCGGGGGCCGAAATTCCACAGTTTGCAAGAATATACAGTACAGTACATTACGGTATTGCCAAAGACGCGCCCCATATACAGTATTGTTTTCGTATACACATTAAGAAAATGAAACAGGCAGTGTTCTATGCTCTTCGTGTGAGGGAGCATGGCCTCGTCATGGCAGGACCGCAATGTTCCACTTGGATTTTTTTAGCCTTGCCTCACACTCAGAGGCAAAAAGACATCCATGGTGACACAAAAAGAGACGACGTTCGAGAAGCCAATCTCTGCGCAAAGAACATGGCTCAACTCATCAGAATACTAACTTCAAGGCGCGTTCATTGGCTCATTGAACAACCTGCTTCGTCGCTGTTCTTCAAGTACCCGTCTATGGCTGAGGTGCTTTCCGACATCTCGCACACCATCATTAAGACATGGATGGGTGCCTTTGGCCACGAGATGCCCAAGCCCACTATGCTTGTGGGCAATGTTTCGCGATTCTTTGAATCTCTTCACCAGCCGAAGCCCATAGGAACGTGCAGTGCCCATGGAGCCGAAAGAAAAGGCAAATGGATTTCAGGCACATCCAAGTTGGCATTGTCAGCGGAGTACACAGATACTTTCGCAAATGATTGCGCAGATGTTTTCGCACTTGGCACTGAGCTTCGCCAAGACAATCGGGATTTGTGCGCGAGTGTGTGGGAACCTTTCTGCAACCAGAAGGCACCTGTGTCAAGAGCTGGGGGGGTTAAAGATTTCTTGGACCGCAGTGCACGCGCGAAGAAGTGCAAAAAGATAACTGAGTTCTGGCAAGCAACAAGTCCTGCGCCCGAAGGAGAGAAGTCCACGGTTCCTCGCGGTGAAATTATAGTCCTCCCGCCAATGGGGCCAGCAGCGCGCCTATTGCATTCCGACCTGTCCCGCTGGCGGGACCTCGCCGGTTTCCCTCCAGGGACTTTTCCTTTGGATTTCGAAGACTGGTGCCCCCCAGGCTGGCGCACTGTGCTTGAAGACCCTGCCGACATTCAGGAGTATCACAACCAACTTCGCACTGCTCGCAGCGGTGTGGACAATAGTTCACAAGCCTCGACTGCTGTACCAAGTATGAAGCAGCCAAGCAGTTGTACGAGAGGGACAGTGAAGAAAGCATCTTTGACGAGCTGGGAAGACCGCAAAAGGGTGGGAGAAGACCGTTGGAGGTGGGAGAAGGTATTGGAGAAGGGCTCAGTGGAGAAGTACAGGAGGCCTGATTCAAGTGGAGATTCCGCCCTTAGAGTCAATATGCCTGTGGCAAACCGCTTGGCCCGTAGACACGGAGATTTGGAGACGGAGTCAATGTGCGTGGAGGTGGGCTCTGAGGCAAGTGGAGATTCGGACGAAGTTGATGACAGTGAACTTGCCGCTATACTCCGCAGCGGAGTCCTCGGGAATTGAAGACAGCATGGGATAGTCCTATAGGGGAAGATTGAGTAACGATTGAGTGACGGTGCTAGGCAAAGCCCTAATTCGCACATTCATGTTTTTCTTTGGGTGGCGGATTATCTGCCTCGCAAAAGAGATTATTTTTAGCATCTACAGTCCAATGGGCCATATGCCTTGCGATTGTAAGTTGCCTTCGAGACCTCGATGAGCTTGCCTGTGGCGTTCGGCAATTCAATGCTCTAATTTGTTCGGGCTAAGTATAGTACTGTACTGTACATACAGTACGCAATATAACGCACACAGTAGTTGACAGCATATTGCCATAGACATCGCCCCACAAACAATTCCATGTGTGATTGCTGATATCCCACCAAAAAGCAAGCACATTACAGTATGTTTATTCTCAGCACGGTGAACATCGTACAGACTCTTGCAGCAATGAGAACGTTTGGAAAAAACGAACTATCAATGCACAGTCCTTACACGGTTCGAACAGCACCCCCTGTACAGCATTACTCTGCGATGTGAAATGTCTTTTCACTAAGGGCCAAGCGATTGTGACTTCCCGCATGGATTCGCCACTGGGTGGTCCTGCTCACGGCCTGTACGCGGCAGATAGACCTGCCTTAGGCACTGTCGGCATTTTTTTTCAACCACATGGATCGTGACTTCCGACATAGAGTTGCCACTTGGTCCAGTAGACGGATTCACAACTTGGCTCCACAGCTGCGCGGAGGGCCCGCAGCAAGCCACACTAGAGCGATCCCTTTATCCGGATGCTGATACAGGGTTGATTGGCCAGATGCTGCTGTAGACCACGGCCATTGTGCAGCTTGTGGGATCAAGCCCCGTATGCGTCCTCGAAATTATTGTGGTGGGAAAATGGTGTTTCGTAGCTGTGCAGTTTCTTCTTCTGCTCTCTCTCTCTTTCTCTCTCTCTCTCTCTCTCTCTCCAGCTGCGGGTCTGCATGCAGCACACATTTCAATACACAATACATCTGTGAAAGCACACAGTTACTTTTTCGCGCAAGGAGTCAGGGGTATCAAAGCTAATGTAATGTGCAGTAGCTGTATTGTAATGCAAGTGTCGCCAATATTAGGCTTGCTTGCATCGGCCCCCCACCCCCCCCCCCCCCAACCCCCCCCCTTAGAGGTTGCCTCCCCACACCGCGGCCCTTTTTCCACCGTCCTCCTTTTCCCTTGCTTTTTGATCCCCCTCTTACCTTCCA
>Ga0115012_10001509_pt1 | contig 13502 bp, 2 predicted proteins | sample TroAtlMetagenome_FD_88706 | JGI IMG/M metagenome (GOLD analysis project Ga0115012, IMG submission 88706) | Marine eukaryotic phytoplankton communities from Atlantic Ocean - Tropical Atlantic ANT10 Metagenome | ecosystem: Environmental > Aquatic > Marine > Oceanic | place: Tropical Atlantic Ocean...
GCCCACAACCCCCCCGCGTCGCGTTGTCGCGCGGGGGGGCCCACCCACGCCGGCCCGGCCCTGGAACGGGTAGCCACCCAGTGCGGGCCGCACCCCCCCGGCCCCCACCCCGACCCCCCCCCCGTGTGCACAGGATAAACGACAAGGCGGACGGCTTCCACGACGACGTTCTCGTGGGGACATCCCTGCGATACAGCGTTGTCGGCACCGAGTGCTCCTCCAGTGCTGCTGTGGATGCGGCCATTAGCCAGGTTGCTGGGGTCCACCCAGATCGCCAGGCAGCGGTCTTTGTAGGGGGTATGTGCCCAGAAGCCAGCTCGTCTGTCACCCATCTCCTCCGGGCCTTCGAGGTACCCCTCGTCAGTTTTAGGTCGGTCGCATCTGAGCAGTCGGACCCGACCGTCTACCCCTTTTTCCTCCGGACGGTGCCCTCTGCGGAGACGCAGGGGGCAGCCGTTGGAGCCCTTGCGGCGCACCTAGGCGTCACGAGAGCGGGCGTCCTCCACGGCTCTGGGGAGTTCAGCGACATAGCATGGGGCTTCCGGGGGGGCGCTTTACAGCACGAAGTCTCGGTGCCGTCTTCCTCTTTCGAGAGGATTGTGAACCAAAGGCAGGTAGAAGTGGGGGGCAAGGCGTACGTTCAGACAGATCTCACGCTGCTTTGCAAGCTGCAGAAGCTCCACAACAACGGCGACAGCATGCGACATTTTCTGTTCAGTCTCCAGTCGGGGGACCTGCACTATGCTGCTGCGGCAATTTACCAATCGGGCTACCTGCGGGGGGACCAGTTCATGTACTATGGTGTGGAGTCCTGGTCTCCAACGATGATGGATGACTTAGAGGACTCGGCACTGGGGTTGTGGTGGTACAACTCAGACAACCTGGGCGGCTTCTGGACGATTCAGGGTGCGGCGGAGGATAAACATCGTAGCGGCAACCACCACGACGGAGACGGCCCCCCTATTGTGGTGCCCCTTGAGCACATCGGCGGGAATTTGCGGTCCATCTCCTGGGATGGAAGCTGTGGGACCATGAACGGGGGAGCGTCGGAGGTCGCGGGGTCAGGTTCTTCTGACCGCGCATACGCAGTCTCGCTTGGCAAGCGCTCTGGATCGGCGACGTTGGTAGCGGGGGGAAGCGGGGGGAGAATCATCTGGAGCGACGGCGAAGTGTGGGAACAGCTGCCTCCTCCAAAGCTGAGCGACCTGCAGGACATTGTGAAGGGGTCTTTGGGCCTGGTCGCGGACACATCGGAGCCAAGTCTGAATGGCTACATCGACAATGTCTGGAAGACCCAGCCGGCGCGGTACAAGTTCAACACGGCCAACACCTTCTCCGAAGATTTTCGAACAGAGAATCTAGGCTGGTATGACAGCGACGGCGACCGCAGTACGGTGCAACCTTGTGCGCCATTTGCCTTCGATGCAGCCACTGCGGTCGCCTTCGCCCTAGATGCGGTCATCAGTGAGGGTGGTGACACCAACGACGGCGAGCTCTTGAAGAACAAGATGTTGGCTGTCGAGTTTGATGGTCTCAGTGGGAGGGTAAGTTTCAGCGACAGCGGCGACCGCAGCTTCAGCAGGTACACCGTCTTCAACCAGAAGGGGGCTGGGAAAGCGCCGTCCAGGGTGGGTGCGTTAAGTATCGGTTCCGAAATGTCGGTGCAGATGGAGGGGGTTCTCACATACCGCGGCGGAACGAGGTCCATTCCAGGGGATGGGGGGTGCAGCTCAAGTTTGGGGGAGTTGCCGTGCTCTGCTCACGGAACTTGCGTGTACGGCTCTGGACACGGTCGCCTCCTCCTTGGACATCCGCAAACAGGCACTGTCCGATGCTCCTGCTCCGAAGGGTATTTTGGCGACAAATGTCAGCATGAGGAGCCATTACCTATGGATATGGGCATTATTCTTGGCATAGGTCTTCCGTTGGGATTTCTGGCTCTCGCGGTTGTTGGCCTCTTTATTCATCGGATGTATTTCAGCTACCTCGCACGGGCGCATGTGTTCATCAGCTACAAGCACAAGGATAAGGAGCTAGCCGACACCGTGCGTGTGGAGCTGGAAAAGAGAGGTAACAACGTCTGGATCGATACCCAGATAACTCCTGGGGAAGATTGGAAGGGGGAGATTGCGAGTGCTATTTGCGATTCTGTCTGCGTGGTTTTCCTTGCCTCCAAAGAGGCTGTGAAGAGCAGGTACTGCAGAGAGGAAATTCTTTTCGCTTCCAGCATCAATAAGCCCGTCGTCACCCTCCTTACCGAAGATTGCGTGAAAGATATGAGGGGAGGCATGAGGATGGTTTTGATGAGGAAACAGTTTCTGGACATCAGAGGGGGGCGGATCGAGTCAGGTATGAGCACCTGCTGCAAGCTCATACGCAACATGCGGCTAGGGCGTCAATCGAACATGACACAGAATTTTGGAAGAAAGACACATGCTCAAGTGCTCAGCCCTGGACAAGACAGAAATTGGAGAAAGAAAGCTTCGTCAATATTTTTTCCCAACAACATCACACCAGAAGAGATCGAGGAGCAGGTGGACCGCACTGAGGTCGTCGTAATCTCCTCAACCAAGGACGCGGACATTTCTGAGAAAATCCTCAGAAGCCTTCAGAATACCAGCATCAACGCGATCCGGACAAAGCGCCACCAGGACGGCAACGATGAAGCGAAGGACAAAGATACCATGGTCTACGCCCAGAATGCTGCCAGGATAAAAAAAACCAAGCTGATTCTATTCCTCGAAACTGAGTTCAGCATGGGTTGCTCAGATTGCAACGACGAGGTTTTCTTTGCGTACGAAAACCAAATCCCGATCCTGCGCGCCCAGCTCGCTGAAAATGCTGCGGTTATTCACTACTCTGGATCGATGGCCATGATGCTCAACATTTCTCCTGTGATCGTTGTGCAGAGAAAAAATGTGCTCCAGGAAGAAGGATCGGGCGTGATCGCGCGCAGGGTTCTCCACGAGTTTTTTGTGCAAGAGTCCATCTCTAAGAACAACAAAGAGGATGAGTCTAGAAGGGCGAGTAGGCGGAAGAGCTCACTGATGCCGACTGTCTCTCCGCGGTCAAGGACAGCGACCGGGAGCGGCGGCAGCATGGCAAACATTGGGGCCCTTTTTGGGGGACGGCAAGGGAGCATCACTATTCAGACCATGCTGGCAAAGCGGACCTCGAGCGCATTCAACCTTGGACGCCAAAGCAATATAGTATTTCCGGCAGCGGCTGTAGATCAACTGCGCAACGACACCATGCCAACTGGAGATCTAGTATAACAAAAACTAACATTTTTTATTCTTTGATTCTACATTATTTTAAGTACCTCTTGCGCCAACCTATTCGCCTCCTGTGAGCATTTCCGAGACCGCCGAGGGCATCCCGCCGCTTCAAACCCCGAGGCAGCATCAGCGAGCAACGATATCCCACCAGCAAGGAGCGGATACCGATCTTTGTCCGATTTTGACTCTTTGCCAGACTTGATCATTTTGAGCGCCTTGTCTTGAGCTATTTCGGCAATGCGACGAGGCCGGCTGAAGTGGTGGTCTAGCATGAGCACCGCCTCTTGATCCCCTGGTCGGCACCGCTGCAAGGAGGCCATAATTGCTGACCTCATAATAACCTCGCGCGACGAGTTTCCAAAAGGCCCGGTTGCCGCTCTGCGCTGGAGAAGTTCTTCCATCCGATCGTTCTTTATCAAGAGGTCTATCCCGACGTGCATCTCCGGGTGTCTAATGAGCCCAAGGGCCAGCCTCGCAAGCGCTTTGAAATTCTTCGATTCGATGTAGTTCGAGCACCGCTCGCGAGCTAGAGTCACAAGCACCTCCAGACCATCCACGGTGCCAGCCAGGTTATAGTAATGGTGAGCCAAGAGGATGAAATCGGCCTCAACGTCGGGGCAGAGGTCCCCGCCATCTAAGACGATTCCGAGAAGCGCGTTCCCCAATTCTAAAGGGCTGTCGCACACTTCGGTCACGCTAAATAAAGAGTCCATGTGCTGCGCAGACTGGGAGCCCGCAGCCATCGCAGTCATCTTGACCTTGAGCGCTTCGGATACGCACCTCGCCACAGAAACGCTGTCGAGGTCGTGTACCTTGACGAGACTCTTGGCGACGGAAGCCCCGCCACTACCATGTTCCAGGAGAAGGCGCAATATCCTCAGGGGGCACTGGAGCACGTTGACATGCCTATCGAGCGATCCTTTAAGTAGTTCACTTGTGCTCACGGCCACGGCAAGCTTCTCACATATTCTGAGGCCCTTCCCAGGGCCACAAACAGCACCAATGGCCTTGAGAATATCAGTCCGCGAAAAGCCGTGCAAACGGGATCGTTCTGCCCCCTGAAGTCCGGCAGAGCGATGTTCGCTGCCCCGGAGAATCGACGAAACCTTGACTTCTACATCGCCAGGAAGAAATTCGGAGAGACTCATATTCGGGTCGAAAGACCCCCATCTCCACAGACGAAGCGCTCCAAAGATAGCAGTGAGTTTGACAGGGGGGGGTTCCATGTTCCCAGCCAGCCTCTCCGCCCAATCAATGTGGCCTTCTTCGAGGAGTTGCAGTACCCCTTCGACTAGACCCTCCGATTGTCTAATATCTTGGCTCAGAAGCCAGCGGAGGCCTTCTTTTCCAAAGGAAAGCGATGATTCAAGAAGTGCCTCGTCAGCATCGATCTCCAGGGGGGGAGGCGGCGATCCGTGCTCCACGCACCCACCTTCAACCAGGAGGAGCCAGCTTTTCCGCATAACAACTGCCTTGCAGACCTCCATCTTCGCATCCCCAGGCTCCAGGTGTCCTGCAGCCGACAGAAGCAATTTTGAGCGCTCCTCCAAGGACAAGCGAGCCATTCTCTGGGGAAACACGTCGCCCCCACCCCATGCAAGAGAGCAAGTAAAGCCCGCGATCACTCCGGGAGCCAGATTTTTATCAGAAAGCAACGTCTCCACTGTTGCAAACGCAGCATCTCGGACACAGCGCAGATCCCATGCGTATGGGTCAGACGCGGCTGCGTGCAGGCACTGCCAAGCCTGACGCAAGGTTACTTCTGCCGCCAGACATTCGCCTCGGGTTTCATGTGCCCAAATTCTGGCTTCCTCCCACCGGCCGGCAGACTCTAGACTCCTCAAAACTGCGTCGTGGTCAAATTGGAGAGGTGCCTCAGGAACTCCCGATTTGGCGCTGTCATCCGGGGGGAAGAAGGAACTGCACTCTCCACCATCCCCAGTGACGCTCTGGAGTCCAGACTGGTCGAGGAAGGCTATCGCAAGGGCCGCAGGCCTGAAGTGTTTGAGCAGAACCGGGTCAGCCTCGTACGGCTCAGGAGGAGCTCCTGGTAGGTCACTCCCTAAAAGCCGCGACTGAATAAGACTTCCAAGAAATTCTCGCGCCCGACCGGCAGACCAGGCCCCTCTCAGCGCCCCTAGCAGGCTCTCAAGGGCAACCAGCTCCGGCCAATCGTAACCTCCTCTTCTTCGTTGCCCTTGAATCGTCTCATAGTCAAGAAGAGCTGCTCGGAGGCGCTGGAGGGCTTGGAGAGGTGAGTGCCTGAATGCAAAATCTCGTACAGCTCGAGCCGAATCGATAGCAGCCCCCCCGCCTGGTACACCCCCGATGCAAAGTTCGAGTGCACGAATCAGAGCTGCCCCCGGAGCCCCCGCTGCGCCAGACTGGGCGACTGCCCTCGCAGAGAAAGCGAGCCTCTTGACAATTTCGCTATGGTCTCCTGCAAGAAGAACTGCAGCAGATTGAGGGGCTCCTCCAACCATGCCCACCCACTGAGGAGGAGCCGTCGCGCACAGCCATGCGTACGCGTTTGCAGAGGCGATGCGTAGAGTCGCGGCATGGCTCCCGGCATCGAAGGCGTGGCTCTCTTGCCCCACGTTCACTAGGGAAAGTGTCTCTGGCGAAGCAAGGGCACTTGAGGCAATGCATGCCAGCAAGGGCCACCGCATTTCGATAGCATCCCTCCAGAGGCTTTGGCACACAAGAATCGAGGACTCCCGAGATTTTGCTGCTGTTTCTGCAGCAGCTGCGTACGCGAGCAGCTCCGGAATACTCTCCCCGAACATGTCGTCCATATTCCCTGATGCGGCCCCTGCTGGCGAGCTCAGGTTCAGGGCATGAAGGATGTGCCAGCCCATAGGAGATGAAGGTAAAGATTGGACTGCAGTTGCGAGAATTCTCGGGCTTGTCTTCAGAGCAGTGGCTTCAGCCAGCAAGCGTAACCAGTCCCCCCTCTCAGCGAGCCCGGCAAGGAAATCAAGGTCCCGTTCAGACGAAAAATTCAAACCGTGAGATTCTGAGAAAGCCCTGGCCAATCTCCAGGCTCTTCCTGCTGACTCTCTAGACTCTGCAGACGCATCGGCGCGTAGTCTGCGCGTGGTTCCCTCGCATATGACGTGGACAAGCTGTTTTGCAGCCAATCCCCCCTCAGCATCATTTCCGCTGCGGCCTTCTGAACTTGACACAAGAGCCTGAGCAAGAGACGCAGCTGCTGCAGCACCGAGCCCTCCTTGCCCACCTGGCCCGAGAGCTTGCGATTCGACTTCTTGAAGTGCAGCGATGTCTACACGAGCGCACCACGCCTGAACTGGTTCACCTAGAAGCTCCAGGACAAGGCAAGAAGCTGCAGCAGCCGGTGCGTTGTGGTAGTGCAAAGCTGCAGTCCGCCTGGCAGCGAGGATAACTTCTCCTCTTTCTACGGAGTGTTGCTCTCCTATCGTGCGTGTGAAGCACGACAGGGCACCCAATGCACGTCCATGCTGCAGCAGACTCTGAATAGCAAGGGCGGGAGACGCGTCCGGTCGCAAGAAGAAATTCTTCTTCGCTTCTCTCCAAGTCTCTACCTCCCACGCCACCGTACCTTGCACAAAGCCAGTGGCAAAATTATCCCCCGCATCTGCAGAAAGAGCTGTCTTCGACCAAAGCGCGGCGGCCTGCGCGGCTCGTGGGCCTTGCAACAGGCCGTGGAGCAAATGCCTCACCAAAGACGGAGCACCACGAGGAAGATAATCAAGGCAGCTCCAATCTTGTGAGCTGGAACCCAAGAGTACTTCAGAGTGCCAATTCTCCCATGCTTTCGAGGCCTTTTCAGACGCGTGCAATGTCTCGCCAGAAAGATTCCCCAAAGGCGACGGACATCGTCTGAGCCTCTCCAGGTGCTTGCAGGCGACTTTCAACACGGGGAAGCGTTCACGGCAACTGCTCAGCGCAAGTTCTAGATCCTCCTGCCGTGAAGGTTCATCCAGCGGCCGGTAGACATATGAGCTGAGAAAAGCTAAAGGGTGGTTCTTTGCTGCCACTTCAGCTCCGCACGACGCAAGATTTTGGCCGCTCAAAGTGGGCGTGTCATGCATGCCCCAGAGCCACCTCGCAGCCAGAAAGCCTGCCTGCATTTCCGCACCAGGAAGCCTGGATGCTAGCATCCACTTCGTCAAGGCGCCAAGGGATGCTTTCTCTCCGAGGAGAGAAAAAATGCGCCCCTCTTGGGCGAATAGCGAAGACGAGAGGATAGCCCACAGGGAATTGTAAAGTTCCAAACTGTCGCACAGCTCTGCAGATGAATTTGCCACTTTTTCAGACAGGCGTTCGGAAGCCTGGGTCGTTATGGACCCCGACCGCGCCATGAAAGCCACAAAATCCAAAGGAGAAGGCCAATAGAGTTGCAGAAAATTTCCCGAAGCACTCAACTTTTCTTCCAGCAGCCTGCGCACATAACCGCAGCAGAATGGCAGAGCATCTGCTCCAAGAACTTGCACCATGATGTCCTCACTGTGCGATCCAGGCCCCGCAATGCACAAAGCTCCCGGGACGAGTTCTTCGCTGGGGATTTCTAAGAGGATATTCTCCAGTTCTGGTAGTAGGCAATGGGCCACACAGAATTTCAAACGAGTCGCCCAAGGCACAGGAAACTCGGCTACGTTAGCACCAGTTAAGCAAGCAGCCTCAAGAAGCATCAGGTCGTCCTCTTCTGCTCCCCAGCTGGAAAGCCAGGAGGGGGCCACCTTCAAGAAGTTGCAGTGCCCCCCTGAGCCAGGGCTGGCTCCAGAAGAGTTCTTAGAACGGGAATCAAGTCCGGCAACCGGCAGCTGTCTCAGAGGCCACGCCCCTACCGTGCATCCCATGAAGTCACATGGAGAAAACGGCGCGCTAGCTGCATTCCCGGATGATTCGAGTGGCTCATGAGAACTCCGATTCCAGGATACAGCCTGCTGGAAATCTTCGCAAGGAAAAGCAGCTTCCAGCTTCTCCAACCTCGCATAAAGTTTTGAACCCAATTCTTTCCCGACGATTGCGGGATCCAAGTTCTCGAGGGCCGTAGCTGCAGCGTTGCGCGCGTTGCGTGACACTGATCCGCGTAGCAGCTGGCCCAGCATCTTGACCGGTGCCAGTCCTGCTGCTAGGAGAGTTCTGATGGCGTCCTCTGGCTCGTTGTGGACAAGCTGGTTGAAGGTGTGATCGAGGGCTATGCGGCGCACATATTGCCCAGAGACTGAAGTCCCCGAATTTCGTAGTTCTCCGATTGCTCGACTCAAGAAACCACCATCTAGGGCCTCGGCGATAATTCTAGGACCACTACGTTGCTCAGACTTCTGGTTGATCTCTCTTTCTGACCCATCGTGCTCAGGCCTTGGTGCTTTGGACGTGAACGTGCGCTGCGCAAACATGTCTCGGGGGGGCTGCCCGCCCCGGCCTTTGGAATATCTACTCCCGAGTGCGCGCAGAGTTCGCAGATACTCCGCCAATTCACACCTCCGCTGGTGCCCATTGTGCCCAAGGTCCCCCTGTTTCAGAACCTGTGCAATGCAGGACGAGGCGTATTTAAGAATCCGAGGTATCTCCATCTTACTCCTTTCAGTCGTTCCGCAGCGAAAGATCTCCATAGCGGCGCACATCACGTGCTGGATGGCTGAAGCCATTAGCCTCGGTTGTCCAGATGCAACTGCTTTCAGCTGCCTCTGAAAGTTTATTGAGTCGTCCAGCTCAAGGCATTTCTTCAGTAGGAGTATCCTGACTAGAGCGTCATTCCGGCTCAAAGCGCCCGACTCATGTAGAATAATGGCCGACCCGAAAACGAGTTCGAGCTGAAGCAACGTATCCACCTCAAGTCCGTCGAACCTCTCTTCGTCTGCAGGGAAAAGAAACGCAGGTTCCCGAGCCGTGGACCGATGCGGTCTTTGAGGCAGAGTGGAGATTTCAATACCGGAGTCGTTCAAGCAGAAGAGGTGCTTCTGCGTCGACAAAACGGGGCACCCATAAGCTTTCCCTCCTCGGCTTGTCGATGAACGGTCGTCTTCCCAGGCTCTTCCTGGGTGCAGAGGCAACCAGTGTGTCCATTCTTCTGAGAAAACTACGAGGTTTCCAGCTACAATTGAGAGGGTCTCAATCGTGCCTGTGAATGGAAGTATGAGAACGTCTCGCATGTTTTTTTTTTTTTCAGCCTCTGCAGGCGAAGGCTCCATGCTCGCTGACAGCAAATCGGCTGCGCACAGATCCAAGTAAGCGCTAGATTTCGCTTTGAGGAGGGCAGTCCTGGCAGTTGAATCGGGTAAGAATAAAGAGTCTGTGTCAAACAGCAAGACGGCCCGGCTGCTTGAGCTTCCAACAGCAACGTATTTGCGGTCGAGGCTAACGGCAAGTTTGTCAAATGAGTGTCCCATCGAGGCTACCCCTGATTGAACTTTCGCGGGAAAACTGAACAGCCTGGAAGCGGAAGAAATTTGAAAACCACTCACATTCCCTGATGGACACAAACCAAACACAAAGTCCCCCGAAACAGAAAAACCGCTGAAAGTTTCCTCCCCCCTTGTCCTAAGTACCAAGTCTTGCACGTGCTGCAAGCCCCATGGCTCCACCGAGTAGGCGACAGCTACTTCTTGAGGCGACTTCGCAGACCCATCTCTGCAGAACAGAACCAGGTTCCTGCCTGTGCAGCTGGCTTCCACGGCAAACAAAGAATACCGCCCCTCCTTGCAGAGGCGGCAGGTCGTTGCCAAAAAGCCTGAGATGGCTTCAATGAAGAAAGAGCAGGAAGCACCGTCATCGTCAGGTTCTAGGAGAATGTCTCGACCCTGGAGCCCGCCCGGAGCAGCGTCCCGTAATCCCCAGTCCCGACCCCCAGGTAAGTACCGGTGGAACGCCAGGCCTGTGCCCCCCGAAAGCAGCGTTACGAGGAGCTCTTCCCGAGCAGTGACCGGTGCCCAGCGCACGCCCGCGTAGCCGATCACCTCCCCCCCCGAGCTTTTGGGCGGCAGCGCCTCCCAGTGCGGGCTTGTGCGGCCCCCCTGAAGACCTGCTACCCACCCGCCCCCTCCCCCCGCCCAGCAGGCCACCGCCCCCCCGCTCGGCGCGAGTGCCGCGCCCCCCCACGCCCGCCACGAGGCGCCCGGCCCACCCGGCACGCCCGTGCCCCCCGGGAGCTCCGCTAGGCCCACCCGCGCGCCCCCGCGGCGCCGCCCGGGGTCCCGCCCGGGGTGCCCCATCCCGCCCAGCTCCCCCCCAGCCTCGGCCAGAGGCCCCCAGCTCGGCAGCCCAGGGCCTCCCTTCTCCTCGGCCCGGTGTGAGGAAATTCCAAAATCATTCCACCCCGCCCCCTGGGCGGGGTTCAAAAAAGGCCCACCCCGGGCCAGATTCCAAGCGACCAAGAGTCGCTTTTAAGGTCGAATTAGAAATTATTTACCGAGCTTCCCCACACGCGCGGCGCGACCCCGCGGCGCGCCGCGCTCTAGCTGCTGCCCCCTCCCCCCCCCCCCCCCCCCCCTCCCCCCCCCCCCCCCCCCCCCCCCCCCCCCCCCCCCCCCCCCCCGCCTTTCCCGCTGTCGCTGGTGTTGCTGTCGCTGTCGTAGTCTAAGCCCAGCCCCCCGTCTAGGAGGGTGGGGGGCTTGACAGGCTCCGGCGCTGGGTCCCCGCGGAACCGCTTCGTCGGCTGCGACAGCCCTTCTTGAGGCTTTTTATCGTCCGCGCCTCCTCGCCGGCTCACGCGGATGCTCGCAAGCTGCACCCCCCTGGCTGGTTTACTTGAGAGGGGGCGCTTCGCAGGCTGGGAGGCGGTTCCTTGGGGAAGCTCGCCTCGGCCTTCACCACGGTCCTCTCCAGTGCCACCGTCTCGGTCAGCCGCCGCCCGCATCCGCGCAAACTGGAGCTTCTCATCGACCTCCCTCGCCGCCCTGTCCCGGTGTTCCTCTTGCATGTGTGAGCGCAAGAACAGTGCATCTCCTTTGTCAAGCGCCCCCTCGTTTGTCAAACATCGCGCGCGCCCATCAGCGGCCTGGCACTCTGCAATCATCCGGGCAGTGCAGGGGTCCGTTCCGGCACCCTCTGCTAAGATATCATCCGTGCGGTACCTCTTCGGGTCCACCTGGTACACCGGCCGGTCTCCCATGACTCTCCGTCCCTCCGCAGAGCCCCCCCCCCTCCCCCGACCTGTCTGTGTGTTGGGAAGGGCGGGGGACAGCGCTCAGCCGGCCAAGGAAATTCTTCTATCTCTATACCACGATTCGGATTTCTACGACTAAGAATAATAACGCGTCTGAGGGGTCGCGCATTTCAAGACGGCGAGGTGTTCACAGTGATTCGGGAATCCTTTCTCCCTCCAGGCGCAGCACAGTTTCAAGATCGCGGGTGAGCTTGTGCAACAGTTGCCACTTTGGCTTCAAGTGCATCTAGGCGTGTGCACACGCTTGCAGAGAGGTCAGACAGGGCCCTGCACAGGGTACGCTCCAAGGCGTCCATTCTGGCCGCAAATATCCTTTCCAAGGCATGGAGCTGCGAGTCCCTGCCCGGAATCTCGCGCCCTCTTGAGGGGGGCCGGAACTCGTATGACGCACAGTAAACTTCAGAGACACTGCTCGCAGCTACCCGGCCGCTGAAGAACCTCCCGCTCGCGAGGGACTCTTTCTTCTCAAGCTGAACCACAAAGTTCGCCCAGCCTCCTACCCCATTTTCGACAGGAAACGGCTCGTGGCCAGCCTCCAGTACCTCGAGGGCCCGCACCCGGACCACTGGAGCAGGCTCGGAGAGTCCTGTCCGGCACAATATATTTCCAAGAGAGAATTTCTTCAGAACCTGAAGGCTCCGTCCCTGCATGGGCTCACCGGCGTTCGCCAAGGGTCTAGAGCCTGCAGCAGAACATCCAGGCTGACAGAGCGCCACAAGAGCGACCTGGGGGGGACCTAGAGTGGAGGACAGGTAGAGGAAACCTCCTCGAGAAACCGCAATATCAGGATATGGCAAGAAATCCAAGTCTAACGCAAGATCGGCCATCGTGCTCGAGCTGCGCCCCGAGAGATACAGCAGAGAGCAGGTAGAGTGCACGCGGCGGGCATCTTCGCCCTGATCCAATTCCCCCAAGATGAACATGGAGGGAACTGCGGCCGCTCCGACTTGTACCTTCTGCCCAATAATTGTCATTCCCTCATCAGAAAGTAGTTCTTCTCCAAGCGCCTTCTCCTCACCCTCGGTCTCTAAATTCTGCACCCCGCTCGTGGTTGTGTCGCGGGAGGTCTTCAGAAATACAGGGTTCGTCTCACGGATGGTCGTCTCTGAAGCGAATGTTGCGAGGAAGCCTCCCTCGGGGCTTTTCCCCTCCCCACGCCAGGCGGCAAGGCGCAGGACTGGCCGATGCAGCCCCTCCGGCGGCGCGACCTCCTTCATCACTGTCCAGGTCCCGTCGAAGACTTCAAAGAGCACGACGCTCTGCCCCCAAGAGGCGGCTAGGCCCAGTGCCCCCCCAGAATGTTGCGCATTCGTCCAGGCGAAGCAGCAATGAGCCGACTCCCCTTCCCCTCTTCCCCCTTTCCGTGCGTGTGGAGCTTGCAGCCATGTGCTCTCCACGCGGCAAAGCGGAGGGTGGGCCTTCGTACCCACGTGCGCCCCATCCGGCATTTTTACTAGTCTGCACCGGTCCACGCGAACCCCGCCCCCATACAGCGTAGCAGCGTGCATTGTAGCCTCTGTGGCTGGTAGAGTCTTCCTCCCCGCTGGCTGCCAAAAGGCTGAAACAGCGCAGCCTTCGGCTGGACCAGTTTCCCAGTCCAGCAGTCCCGACCGCTCCGACGAGGCGCTCCCCGGTCCCGGGGCAGAAGTCTTGGGCGGCTCAGTAGTTGACTCTTGCACCCAAATGACCTGCGAGCGCCGATCTGACTGCGAGGTCTGAACAATCACGAGAAAGAGGTAGAGTTGGAGCGGAAGCCCGCTGGTACTCTCTATCTCGAGCATATCGACGGTCAGCACAGCACCCCCCGCGGCCGCCACGGTACGAGGGGCCTGGAACACCGTCCGCCTCTCGCTTTCGCCTCCCCCCCCCCGCCCGGGCAGGCGATCCAGGCGGAGGCATTTCCTGCCGTCTGTGAGAGAGCAGCCGGCATGCGGGACGACCGAGCAGACCTCGCGGGCTCCCACCGCAAAGGCCCCTGGGGACGCCTCCTCCAGGAGCACGGCGGCGAGGGGCGCCAAGTCCTCCTCTGCCATAGCCCGGGGGCGGGCCTCGGCCGCCAAGCCCCCCCCCCC
>Ga0115012_10001510_pt1 | contig 13501 bp, 17 predicted proteins | sample TroAtlMetagenome_FD_88706 | JGI IMG/M metagenome (GOLD analysis project Ga0115012, IMG submission 88706) | Marine eukaryotic phytoplankton communities from Atlantic Ocean - Tropical Atlantic ANT10 Metagenome | ecosystem: Environmental > Aquatic > Marine > Oceanic | place: Tropical Atlantic...
TCTACTATGGGTTGGAATAAATATGTTAAGGCTGATAGTAATAAAACAGATCAGTTGTTACTTTATAAACAATTTTATGCTAAACAATTTAATCATCCTATCGATAAGATAGAGGTTGAGTATTTTATTGTTAAAAGAAAATTGTATGAGAAGGTAGATTTTCCACAGAAGAGAGTTCAAAAGTTTGTTCCCGCAAATGGTAAGCCGAGTATGAATAAGATGGTTGCTAGATTCAAAGAGTTTTTAGATGCCACATATGATGATGAAGGTAATATTAAAGAAGTTGAATATGAAAAGTGTGTTGGTAAGTGTAAAGCTTACAACAAATGCAAAGACCTATAATACTTATTATTATAGTATAGGAGTGAAGTGATGAAAGTAAATCTGAGAATGAATTTATCTCATTTTTTAAATGAGCCATATGAAGAAGAGATTATAAATAAGCTCGGTATCATACATAAAGATTCTATAAAATATTACTTGACATTGTGGTATGAAGATGGTAAATTAAAACCAGCTGAATTAAAAAGCTTTATAAAAAAGTATGAATCCAAATTGTATTTTAAGACTAATATAGTAGTTGGTTGTGAATTGTCCACTAATGATTTTATATGGTTCGATATAATTGATAAAAATAATGCTCATAAGACCAATAGACTTAGGTTTCAGTATATTTATAATAAGAAAGAAGATATACTAGATGGTTTAGATGAGTATCACAAATGCGCTAAATTCTGTACATCAGAAAAACCACCAAAAAGGCAAAAGAGGAACGACTATGAAAGTAGCAATAGTAGGAAGTCGTAAATACGAAAATAAGAGAAGGGTACAAGAGTTCATCTACAAGCTCAAAGAGAAATGGGGTGAAGAGTTAGAAATTGTAAGTGGTGGTCAAAAAGATGGTGCTGATGGATATGCTAAAAAGTACGCTTTAGAATTTGACTTAAACTATTCAGAATTTCCACCTGCTCATTATCAGTATAATCAACATTGTGTTTTAGAAAGTTATAAGTATGGTCGTCCATATGCTGTATGGCATTACCATGATAGAAATAAGAGTCTGGTTGAATATTCAGACGTAGTTGTAGCATTCATACCAAAGGGAATCACATCTAAAGGAACAAATTCGGCTCTAAAAGAAGCTGTAAAAAACGAAAAAAAATATGTAATAATAAATTAGTTTTATATATTTATATATGTATATACGGAGAATAATGTTATGTTAAAATTAACATCCGTAAAGTTATTGGATAATCTATACAAAAAATTCAAAATAAGCAATTTAGATGATAGCTTTACATTACAAAAATTAGTAAATCGTTCTATGGATTTATATGTTCATGATAAGAGCTTTAGAGATACTATTAACGAATGGAACAATCTTAAACCAAGTGGGAGTGCATTATGAATAAATGGTTAAAAGCAGAACTTGATTATTGGAAATCACAACGTTCTCAAGCGTTAGCTACTTTAGAGTTATATTTCAATGATTCAGTTGGTATTGGAGAACATTCCGATCTTAGCGCTGAAATTCATAAATGGACATCTAAATTATCAGAGGCTGTGGAAAATTTGGATAATTTAAGAGCATATTTTGGTGAAGATGGAAAAACAAAAAATGTCAAATCATTACTTAAAGATTAGAGGTTTATATGGATAAAAAGAAGATTCTATTGCTGTCAGACGATTTAAGAATGTCATCTGGTGTTGGTACAATGTCCAGAGAGATAGTTATGGGTACTTTAAAACATTTTCAATGGGTTCAAGTAGGGGGTGCTATAAAACATCCCGATGCAGGCAAATTCATTGATATGAACGATTCAGTTCGTAAAGAAACTGGTATAGAAGATGCATATCTAAAAATAGTTCCTGTAAGTGGTTATGGAACTCCGGAGTTATTAAGGCATTTAATAGCAACGGAAAAGCCAGATGCTATATTACATTACACAGATCCAAGATTTTGGGAATGGTTATATCAAATGGAGCATGAGATAAGAATGGACATTCCAATATTCTACTATAATATTTGGGATGACTTACCGTATCCAATGTGGAATGAACCTTTCTATGAAAGTTGTGATTTGATAATGAACATATCTAAACAAACAGTTAACATAGTTGATAATGTCAGGCAGAATGTACCTACGAATGAGTGGAACAATACTTATATACCACATGGAATTAATGAGAAAAACTATTATCCTATTGATGAGTTAAATATTAAAGAATGGGGTGATTTATTAAGCTTTAAACGAAATGTGGTTGATGGTAGAGAATATGACTTTATAGTATTTTGGAACAATAGAAACATTCGTAGAAAACTTCCTGGTGATGTTATATTGGCATATAAAACATTTTGTGATATGTTACCAAAAGATAAGGCTAAGAAGTGTGCTCTGATAATGCACACCCAACCTAAAGATCCCAATGGAACTGATTTGCCAGAGGTAGTTAAGAATGTGTGTCCTGATTATGATGTTATATTTTCACATAAGAAATTAAGTGATAAACAGTTATCTTATTTGTATAATATGGCTGATGTTACAATCAATATGGCTTCTAATGAGGGTTTTGGTTTGGGTACTTGTGAATCCTTAATGTGTGGAACGCCAATTTCAGTTAATGTTACGGGTGGATTACAAGACCAATGTGGATTTAAATATAAAGATAAGCTACTTACGGCTGAAGATTATAGTTGGGTACACTCACTACATGATGAAAAGAAGTGGAAAGATAATCCAGACCTTACTCATGGGGAATGGGCAAAACCAGTTTGGCCATCCAATCGTTCATTACAAGGTTCAATACCTACACCATACATTTTTGATGACAGACCTCGATTCGAGGATTTTGCTGATGTTCTTAAAGAGTGGTATGATATGGGACCAGAGAAACGGAAGGAATGTGGTAAGAAAGGTCATGAATTTGTTATGAGTGATGATGCTCAAATGTCAGCAAAAGCTATGTGTCAGAACTTTGCAGATCATATGAATACTGCCTTTGAAAAATGGACACCACGTAAACGATTCACAATTTTTAATGCTTAGGAGATAGAATGAGACCATTAGTATTAGTTACAGGGCCTCCAGCAACCAGAAGTGGTTATGGTGCTCACACAAGAGATTTGATTCACGCATTGATTGGTATGGATAGATTTGATATTTATATAAATTCTCTGAGGTGGGGGAATACGCCAATGAATGCTCTTAATGAACAAGATCCCAAAGACAAGTTGATTATTGATAGGCTGTTAACAGATAATAGTTTACCAAGACAACCAGACATTCACTTTCAAATAAGTGTACCAAATGAATTTACTCCAGTTGGTAAATATAATATTGGCGTAACTGCTGGTATGGAAAATACAGCTCCAAAGGCTGAATGGATTGAAGGGTTGAATAGGATGGATATGAATATCGCTGTATCCGAATTTGTTAAAAGCACATTCAATTCTGTTATCTATGATAAGATGAATAATGAAAAACAAAAAATTGGTGAATTAAAGATGACTAAGCCAATGGAAGTTTTGTTTGAGGGTGCTGATTTAAATATCTATAAAAAGACTAAAGAGTTTTCCAAAGAATTGGTTGATGAAATGGAGAAGATTCCAGAGAAATTCCTATTCCTCTATACAGGTCATTGGTTACAAGGTCATCTGGGCCAGGATAGAAAAGATACTGGTATGTTAGTTAAGGTATTTTGTGAAACATTTAAGAATAAGAAAAATCCACCAGCATTATTATTGAAAACAAGTGGAGCTACATTTTCTGTTATAGACAGGATTACGATGTTGGAAAAAATCGAAGATGTAAAAAAATCGGTAAAGGGTAAATTACCTAATATCTATTTGTTGCATGGAGATCTTCATGATGATGAGGTGAACGAACTTTATAATCATCCAAAGGTGAAAGCTCATATAACATTCACACACGGTGAGGGATTTGGTAGACCATTACTTGAAGCTTCTCTTTCAGAGAAACCAGTGATTGCTCCAGATTGGAGTGGTCAGCAAGATTTTCTTAATAGTAGTAATGCTATTCTTTTGCCAGGAACTTTAATTGATGTTCATGAGTCAGCTGTTCCAAAAGAAATGCTACAACCAGGTGCTCAATGGTTTGCTGTAAATTATCAGTATGCTGGTCAAATGATGTTTAAGGTTTTCAAAGAATATAAAAAATATACTTTGCCAGCTAAAAGGTTAGCAATATCTAATAGGTCTAATTTTTCATTAGAAGGTATGAATAAGAAATTTGAAGAAATACTAGATCAATATCTTCCACAATTTGAAGAGATTCCACAAGCGGTAAATCTAAAACTTCCAAAGCTTAAAAAGGTGGGGAATAAAACAATTAAAGATACACCAAAGATGAATTTACCACAACTAAAAAAGGTTAATCATGGAACAGAAAACTAACTGTCCTTTATGTGAGGATTTACATAATAACTGCTTTGTCGAGCAAACTTTGGTTGAAGAGAAGCCATTTGAATCATATATGTGTTTTGGTTGTGGTATGACTACCAATTCGTATATGGCTGTAGATAGTGAACACTTGGAAAAGGCTACTGAAAATAATACTCAACTAATGAATGATTTGAAAATTATAGATGAGGAGAGAGGTCTGGTTTGGTTTCCATCAGTAGTTAATATGGGTGAAAGGGGTCTTATATATCCAGATGGTACTGCTACAGATTGGTATTGGCATTATGCTAAAGTAGTAGATGTACCTGAGGAAGAACGTGAAGAATATGATGGACATGACAAAAAATTGGATTTAGAAAATCCTGAAGTATTTGGTCAGTTTGAATTTATGGATGCTTGTAAAGCTATGGGAATTATGCTGGAAAATTCAGGCGATAAGGTTCAACTTTAATGGGTAAGTTAACTTATAGTTGGAGTAGAGCTAAACGAGGAGACATCATCTCATTCAGATATCCGAACAAAGAAGGTCGTATTTTAAGAAGGACTATATTAGTATTAGAACCGAAATTAATGAATGAAGCGAAGAATCCATCAAGTAAGTTTTTGATGCACGGAATACAATTAGAGGTTTCTAATCAAGCTATAAATGCGCCGAATGTGATGCAGAGTATATTAGAGTCTGCTGGTTATGTTGAGGTGGTTGATGAAGATAAGCAAGTGTATAGGGTAGAGATAGAAGGTAATACCCAAAAGGTTTATACATCATTGAAGTCATTAATTAAAAAACATGGAATCTACAGAACTTATAATTATGATAAGGCTAGAAGGAGTCAGGTATTTTTGGAAGATTTAAGACTACCGCCAGCGTATGTAAAGGAACTTCTCGGTGAAAATTAGTTATGGTATCACAGTATATAATGAGGCTGATGAGTTAAATAGGTTATTAGAAGTACTTGTTCACAAAACAGATGCTGAAGATGAGATAGTAATTTGTGTTGATGGCGAGGATGATGGTGTAAGGTTTGTATTAGATAGTTGGACTCAGCAATACGCTCATGTCAAAATGATAAAGGTATATCAGAGGAGTCTTAATAAAAACTTTGCTGCTCAAAAGAATTCAATCATAGAAAACTCTGTAGGTGATTATGTATTTCATATAGATGCTGATGAGTATCCAAATGTAGTATTACTTCAACAGTTAAAACAAATATTAGAAATAAATAATGTAGACTTGGTGTGGATTCCGAGAGTCAATACAATTGATGGTATGAAGGATGAGCATATTAATAGATGGGGTTGGAGAGTTACAGAAAATGGTTGGGTAAACTATCCAGACTATCAGGCGCGAGTGTTTCGGCGTGATAGTGAAATTCGTTGGGAAAGACCACTTCATGAGGTAATAAGAGGTTATAAAACTTATTCACATTTGCCACCACACGAGGAGTTGAGCTTGTATCATCCAAAAACAATAGAAAGGCAAGAAGAACAGAATATGTTTTACAATAAAAATTTTAGTAGAGAGATGAATGTCAGGAGGGGTGTATGATTTTTTGGAGAATTGTAGATAATGAAGTTTATCCAGTCGAGGAAACGAATGCTCTTGGATTTGAAAAATCAGATGGTTTAGCTATACCAGATGATTCTTTGGAGAGAAAAGAGTTTATGGTTATGAGAACTGCACATGGAATCGGTGATTGGGGAATTATATCAGCGATGCCACGTTTACTTAAAGAGAAATATCCTGATTGTAAAGTCTATGTTCCCTCAATTGCTTTATTGGAAAAGTTGTTTAGTCAGTATGCTGGTAATTGGAATGCTTGGAGTAATCCATTTACTAATGTAGAGAATGTATTTAAGCATAATCCATATGTAGATGATTTTGTAGATGAATATGATGGTGAAATATTTCACGATCACTATAGAGTCTATGATAAAGATAGTACGGATATTCCATTGGTTGAACAGATGTTGAAGTTCTGGCAATTTAAAGAAAGTGAATATGAGGATTCTCAGCCAGAACTATATTGGTCTGATGAAGAGATAGAATTGGGTGATGCTATCATAAAAGAGTATGTCGGTGATGATGATTTTGGATGCCTATTGATATCAGATAGATACGACTACACTATGGATAAGATAATATGTGATGCTATCGATCCAACATTAAAACATTTTTATTGGACTGAGAGACCAATTGAACAAACTGAATTTGATTTTATAGATAGAGCATTAGATATGAGAAATATGCCAGTACGAATTCAGTTGTATATTAAATCCAGAGCTAGATATAATGTAGGTAATCAATGTGGAACTTCTCAATTGGTAACTAGATATTCAGAAGTTTATAGTGTGCAGAGACAATTTCCAATAGCTCATAATTTTGTTCGTGGTGAGAATCTTTTAGATGATGAGTATAAAAGAATTCATTTATCAGCTCCTGATAAGTTTGAGTCTAAGACTACTACCTCATTAAAGTTTAAAGGTGACTTGATAGATTTTTTAGGGGATGATTTTAAAGATAAGAATGTAATTGAGATAGGATGTTCTTTAGGATACACAACTCACGTATTAAGTGGGTACTTCAATAAGGTAACAGCTGTGGATTATGATCCAGCTAGGATTCAATCAGCAAGGGAGTTCAATAGTAGTAAAACAAATATAGATTACATTGTTAAAGATGTGTATGGTTCTCCATGGGATTTTGATAAAAATCACCAAGTCGTTTTTATTGATTGTGTGCATGAATATGATTTTGTAAAAACAGATATTATAAATGCTATAAATTATTTCGACAAACCATTATTGTTTTTTGATGATTATGGATTATTTCCAAATACAGTAATGAAATGTATAGACGAATTAGTGGATAGTGGAGCATTAAAGGTTATTAAGAAAATAGGGCATAAGAAAAATGTTGTCTTTGAGAAAACGGCACATAAAATATTGAAAGATTATGAGGGAATAATATGTCAAGTAATGTAGTATATACTTCTATATTCGGTGGCTACGATGAAGTTCAGAAACAAAATTTGCCAGATGGTTGGGATTGGAAATGTTTTAGTGAAGATAATAGCTTATCACTATACGAAGATAATAATAGAAACGCTAAGAGATTTAAAGTTTTACCACACAGACACCTACAGGATTATGAGTATAGCATTTTTATAGATGGTAATATGACTGTTAGGGGTAACTTGGATGAATTGATTGAGAAATATCTAAGTGATGCTAATGTTGCTTTTTTTAGTCATGGGAACAATCATCTGGATGCTAGAAATTCTGCGTATGATGAAGCTCAGACCATATTTGATTTGGGTGAGAAAAATATGAAGGTAAGTCCAGAGAGGGGTATTTTAAATTATAAAGACAATCCCTATGTTATTCAAAAACAAATGGAACGATATAGAATGTTAAGGTATCCAGCAAACAATGGTTTAATAACAGGTATGGTAATTTTGAGAAGGCATAATGAAGATGACTGTATAAAGACAATGGAAGATTGGTGGACAGAGATTAAATACAATAGTAAAAGAGACCAGCTAAGTTTTAATTATTGTGCTTGGAAGAACGATTTGAAGTTTAATTATATGGATGGTGATTCCAGAGATAATGAATATTTTTATAGAGACACAAATCCACATATAGGTAAACTGTGAAAAATGTAGTTTTTATACCCAATATAAATTTAGGTAATGGTAGAAGCGATTCCTATTCTTATTCTGTGAAGAGTTGGGAGAAGTGGTGTGATAAGAACGACTGTGAGTTGTTGGTCTGGGAAGATTTATTGTACCCTGTAGACTATATGAAAATCACTTGGCAGAGGTACTACCTCTTTGATATATTGGAAGCTAATAACATTGACTATAACCAGATACTTATGGTTGATGCTGATACAATAGTTCATCCAGAGTGTCCTAATTTCTTTGAAGAAACGGAAGGTAAGTATTGTGGGGTTAGAGTTGATGGTTGTTATGAGTGGGTACTGAGAAGTATCAGAGGGTTTGGTGATAAATTATTTGATGGTATGAGAATACATCCTTGGAATTATATTAATGGTGGTTTTCAAATTGTTAATGCTAACCACAAAGAATTCTTTACTGCTATGAAAGATTACTATAATGAAAATAGTGAAAAGATTAGTAGTACTATTGATGAGTTAAAGTGTGGCACCGACCAGACTATAGTAAATTATATGTTGCATAAAGAAGAGGTTGATGTTAAATACTTGCCAAGTTGTTATAACTTACAAGACTTGTACAGAAAAAATTTATTGGTGGTTCATGGTCAGGAGTGGTGGTCTGACGAGTTACATTATTTAGATGCTGGTTGGGTTTATCACTTCAATTCAATCCCACCAAACCCAATGAAACGGGATGCTAATTATTGGATAAAAAGAACATATACAGAAATATGCAAGTTATAGGATTTACAAGTGGATATTTTGACATCATGCATCCTGGTCATGTTATGATGTTAGAGGAATGTAAGCAGTATTGTGAACACTTAATAGTTGGTGTTAATGAATACAAAACAAAGGTTAGTCAGCCAGATGGTAGGGCTAAAAATGAGCCAATATGGAATCCCCAAGAAAGATTGTTAATGGTTAAATCGAACAAATATGTAGATGACGCATTTCTATATGATGGTGAACCAGCACTATATAAATATCTATCTGAAAATGTAGATATGATAAATGTTCGTATATTGGGAGCAGACCATAAAGGAAAACCATTCACGGGAGATGATTTGCTAATTGATATAGTGTTCAATAGTAGAGATCATGATTATAGCACCACTAATACTATAGCTAAGATTGTAAAGGAGAGAAGTTGATGAATGTAGAATTTATTTTTTCTGAATTTGGTTCTAGGTCTACTGCTAATCAACCAGATAGTTTTACTGATGAACACAGGCTAGACCCAACATATTCTTCTGTAAAGAAATTCTTTCCAGAAGCTAAGTTAACATTGTATACTGATATTAAAGAGTTAGGTAAGAACTATCCTGATGTTGAAGTGAGGTTAGTTGATATAGATGAAAGTCCTTTCACAAAGTCTAATCACAGATGGGGTTGGCATTGTTGTGATTACTACGAAGCTAAAGGTTTATTGGAGTCAACTGCTGATGTTGCTATATCGGTTGATTCAGACCTTATGTTTGTTTCACCAGATGTTAGAACTATTTTACCAATAACAAAAAAGTTTGGTGTGTGTGTTCCAACTAATGAAAGACAAATGGTGAAGGTAGATGGTATATACACAAGAGGTAATGATGGTGATTATCATTTAGATGAAGATGAAAGTAAGGGTAATTTATTAACCTATGATTTGTGGTGGTGTAGTTTTGATGTAAGTGATAATAGAGGTAGAGCTTGGTTAAGTGAATTCTGTAGGTTAATGGAGACAAATCCAAAGAGAGCACCATTACAGATGAGTAGGGCTAGTTGGAATACTGGAATAAATCCTTATTCAATGCCACAACAATGGGGAGTTGGTAGTGGTTACATAGGTTGTGGTAATGAAATTATATTGCATGTAGGACACACTAACGTACAAGACCATTACTTAGAAAGGAGAATATAATGAAAGTATATGCTATACTTTTCGATATGGTTAAAAAAGATGTCGGTATGGAAGATTTCATAAAGTCAAAGGGATTACATTGTTCTGATTTCATAACTAACAGTTGGACTGCCACTACTTTATCATCTATGTTTTCTGGTTTATCACCCTCTGAGTTGTATCCAATGAAGGGAATTGCCTATGAAGATACTTACAAATCTAAAGATGCGTTTGAAAAACAAATTACAGATAAAAAAATGATATTTAATATGTTGCCAGATGATTGGAAGATACATATACACGCTATGGGTCCTACAAGAGGTGATACTAAAGATTTTAAATTTGTGCCGGATGAAATATGTTCTATAAACAGAGATTATATTACATATCCTTATATTGAAGATAAAGCTGTAAGAGGCGCTTACAAAAGGGGGAAAAGGGGAGACGAATACAACTTTATGAAAAAAATGCAGAGTCTTTCCAATGATGAGAATCACTTTATTTTTTTGAAATACAATCATTATCATGACTCTAGATCTGATAAAGAAAGAGAGCGTTGGGTTGAAAAATACAAAGGTATGATTAAAAAAATAGACTTTACTGAAGAAAATTCGTTATTTTGGTTATTTTCAGACCACGGACTGCCTAGTCATATTGATGAATATATGTCTCCGCCAGATTCTTGGTTGAGTTGGTGTAGTGTTACTGATAACATTACTAAAAAAACTGTTACTAAAGACTTGATATATATGTGTGATTTCAAAAACACCATTTTGAATAGAGTCAGAGACGAAAGGTTGCCAAATGATGTTTTAGATGAGGTTGATACAGATAGAATCTATGTATGTGAAGATGGAAGAAGTAAAGAAGATGGTGACAACTCAACAACCGTTTCAGCTATAAAAAGAATTGAAGATGATTTATATGTTCAGGCGTCTTACCATAAACCAAAAAATAAAGAAAAATATGTTGGTTATAACACTACAGTTCGTAGGAAGATACTTGCTGATAGTAAGATAACGAATGTTGCGACTGGTTTATTTCAATACCTAAAACACTCACAACATTGGTGCTGGTATTATGGTATAATGCCAGAAGATGGTTCTGAACTGATTTCCTATGTTGGAATGTGTGCTGATATAATACATCACGGACATTTGAATGTAATAAGGGAAGCGAAAAAACATGGTAATGTTATGGTAGGATTACTCACCGATTCTGCAATTGCAAGTTACAAAAGATTACCTACACTAACCTACAATCAAAGGTACGAAATAGTCAAAAATATTGTCGGAGTTCATACAGTTGTTCCACAAGAAACCTTAGATTACATTCCTAACTTAGAGAAATACAAACCAAAATTTGTTGTGCATGGCGATGATTGGTTGGAAGGAGTTCAGAAGCAGGTACGACAAAAGGTGTCAGAAAAGTTGAAAGAGTGGAATGGTGAAATTGTTGACGTTCCTTATACACAAGGTATATCATCTACAAAAATAAATAATCATTTAAAAGAAATCGGAACTACACCTGATATAAGAAGAACGATGTTGTTAAGGTTATTAGAAGTTAAACCTATAGTTAGAGTTTTAGAAACACATAATGGTTTAACTGGTTTGATAGTAGAGAAAACAAAAGTTAAGGATGATGAATTTGATGCTATGTGGTTAAGTAGCTTGACACACGCAACTTCCAAAGGTAAAAAAGATAATCAATATGTTGATATAACAACAGTAAGTCAAACTCTTAGTGAAATATTTGATGTAACCACCAAACCAATGATTGTAGACTTAGATAATGGTGGTAAGATTGAGCATTTCAAATACACAGTTAGAACTTTAGAAAGAATGGGCGTGTCCGCTGTAATTATCGAAGATAAAATAGGTAATAAAAGAAACTCATTATTTGAAGATACATCAAATCAAAAACAAGACGAAGCTGATGATTTTGCAGAAAAAATATCAGAGGGTAAGAAATCTTTAGTCACAAAAGACTTTATGATAATCGCTAGGATAGAAAGTTTGATTGTAGGAAAAGGTTTCAATGATGCGCTTGACAGAGCCAGAATTTACATAGATAGTGGTGCGGATGGTATTATGATTCATAGTAAAAAAGAAGATATTAGTGAGATAATTTCTTTCTGTATAATGTACAAAAAGTTTGATAAAAAAGTTCCTTTGGTGGTTGTACCAACTACTTATAACCAGATAACAGAACAAGAATTAATTGAAGCTGGAGTTGATATGGTTATTTATGCTAACCATTTATTGAGGAGTTCTTATCCAGCTATGGTTAACACCGCTAAATCAATATTAAGAAATAAAAGGTCGTTTGAATCTAATTATAAATGTTTACCAATTAAAAAGGAGTTGGAGTTAATTCCAGATGTTTAGTCTAAACGAATTACCTACAGTTTATGAATTCTACACTGGTGTGCCAGATAGTAGATTGAAATCATTTATAAAAGAAATAGAGGTTTCTGGATTTAGACATATACCAGCAACTAATGAAGGGCAAGCTATTGGAATCGCAGTTGGAGCTGAGTTAGCCGGTATGAGGAGTTGTGTTTACTTACAGAATTCAGGACTCGGCAATTGTATAAATGCTTTGACAAGTTTGTGTATACCACATGATATACATCCATTGTTAGTTATTGGTCACAGACACACCTTACCACAACACGAAGTTATGGGTAGAGTTGATGAAAAGATGTTAGAATTAATTGGGTATGAAAATTACATAATAGTATGAACAGTAGAGAATTTGTATTAGATACTATCGTATCACATCATCCTAATGCTGTATTTATTACAAGTACAGGTTATATTTCAAGAGCGATGTACAATCTGTATCCTAAAAAGAAAAACATATTCTATATGCAGGGAAGTATGGGGTTAGCTCCTTGTATTGGATTGGGTATGGCTGCTAATACAGATAAACAGATAGTTGTGATAAGTGGTGATGCTGCTCTTCTGATGCACTTGGGTATAACACATACTATAGCTGAAGAGGAATTAAAAAACCTTTTTGTTTATGTTTTAGATAATGGATGCCACGAATCAGTTGGTGAATTTGAGTGTGTTGGGTTAGGTCAAAATCTAAAAGGAGTCACTCGTATATTTGAAATTACTAATGATGGTAAAACAGATAGAGTTGGGTTGGACTGCCACAAAAATACTGAACAAATTAAGGAGTTGTTTTGAGTTCGTTATTGGTTTGTTCTAATTCTACGAAAGATTTATTAAATGGATTCACCAGAAAGAGAATAGTTACTTCAGCTCCTGATAAGAGTATATTAGATGAAGTCGGTAGTGAAGAATCTGTTATGGCAATAGGTGGTGGTGCTGTAATAGATACTGCTAAGATATTATGTAAGAATCCTATTGATTGTTATCCAACGACAGCAGCTGGTTCGTCTGCTACTTCTTGGTCTGTGTATTGGGATGGGAGTAATAAATGTAGTTTGAAAAGACACAAACCTGATGTTGTAACTTTTCATAGTGGTTATGTTAAAACTTTACCA
>Ga0115012_10001513_pt1 | contig 13491 bp, 9 predicted proteins | sample TroAtlMetagenome_FD_88706 | JGI IMG/M metagenome (GOLD analysis project Ga0115012, IMG submission 88706) | Marine eukaryotic phytoplankton communities from Atlantic Ocean - Tropical Atlantic ANT10 Metagenome | ecosystem: Environmental > Aquatic > Marine > Oceanic | place: Tropical Atlantic Ocean...
AATTGTATGAATTTTGCACTACCGTCTAAGGTTATATATCTTGCAACACCACCAGAGCCATCATCACAGTCAAAAGTAATATCAGCATCATCAGCGTGTTGTTGAAATTGTAAATTACCAGTATAGTTTAATATTTCTGAAACTGAACCTGTGTGTCTAACAGTTAAATCACCACCATTACCATATTTAGAATATACGCTATCAACGTGCTTAGTATCTTTATCAAACTGTGTTAAACCTGCACTTCCGTCTAAAGTTACATACGCTGTATGTCCACCACTTCCATCATCTGTTCTAAAAATAATATCTGAATCATCTGCGTAGTTAGTGAAGGTCAAATTACTAACTTGATTTTCTATATGTGAAGATGAACCATCATGGTAAAGAGTAAGGTCACCACCATCACCTAGTTTTATTTTTTTGCTATCAGCTAAACTAACATCTGAAGCAAAGGTTACGTTTTCATTGCTATCAAAGGTCATAACCACTGCATCAGCAGAAGATGTTATGCCTACAGCCGTTTCCATGATGTCTTTAACGTCTGCCTTTTTAAGTGCATTATCAGTAGCATCAAGAAGCATTAAGTAATCACCTGACACTGGCGTTACTGCCGTTAGGTTAGATATACCGCTTGCAGGGAAAGTATTAATCTCTGTTTGGGTAAACGTCATTACCTCTATAGCTGCACTGCTCGCAGGTGCTGCGTCAAAGGTTAATGTAGTTCCTGATATGGCGTAAGTGGACTTGTTTTGATAAACACCATCTATATAAACTTGTGTGTTGTTCTCACTATCAGCAGATACCCCTAGAGTATAAGCTGTTGTGCTTCCGTTACCTGTGTAGCTGTTTTGGTGTACCCCTGTTCCTGCTACGGCTGCACTTACATGATAGACAACTATCTTCCTACCATTTGGCGGTGCTGCATCTAATGTTAAGGTAGTTCCGCTTAAAGCGTAGTCATCAGGATTCATAAAGACACCCTCTACGAATACCATAATGTTATCTTCGCTATCAGGTGCTTGGCTTAATGTGAAAGCTGTTGTTGAACCATTTGCTGTGTAAGTGTTGGTACTGAAGGTAGATGTTCCTGCACCCCCTATTTCTCCCCAAGAGTCCGTATACCCTTCAAACTTACTTAGTGTGGTGTTGTATCTAAATTGTCCTGCTGCCCCTGTTGGTCTTTGTGCTGTTGTTCCTTTGGCTATCAAGATAGCATCTGTAACACTTCCTACGTCTAATCCTACACTTGGTGAAGCCTGTTTAATTCCTACCCTATTATTAGAACTATCAACCTTTAATGTGTTGGTATCTACAGTTACATCACCTGAAACAGTTAGTGAACTAAGTGTGCCTACACTGGTTACGTTTGCTTGTGCTGCAGTCTGTAATGTTCCTGTTAAATTGCCTGAGAACCCTGTGGCTGTTAATAAACCTGTGGACGGATTGTAGGTAAGTCCTGTATCTGTTTCTGCGCCCTGTGAACCAGTTGCTCCATCTACGAATACTGGGTAAACAGTTTCGTCTGTAGAATTATTGGCACTAGCTGTGAAAGTTGCTGCATTACCTGTGGTATCTTGGTTAAGCGTACCAACGACCAAATCTATTGTGCCGTCACCATCTTCGTAGGTTACAGTTATGCCTGTTTCAGTATTGCTACTGAACATTGCTCCAACAATATCCTGAACTTCCTCAGTAGTTTGTGCAGTGGCGTCTACATAAGCCTTAATTGATTGTTGCGTAGCTAAATGAGTAGCTGAATCAGAAGCCATGTTATCTTCATCTTTTATGGCTGTTCCTGATACACCAGTGTTTATAACTGGGCTCGTTAATGTCTTATTGGTAAGTGTTTCTGTTAATGCTGAAGTATCTACTACTAGGTCAATGGTATTATCACCATCTGCGTAAGTAACTGTAATCCCTGTTTCCGTATTACTGGAAAACATTGCGCCAACTGTGTCAGCAATAACTTCGGATAAATCTATATTAGCTGAACCATCAAATGACACCCCATGTATAGTCCTAGCTGTTTCTAAGGCTGTAGCAGTAGCTGCGTTACCTGTAGTGTCTTGGTTTAATGTTCCAACAACTAAATCAATCGTATTATCTGAGTCTTGATAAGTTACAGTGATACCTGTCTCTGTGTTACTAGAGAACATTGCTCCTACTGTATCGGATATAACCTCACTTAAATCTATGTTGGCTGTGCCGTCAAAAGAGACTCCGTGTATTGTTCTAGCGGTCTCAAGAGCAGTTGCGGTTGCAGAATTGCCTGTCGTATCTTGATTGAGAGTACCTACAACAAGGTCTATAGTTCCATCGCCATCTTCATAAGTTACAGTGATACCAGTTTCGGTGTTTGACCCAAACATAGCACCAACTGTGTCTTGAATTACCTCAGATAAGTCAATGTTTGCAGTTCCATCAAAACTAACCCCATGAATAGTACGAGCACTGGCTAATGCTGTGGCAGTTGCAGCTAAAGCTACTGCTATATTTGCCGTTCCATCAAAACTTGTACCACCAATAGTTCTTGCTGTTTCTAAAGCTGTGGCTGTGGCTGCATTACCAGTTGTGTCCTGATTTAAAGTTCCTACTACTAGGTCTATTGTGTTGTCGCTGTCCTGATACGTTGCTGCTATTCCAGTCTCTGTATTAGAACTGAACATAGCCCCCACAGTGTCAGATATTACTTCTGATAGGTCTATATTTGCAGTACCATCAAAACTTACTCCGTGTATCGTTCTAGCTGATGCAAGTGCTGTAGCTGTTGCAGCATTACCAGTTAATGCACCTGTTACATCTCCTGTTACATCTCCTTCTATATCTGCTACTAAAGTTGCTTTGGCATAACCAGTTCCACTTGTATTTACTGTGGTAGTAGGCTCTGCTTGAAGGCTTTTAAATAGTTTCCATTTACCACTATCATTAGCATCTCTAAATAGACCTGCATATAGGTCTTGTGAACCTGAAGTATCGTATAGTCCATAGATACCTATATCTAATGAATCAGAAGAATTGTTTGCTTTGGCTAACTTGATTAGAGGGTCTTCCACTTCAAGCGTAGCTGTATTAACTGTAGTGGTAGTTCCGTTGACTGTGTAATTACCTGTTACTGTAAGGTTGCCACCTATAGTTACGTTATCAGGTAGTCCTATTGTTATTTCATTGTTAGATACTGTGGTTTCTACCTCATTTGAAGTTCCACTAAGGGTTAAGGTATCACCAGTGTTAAAAGTGTCATTAGAGCCACTATCAGCAGCTAATGTAAAACTTGTTGAGATGTTGTTAGTGCTGACTGCAGTTACAAGACCTTTAGCATTTACTGTTATAGCAGGTATAGCTGTTGAACTACCAAAAGAACCTACATTTGAGTTTACTGTGTCTAATGTTAAAGAAATAGTTGTATTGCCAAGATTGGTCATAGTGGCACTACCATCTATATCACCATCAATGGTTATGGTTGGGTCATTAACATTAAAATCTAAAGTGCCATCTCCATCTTCGTAAGTAACTGATATTCCTGACTCTGTGTTAGAGCCTACCATTGCTCCTACTATGTCTTGGACTCTTTCAGCATTAATGGTTACATCACCTGAAGATACTGTGAAATCAGTTCCATCAAATGTGGCTACCCCTGCATTAGTCTCTGTAGCAAGTTCTGCTGATAATGTTGCTGTACTACCTTCCCCTTGAGTGTGCGAAACGTCTAACCCTTCACCTACTGCTATTTCTAATAGGTAGTTACCAGTTGTATCTGTGCCTAGTGCAACTGAATTGGCTGCAACTGTGGTAGATATAGATACGTTGCCTAGATTGGTTACTGTTCCTGAGCCTGTAACATCTCCTGTTAGGGCAATATCAAAATCACCTACGTCAAAGTCTAAGGTGTTATCTCCATCTTGATAGGTGACTGTTATGCCACTTTCCGTATTGGAAGTAACCATAGAGCCAACAATGTCTGATATTCTTTCTACTACCAGTGTTACTGCGCCTGAACTTACTGAGAAATCAGTTGAATCAAAACTAGCTACCCCTTTATTACTAGAAGTTGCATCTTCGGCACTAAAGGTAACTGTTCCACTTGATTCTGCTACGTCTAAGCCTTCTCCTGCAGCATAAGTTACTGTTCCGCCTAATGCTATATCTGTGGTATTACTTCCATCTGAAACTGTGATTGATGAATTGGCTAATTTGGCATTTGCTATAGAGCCTGCCAACATTGCATTAGTTATAACCCCTGAACCTATAACTAAGTCAACTGTTCCATCTCCATCCTCGTATGTAGCTGCAATACCTGTTTCTGTATTGCTTGAGAACATAGCGCCTACTATATCTTGTACCCTTTCTGCGTTTACTGTTACTGCCCCTGAAGAAACAGTAAAGTCCGTGCCATCAAATGAAGCCACACCTTTATTACTACTGGTAGCTTCTTCTGCAGCTATGGTTATCGTATTAGAGGTTGCTGAAGTATCTATACCTTCCCCACCTGCTATCGTTAGGGTTTCACTATCTAAATCTATTGCTATTGTTCCACTATCCGTAGTGGCATCTAAATCTTGGGCAGTTACTTGGGCATCTACATAGGCTTTGATAGATTGCTGTGTAGCCAGTTTAGTAGCACTATCTGAGGATAAATCATCTTCATCTAATACTGCTGAACCTGAAACTGCTGTATTGAATACTGGTGAGGTTAATGTTTTGTTCGTTAGTGTTTGTGAGCCAGTTAATGTAGCAACTGTGCTATCAATGGCAAAGGTCATTGTATTACCACTACCAGATGTATCTATTCCTGTACCGCCTGTGAAGGTAAATGCTTCTGAATCTAAATCAATGGATAAAGCACCACCTGAATCACCTTGAAAGTCTAGGTCTTGTGCTGTTACCTGTGCATCAACGTATGCCTTGATACTTTGTTGTGTGGCTAGTTTAGTGTTGCTGTCACTACCTAAGTTATCTTCATCAAGTATTCCTGTAACTGTTGCCCCACCTGCTGTGAATAATAGTCCTGCCAGTTTAGTGCTTAATGAGGTAGCGTTATCTGATGTTGTGGCTAACCATCTTGCGTTAGCGTGGTCATATATTATTGTGGAACTGGCATCACCAGAGCCTACTGTTTCTTCTGCTGTAGTTCTTCCTAATAATGTTGCTGCTCCTGCTAGACCCTGCGTTCCTACTGTTATTACACTTATTGCATCTGTGTCTGAAACAACTACTTTATTTATGGTGCTAGTATTAGCCGTTGATACCTTTGATATAGCCATTATCTGCTTATGTTCCTTCTAATTGCATAAGTGCCTTCTAAGATGCGATATACACCTGATGACCCATCTGTAATCTCAAGGTCAAAAACGCCCTCTCCTGCCGTTAAATTGGCTGTATCGGCTGCTGTTATGCTAAGTGTTACTGTGCCTGCAGCACCGCCCAATGCGATTCTGCTATTTGCTGTTGTTAGTGTTAGAACTTCTGAAGAACTCTCAGGAGTCTCCCTCAAGTCCATTTCTGCTGACGTATAGCCAGTTAAATTGATTACTGTGTCGCTTGAATCTTTAAGCGTTAGAACCTGACCAAATGTAGCCCCCTGTTCTATTATAAAATGATGATAACCTGCACTCATATAGTTTCCCTTTTACTTGCATGGTATCTACCATCTTTAGCGTCTGCTTAATTAATAATATCACTTTCAAATGTCTTTGACACCTAGAAGTGAACTAGGGTACAAGTTACTAAGATTTTTTCTTAGTGGTTTTCTTCTTCGTAGTCTTTTTGGCAGGTTTCTTAGGTGCTTCTCCGCCTTCCCACGCTTCATTAACATCAGGTGTATCAGGGTCATCTCCTATCAACTGACCTTTGTCATTCCTTGCTCTTACTGGCTCACCTGTTTCTTCTGCTCCGCCTGCAACCTTAACTTCCATTGCGTGTCCGTTTTCTACGAATACTTCCATTAATTCCTTTTGGAAATCTTCTTTTGCTTCAAAGATTTCTCCTACTCCATAAAGCATAGTGTCAGTGCCGTCTTTATTGGCTGCACCTGCTTTTGGAACTATCATTTTGAATTTTTTATTAGCCATTTTTTCTCCAATTTAAAGGTTGTGGGGGTCTACACCCCCACTTCCTGTTCTCGTTTAAGAGTTATGTGCTGTAAAAGCGTTGTCCGTGCTATGTCTAGCACTTCCTCTCACAATCATCGCACCAATAGGTGTTCCGTTAGAGTGAGTACCAGTTTTAGCCAATACAACTCTGATATACCTACTATTGCCTACATAGCCGATTCTAAAGATACCACCTGCTGAATCAGGGTTACCATTAGCAGTACCATCTAGCTTCAGGAATATTCCACCTGAATCAATAGTACCATCTACTATACTTGCTTGAGCCACATCAGTAAAAGTTGAGTTATCATCAGATTCCTCTAAAGAAACCTCAAAATAAACAGAACTTGATAATGTATCTCCTTCTGCTCCAACATCAACTAATACAGTTGCACTTTCATAACCTTGTAAATCAACGCCAGTCCCATTACCTGCTGCAGTTTTAACCGCATTGATAAGGGAAACAGCAGGAGATATGTTATTAGATAAGTCTTTCATAATTTACTCCTTGCTTACGCAGATACTTTTTGTTTAACAACAGCTTCAGCCTGAACTACCTGTCCACCAACCCTTCTTCTAGCAATGTATCTAACATTACCTGAAGTAGCTTGTGTGAATGGGTCTCTCGTAACGGCTAATGCCACCCTGTCTACAATCATGTATGCCCTTCTGAAGTCACCGAATAGCACTGGATAAGCATTAGCTGCTACATCTGGCATATCAGTTGCTTCTATGTAAGGGAAACCTAATATAGTATTAGGAACACCTGCTTGTAGAGACATACCTGCTTGGAACACATATTGTCCTGCAGTATCTTTTAGCTTTCTGATAGCTGAAAGAGTGCTTCTGTTAAATACAAAAGTACCATTTCTGCTGTAGTCAGATTTAATGCTGTGAACTAATGTAATCAGACCATCAGCTAGTAATGTACTAGCATGACCTGAATTAGATTCACTAACATCGCTATTAGTTAATAAACCTTCAGGCTTACCAACTGCGTTACCGCTAACGAATGCAGTTCCCTCAGCCTTCGCAAATTGCTCTGCGAACTCTGATTGCATTTCAGATTCTAGATCAAAGACAGTATCTTCTAAGTTTTGCTCAGAAATATCTACTAAGGCATACAACTCGTGTGCAGGTAGTTCTTCTAAAGCCACATTGTAACCTGTGGTTTCAGACCTAGTTCCTGCTTCTGCTACCCATGAGGCAGAGAATTGAGATGATCTCTTAGGCACTTGGATTGATCTTTGTCCAGTGCTTCTTACTCTAGCGATTGAACGAATAGGCGAGATTTCTGTTACTGTTTTTAGTAACTCTCTCACATATTCAGGCGGTGCTAAATATCCACCTGTTGAGTCATTGCTGACTGTTAATGCTTTTTTCTCTGCATCATCAAGACCTTCTAGTCCCTTTCTGCAATAAGATTCAAAAGCAGCACATGATTCGTCAATTTGCTTGGCTTCGTAACCAGAAGTAGGTCTTTTCATGACTGTTTCTAGTTGCTCAACCTGCCCTTTGATGTCATCTTGTGTCTGTTTGGCTAGAGTGATTTCTTGGTTAATATCTTCAAGACCATTCAGTTTTTCTTCAATAACTGATAGTTTTGAGTCAACCAAAGTATCAACATCTTGCCCTTTTTCTATGCTTTCAAGCCTTTCGTCATTAGCCTTTTTGAATTCTTCAAAAGTATGACCCATTTCTTGAATAGCATTTTTTATATCTTCAGACATAATTGCTCCTTAGAGTTGGTTAATGGTTAATGTTAATTGTTTAATGGCGTCTACCATTTCAGCATTAGCATCAACATCTCGCTGACAAAACGCTTGATTGACAGCTTTTGCTGCAATCTTGGATTCTGAACGAGATAAATTGAAAGCATCACGCATTCCATTCTCCCATTCTCTAATAGAGATTTCATCTCCCTTTACCTGACGAACTGTAGCTTTTGGGTTCATCGGAAAAGTAACGAGACTAATCTCCATTAAATCTACCTCTTTGATAATGCGTTGATTTTTACGCTTATCATAAGAAACTGCTTTTGGGTTTACTCTAAAGCCTATACTTAGACCATCAAGAGCACCCATCTTTAATAATTCGTAGGCATCTTTACCTGCTGTAGTTCCTAAAGCAAGTCTGCCTTTAACATATAGTCCATGAGAATCTTCCCTGATTTCATCAAATACACCTATTGGCATATCGGACTTATGTTGATAGAGAAGTTTTACACCTTTGTGACCTCTTTCATCAAGGCTCTTAGTAAATGCTCCGCTTTTAATGACGTCATTTCCTAAGTCAGTGTTGTTGAATACAGAACCATAACCTTCAAAGATTCCATCTTCAGCTTCTGCCTTTAATTCAGACTTAACTTCAATGTAATTCTTTTCTTCTTTTTCTTCGGTTTGTTCTATAGTTGTATCAACGCCCAGTTCTTCCACAGAAGAACTTTCGGTTATTTCAACTTCCTTTATATGATTTTCGTCATTCTGTATAGAATCTTCTTGGGAATCGTACTCGTCTGTACGGACAGCTAAATCAGGCTCATTAGATGTTAATTCACTGTTCATAGTGCTATCTCCAAATTTATACCTATATATAGTATCTGAATCATTAATCTAACACAACATCTTGTTCATCTGCGTAAATAATGACACATCTACAATTAATTACATTCTTAGCACCACCTTTAGGGTCGCCTGCATGAGCCATAGGAGTACCACCTATTAAAAAATCTTCTTCCATACCTCTTGTTTGCCCATTTGCTGCTGAATGAGCAGACCTAGTTCTAGCATCACTAGTTGATACCCACTTCTTGATTAAGGTTAGTCCTAAGTTGCTTTGTGCATTCTCATAATAGCTGTGGTTGGCAAAACTTGCAGCGTTATGTGTTTCTGTTCTTGCTATTGTAGCTGCCCTTCCTCTAGATATAGGCAATACTTTGTCTGCTATATTTTTAGCTATTTGCGAAAGAGTTAGATTATTTTCCCTACCTTCTATAATTATTCTATTAACTCTATTAGCCATACGTTGTGATATTCCACTAAGCACCAATGCCCTGCCAGAGTAATAACTGGCTACTACCGCTTCAAAGTCTATGCTTCTACCCATAACAAACACTTCTTCTGCTTTACTTCCTTTATCATGTAGTTCATTGGCACTTTGATATATGGCTCTGAATACCTTTCTATAATGTTGGGACATGGTAGGTAATAGTTCTTCATTAAGGTCTTGTATGGCTGAGTTCAAATCAAACACACCATATTCTTTAATTAAATATGCTTTAGTCCTAACGAATTTACGGAATAAAGAAGTTAGCCTTTTGTATAACTGTCTTTCTAAGTTATTTCTTAATCTCTGCTGTCTGCGTACTTCTCTGAGGGCACTTATTCTCCCCCTTCTTATGTTACGAAACTCTTTCCTAGCTAACGACATTCTTAATGTCTAGCACTGCCTTTTCATCATCATCAACTGGAAATTCTTCAGTTACATCATAATCATCTATTTCTTCTTCAGCTATAGGGTCTTGTACTTGAGGTGTTTGTTCTTCTCCTATAGGGAATAGGTTAGCTGATATATATAAGTCATCTGCGCCATCAATAGGACTTAACCCTATTTGTTCTCTAGCTTCATTCCTAGTCATAATGCCTTCTCTAACCGCACTGGTTATATTCTCATAAGTCCTTTTAGTTCTTTCAGCTAGTGCAGGAATCTTATCTATATCAAAACAGAAGTATAAATCCTCTCCAAACATAGGAACCAACCATTCATTTAGGTCAGACTCTATCTTTCTTAGGTGTGGAATAATTGTTTCTTCATATAGGGCAAGTCTTGCTTCAGCTACGTTTGAATAAGTTTGTGAATCAGGCACTCCCACTAATTGACTAGGTACTCCAAAACATAGTGCTATATCTGTTGCTGCCATGTGCTTCAGATTTATAAAGTCCATATCTTTAGGTGATAGTCCCATTTCTTTCCAATCAAAGTCTCCTTCTAGAAGCATAGGTCTACCTGCATTAGCAGTTCCACTAAATCTATTATTAAGGTCTGTAAGGAGTTGTTGTCTTTGTGATTCAGAAAGATTAACAGTTATGCCTGCATCATCTTGAGGTTTAAATATAACCGCTCCACTAGGTCTAGCACCATTGCTTAATAGATTAACATTGTGCTTACCTGACATATTGTGTTGGTCTACTTCAATAGCTGCAGCACTCATAGGAGACAACCCATAGAAGTCATCTAGTGGATTCCAAAGTTTAACGTGCTTAACTTCACTAAACCCTGAAGCATCATCTACTTCATAAGTGGCTTGTATTCTTCCATTAACCATATATTCATATCTATCAGGTATAGGCTTTGAACCACCCTTGATAACCATGCGGTCTGGTCTTAATAAATGCAGTTCTTTTGGAGCACCTTGCTCTGAGCCTACTCTTAATATGTAAGCATTACCGCTTAACATTAAGAACCCAAAGATACTATTAAAGAACTCACTGTGGGATTGCAGGGGATTAGGACGAGACAATAGAGAGATTAATGGGTGACTCTCCAATACCTGATCCCCTGACTTGACCATAAAAGGAACTGAACTTGCTCCTTTTGAAATCTCATTAACACATCTATAGACAATGCTGTTCTTCATATAGCCTTCTTCGGCTAAATCTTCATACTTATAATCTCTTGATTTAGATGTACCTACACCAAAGTAGCCAACCATATTGCCTGACTTCTTATCTGTAGGGTTTCTTGTGAATGCGCTCTTTATATTATCTAGTATAGCCATTAGCTAATCCTCCAATTTACTTCGCCCCTTGACCTGCTTAGTTCGGTTAGACCCCATACTAAAGCATCTAACCTGTCAGGGGAAGGTTTCGTTTCACCAGTATAAGAACACATCTGCGATTCTAGTTCTGCGAAATAGCCAACGTGATGTACTCGCTCCTGCTCGTATAAGGCACTTATAGGCTCTGCTCTTGTGAGTTTACCCCTTGTAGCCCTTACTGACCTATAAGGAACATTATTATCTATTCCTCTTAATAGTCTTTCTACCAAGTCGCCACCATTATTTACTTCTGCAACTATTCTATCAGCTTGCCAGTCGTAATAGCAATCAATAGCTTTTCTTCCCCATTTGTCAGGACTGTATCTACCTGAAACATCTTCTAGCACATAGTATCTTTCATTATAGTCTTTACCTACAACCAAGATACCTGTTTCATCTGAGTTTTCATTTGCTGTTACTGCAGGGTCAATAGCTACAATAATTTGTTTTAAATCTCTTTCTTCATCTTCTCTTAGTCTTGCATCTTCTATCATTTTTGCCGTCCACAGTGCCCCATCAACATCTTCTATTATTTCAGCATACAATTCTTGTCTGCCCATTGTTGTGCCTTCATATCTCTCCCTTAACATGGCTAAGGCAGTGTCAGCTAGGTTTTCTTCATTCTCAAATGTGTTCCCTGTTGTCACTTGAACATCTTCTCTCACTATCAAATCTTTTATTATTTTGCTTGGCTTGGGTGTGGTCGTGATAACGCACTGAGGATTTTCTCCTAACCTTAATCCAAACATTAATTGGTCAAAGGCTTCTGGGTATCTCCAAGCAGCTAACTCGTCAGCCCATGCTCTATGGAATTGACTTCCCCTTAGCCTTTCAGGTTCTTGTGCTGCATAACCCACTATTTTTGAGCCATTTTCTAATCTTATTTCAGAAACACTAGAGGAATAACCTTTTGCATCTGTGCTTTTTAAATAGCATTCATCAGGTATTATTGAAAGAAGTCCACTGTTGCCACCAAAACATACTCTCCTTAAATCACCATGAGTAGGAGCAACAACTGCACATAAGCTATTTGCATTCCTCAAAGCATAAAGAGCGATGTCTTGAGCACCAGTTCTTGTTTTACCCCAACCCCTTCCTGCCAGTATAAGCCATATATAATGCTCTACTGTCGGCTGTAGTTGTTTAGGTCTTGCTGTCTTTAGCCAATCAGTGTACAGCTTTACTGTCGCTATCTCTGCTTGATTCTGCAACTGAGTCAAGCAATTCCATAGCTTCTCTGAAGGCATCTGTTTCTTGGATGTTTGCATTTATATTTATTGAATCCGTTGATTCTCCAAAAGCTAACTTAGCTAATCTTTGTGCTGCTACTGCAGTATTAGCAAGACTTAGTATTTGACTTGGGTTATCTGTTTTGGTGTCCATCTCTATTGCTTTAAGGTTCTTGTATATCTTACCTTCCACAATCTCTAATAGTTGATTAGCTACCTTTACACTCTTTGAATCAAAAACCTTTGATTCTTCTGCCATCTTTTCTGTTCTTTTCTCGTCTATCTTTGCTTGTAGTTGCAGTTTAAATTCTTCTTTTTGTTGTCTCCAATTTTCTTTTTGTGACAATCTAAATAATGAAGTTTGAGAAACATTATGCTTACTGACTAATTCTACAATGGTAGAAAACTGCCTTTCTCCGCTTTCTAACTCTACACCTTGCACAAATTCAGTTCTTAACTGTAGTGCTAAGTCCTCTGTTATTCTTTGTACTGTTGGTTTTTTATCCACTGTTTGTTCAATAATTATTCAGCTAATTTTGCCAACTATATTACAGATTGTTCTTAAACACAAAAAAAAGGAGGTCTATTGACCCCCCCCTTTTTCTCTTATCCTCTTATTGTAGTTTTTCTATAAGTTTGGCTCTTGCTATTTTTTTACCATTCAGTAAGCAGTGGCAAGATACTTTTTCTTGAAAAGCGTATTCCTCTTTCAATTTACGCACTGTAGGTCTTGAAACTTTTATGCCTACAGTTCCAATGCTTGTTTCTCTTTCAGCTATTTTATCTAATTGAGTGTAGACCAAAACATTGATTGTTTTTTTGCCTTTTGTTACATGGTCATAAATAACTTTGGTGCTTGGCTTGCTTTCATAGAAACCTTCTTTGGCTTCTTGTTCCAGTTCTTTTAAAACCTTTTGACTATCAGCTACATTAATAAGTGGTTGTCCGTGAACTTCAGATACCATTTCTACAAGCTGTTTTTTTACATAAGTTGCTTGCTTGATGTTAGCTTTAGTTTGTCTTATTTCTGCAATTATAAGTTTTTCCATCATTTCTTCCGCAGTGTTGGTATCGTAGTAAACTGCGTTTTCGTTTCTAGATTCATTGTGTTTTGCAAAGGACTCGCCATTTAAGTAAGCAAAACTAGAGCAATATTTATTGTCATCATAGTATCTATCTAATGATTTTCTATTATTAGTGATGTCAACAACCTTATCTTCTTCGCCTTCTTTTACATTTTTGAAAGTAACCCAGTAAGTAACAAGATTTTTAACTTCGCCTGACTCAAGACCTTGAAGGTAAGCAGATTGGCTTCCTACATAGTCTGTAAGTCTAAGGATAGTTTTCTCAGTAATGC
>Ga0115012_10001517_pt1 | contig 13476 bp, 10 predicted proteins | sample TroAtlMetagenome_FD_88706 | JGI IMG/M metagenome (GOLD analysis project Ga0115012, IMG submission 88706) | Marine eukaryotic phytoplankton communities from Atlantic Ocean - Tropical Atlantic ANT10 Metagenome | ecosystem: Environmental > Aquatic > Marine > Oceanic | place: Tropical Atlantic...
GCCACTTGAAAGTGCCTGCAAGACCAGAAGACCATTGCACCTGAAAAGCAAGTGACCTTGTAGAGTTTTCCATGTCATAGACAGGAGATATAAATACTTCATCACTTGCTTGAGTCTCAGGTATCCATTTTAAAAGTGTGTTAGCTTTCATTAGTTAATCCTTATGAAACAATTTAAGCAAACAGTCTCAGGTAATAATCTTGATGTATCGGTTATCTCCACATCCACTACAGCCTCAGCAGATACCGAAGTTACAGACGATGAAGTTAAAGTATTAGGTATATTAGTTCTGTTGTGACCAACTGATAATTCATGAGTGTGAGCTTGATCGCCAGTGTTAGGAGCATTAACAAAATTACCCTCACCTGCTGACGCATTAAATTCTTGGTAATTATATGTCCAGAATGTACCAAACTCTTTAACATTACCAGGAACGGTAAGATCTAATCCTGAGTTGTATATAGCACTAAACCGATAACTATCCCAACTGCTAATCGGGGCGTTCGGCTCAGTTCTTGTTACAGCAATTTGTCTAGATTCATTTGTTGTTTGAGAATAAGATTCTGGCTCACCATTATTAACAAGCCTAAGACCTGTAGTATAAAAGTCACTATCTACAGTAGAGTTTCCACCATCTGTAAGAAAGTTCTCACCATTTTGATACTCATAGACAACGCCGTGATTACTGATAGAATCGCTATCATATTGGTAGACATCAGTGCTTAAATCATGATTTGGCATTGATGAAAACAAGCCTCTCATATCAGGCGCATTAGCAAAATTAGTTTTATTATAGTAATCCGTTCCTATCACATCCCTGCCATCACATAAAACCCAATCACCAGAAGGTACTAATGAATTAAACTGAGCTTCATCTAAAACAGACCAGATCATTGTTCCTACAGGGCCTCTGTTAGCAAACAAATACTCTATCCATCTATATACTAAGTTATACCAACCATTAACAAGAAGAATACTAGGCCTTTCTCCAAAGCCGTTACTTAGCTTTTTCCATCCAAACTTTTGTCTTTCTTCAGTAATTCCGACCTTTAAAGCGTCATTATCATCTGCCCATTTAGGCGAATCCGTAGGTTTAGCCATTAGTTAATCCTTATAAAATAGTTTGTTTTTAATCCTGTAACCTTAGTTTTATCACTGAAATTAAGATCTGGATTACTAAGGTCGCTATCACTTTTATTTTGATAACCAATATTATTAGCTAAGTCTGTCTCAATACTATCATTAGTTGTAGGTATGTTAAATGTGTGAGAGTGAGGCTGTGAACTAATAGGTATATTTACATAAATATTATCACTGTCTGCAACAAAACGGTTTACTACACTTAAAATATCGTATCTATCAATTTCGTTAGGGTCAAAATCATTATTATATGGAAAATAAAGACGTCTGTTTATTACCTTTGCTTTAGCTGAAATAGAAGCACTTGTAAAGCCACTCACACTAGGTATCGTAGCTGTGTAGCTAGACATATCTATAGATGAACCACCGATAGTTACTTGCGTGCCGCCAGTAGCTACTTTAGCCCCTGGAGTTGTAGAATATACATAGGAATCTACCTCTTCATGTAAGTCGCCTATTTTAGATGAACCATTGTCACCAGAACCTACAAGATATCTGCCGACCATATTAGGTACTTTATTTTTCCCTGTAACATCCGCATAAATTGTTCCTGCACAGCTACGACCATCACATAATATCCAAGAGCCAGAAACTTCTTCGTTATACTGTTGCTCAGTAAGCATAGACATAACAACTGTTCCAATTGGAGCTGTATTATTACTAGCTAAGTATTTTATCCACTTGCTGACATTGTGCATCCATCCGTTTGTATGCTCAAGAGTCGGCTTTTGCCCAATACCCTCTGTAGTACCGTCAGAGGTATCCCAGCCTCTTTGCTGCATAGTTGGGGTTGGATTTCTTTTTAGTGCTGTAGATTCAGTAGCCCAATCAGGTTGCTGAGATGGTTGTTGAGACATTAGTTAATCCTTATAAAATAATTACAGGCTATCGAGTCTAAAGCCACATCATAATCTTTGCTGTTGTCATCTTTAGGTAATAAAAACTTATCTGAAACAGGCGTAGTTAAGGTAGATGTATTACTAGTGATACTTCCTGTGATTCTAGCTGGTACATTATTGTGGTCGTGAAAGTAATTAGATACATTAAACGTAACTTCTGGTGTGCCATTAACATCATATATATTATATTCTTCTACAAAACCCCCGTTCATAACGGCTTGGGAATTAGAACTACCAAGAAATTCTGCTTTGAAATTAGCTTCAGCAGTATCACCTTCAAAAACAATACTATCCATATCGACTTCAAGATTACCAGTTTCCCACTTCTCTCCACCTACAGATGCGCTACCTGATAAGCTGGCGAATGATGGGTTAGACGTGACTACCTCTCCAAGAAGCCCGATCTCTGGAACGGATTCCCCATTGATTGTACCTGAGTTAGTACCAGCGCCTGCTATATATCTTGCTCTTAAATCTGGAACATTTGTTAAGCCAGTTAAGGTAGTATAGGCACTAGCAGGTACAGATCTACCATCACATAACGTCCAATCATTAGATGCTTGTTCGTAAAATTGTTCTTCAGTTAATAAACTACTAATTACTGTGCCTACTGGATATCTTAACGCATTAAGGTATTCTATCCACTTGTAGACTGTGTGCATCCAGCCGTTTGTTTGTTGAAGGTTAGGTTTTTCTACTACACCACTTATTGTGCCGTCAGAAGTATCCCAGCCTCTAGCTTGTTGATTGCTAGAGGTTGCGACCTTAAGGGCTGATTCTTCATCGGCCCATTTAATATCATTAATATCCATACTGCCACCTATTGATTAAGAATTGAATAACGTCCACCACCTTTAATGGAATAACCTTCTTCAGGTATTATTCCATCACCTTCTTCTGTTTCCTTTATTAAATAAGGAATAACATTAGGTGCGCTGATATTTAATTCGGCTATCTGCTCTGAAGATAGATTCATAATAACTTGTGGCTCGTTTTGTTGCAATAGGGCTACGTTATCTGCTCCAGCTAAAGACATATTAATACTAACTGACCAATAGTCAGAATGTGATTCAGTGGTCACAATATCAAATGTCGAAAGATTCTCAACTATCCACTGACGTTTTTGAGGTTGTAAATCCATTATAAAGCCTTCGGGGTTATTTTGCTCAAAGATGGCTTTATCATCTAATCCATAAGGAGTGAAATACCATTCAGGCTCTTGAGTCCTTCCCGTGTCCACATCAACAGGAACTAATACCCCATCTCTATAAACATCAAAAAAGAAACTGCTTGGTGTTGCTGATGTGTCGGTAGTTACTGAAAGTTTTATGCCGTCATATCCTGCACCTTGCTTATCTAATGTAGCAGCAGAACCGCCACCTGCTGTAAACCTATTACTGGAAACAGTAAAGTATGGGTTATTGTCGTCATCTGGGTTTTCATTTACAAAACCTTCAGGCACTTGTATTTTCCAAGTTACACCCGCTTTATCTACAACACTTATATTGTTTCCAATTTTTATATTATCTTTAAAATTATCTGTAATCTTTTCAAGTATGTCATCAGAATCCATTAAGTTCATTGAAAAATCAAACCTACCGTTGTCGTATTTTAATAGATTTGACTCATTAGTGCCGTAAAAGTTGTATTGATCTCTAGGGAACATGTACGGGTATTTTATAACTTTAGGGTCACTACTTTGAGCAGCAGGTAAAACACTATCATAAACCTTTAATCCCGAAGGATTTTGGCTATCGAAAGTAGTCGAATCTGATTTATCATACCCGTTAAACAAAGTTAAAAAGCTTGCAGGGCTAACTTTGACTCCGTTGTAATAACAATTAAACAAAGTAGAATCAGTAGGACTATCATAAATAACCACACCTAAGCCTTGGTTAATACCTTCAAAGCCTGTATTTTGAGAATTACTGATTTCTGATTCTAAATATACATTACCGTTTTTAATTGGGTTGTTTTGGTTATAAGCGTTGTAAACTGCCGTATAGTTATTATTATAAGATGAATCATATCTTAGTAGGGGTTGGACTGAAGTACCTCCTGCTATTATGCTTGATGTGCTTAAAACTCCATTTAGATAAATATCATAAAAAGAATCAGTTATCGCTCCTGGGGCGCCTGGGTTGGTAGGGTTACGTTTAGGCCCATCTTTAAACATTAATTTAACCACTGTTCCAGTTACATTGCCAGAAGTATCCGTTCTTTGTACTCTAGTAAGATTAAGGTAAGCACCATCTTGAACCATCCAATACTGCTGATCATCTTCTGTATAATATATCGTAAGATCACCATAAGCAGGGCTAGGCAGGCTTGCCTTATCAGCGTAAGTCGCCGTTCCTGTTGCCCAGCTACCGATGTATGGGTCTGTAGTTTTATTAACTATTCTAACAGTATTCCCGTCCATACCATGAATTGTTATTTCTCTATCTAAATGAAGAATAAAACGATTTAGCTGATCGACAAGCGCTTCTGCTCTTGCTACATCGCCTTTCGTGTCAATTTCAAGATAACTTGGGTCTACCTGAGAAAGATTAGGCATGGAAAAACCTGGTTGTATTTTAAGTATGTTACCAAAACCTGTAGACGCAACTGAATTTATAGATGGAAAAGCATAAGATAAATCCAAGCTGGTATTTATTAATCCATTGTCTGTATCAGCGTATTTATTGTCAGGTTGAAAAACAAGGTCATCGTTTGAAGACAATCTTTCAAGCTCGAATCTATTGTTGTCTTTATCAAAAAGTCTTAAAACTCTACCCTGCGTAAAAGTATTTTTTAAATCAGTTTCAAAGCTAGATAAGAATGACTCATCACCGTAAAAAGCCATACTTTTACTATCTTCAAAATCATTATTTACTTGAGGCTCTATTGCAGCAGAAATAGCGCTGCCGTCTGCCTTTCCAAATCCCCCAGAAGACTGGAACGTAAACGATGAAAGCTGACCTAATTCTGTTGGGTTTTCGGGTGTAGCAGGAACATCATAGAAGTCATATTCAAAACCTACCTTAGCACCAATAACACCATTGAACTCATTCATTATGTCATCAACAAAATCTTCGCCGTCTTTGTCTTCGGTTATTACAACAGGGTTTAAATCCATACTGGTTGAAACACTTGTAGAAAGAAAAGTTTCTTCAGCTTCATTAAATGTAAAAGAATTTACAGAATACTGAAGCCCATTCATTGTAGCTGTATCTTCTACCCGTAAACGCATATAGTTTCGTTCTGTTTCTATAAACTCTTTAACAGTGAAAAGGGCGTCACCCGATATTGGAGGCGTTGTCATATCGAAAAATGTATTAGGATAATTAAAACCTGCATAACCATCCATCTCATAGCCATCTTCAAATTCATATACGGTGATGCCATCGCTATCACATAGTCTAAGTCCAGAACAAGTGACTTCTTGAGATTGTCCTGTATTTACCGCATCTATATAAAGGAACTCTAAATAGCCACTCCCTACGCCTGATACATACACAGTATTTCTAGACCTGTAAAGTATGTTAGGCGTAAGGAAATCAGCATAACTATCTGTATTTGAAAATAAATAATTTTGTTTCCAAATAAAGTTTCCGCTGCCGTCATTTAAAGCATTATAAGTCATCGTTGGGGTGCTACCGCCCATCATAGTATTATAACTAATATTCGCATCTACACTTGATATAGCGTTAAGAATAGGTAGAGTAAAGGTATCCCCCACTTCTAAGCTTGCAAAGCCAGGCCCCTCAATAAGTTGATTTGCAAAAGGAGTACCGTTTAGTAAAGCGTCATAACAAAATCCGTAAAGGTGTAAATCATCTTCATATATTGTATAAACAAAATAATCACCTTGACTGGAATATGTAGCAGGAATATTTCCATTGGAACCTGTCACTTGCGCAAACTGAACAACTGCATCATTCTTGTCTGATAGCTCTATGCCATCTTTTTTTATTATAGCTCCCTCAACCCAAACTTCTTTTTGCCATCTGTATATTCTAGTGCTGTCTTCAGGAGTTGAAGAAAAGTTCCATACCACACCATTAGCGTCAATAGCCTCGACTAAACCCGACCAATGTTCAGCTGAGTTGCCATAAAAAGGCAAACCAAAAACGTCCCAATTGCCAGCAGATTCATTTGCTTCAAAACTTAAAACTACTTTGTCACCATTTAGTTTTACTTCCATTATAAAGTCACTTAATGGCTGACTAGAGTTGTTTGTTATTCTACAAGTCAAAGGAACATTAACGTAAGGAGCATACGGTACAGGCCCAGCGCTTTCGCTTACTACTTCAGTATAGGTTTTTGGCTGAATGATTGTAAAGTCTGCCTTTAAAAGATTGTCGTCAATTGTAGTTATGATTCTTTCTTCTGTGTCTATTTCACCCAATCCAGAGCAATGATAGTTTTCCCAAACGCCAGAAGTCACTTGGGTTGATGCTAATACGGCAAACCCTAAAGTGTTTTCATCTGTATCTTCCAGGAATCCAAAGCTAGGCTCACCATAAGCATTAGTTACGGTGTAACCTAAGAACTCTACGCCCACTGGCTTAGCTATCCTAACGATGTTTGCAATTAATTCTTTGCCAAAAATGTAAGTAGGGTTATCTACTTCAAAAGAGAAAGAACCATCAAGGTTATCATCTATATAAACTCTATCGGCTTGTAAAACTTGTTCTAAAGTTTGCTGTATAGCCCTAGCTGTACCATCAGAGTTATACGCACCAATAAGAGCGTAAAGCAAAGATCTAAATACATTATCATCTTCTGGTCTTGGATTTTCTTGAAAAGGCTTTAAATCCGAATCTAAGATATCTCTCCAGTAATCTAAATTAACACCAGTCGCTGTATCTAGATCAAGCTTTTCAGTCCATGTAGAATACATATCTTCTAGTGGAGTTAATTCACTTAAAAGTATTTTAACAAGACTAACAAAGTTTTCTGACCCCTTATATTGAGAAAGAAATTTCTCATCTGCCTCTGCGCTGTGGTCTACATATTCTAATGGTTTAACCATACTATACCTCGTTAATGTAAATAGAATCGTTTGTAACTAATCCAAAGTTGTCTACATCTATAACTATAGGAGATGTAGAATACTGGTTCGGATCTGAGTTAGGCGACGGAACTGATGTAGTCATTTTAATAGTCATTTCGCCAATGCCTATAACATTGTTCACAGGTGTGTATAAGTTGTGTACGTAAACAGTTTTATTATAACCAGTGTCATCCAACTCGTATTCTGTTTGGAAATATTCTATTAGGTTATTTTTAATCATTTCTTCTCCATTAGCAGGGAAGAACTCAGTCTTTTCCATCTCTATGTATATGTAGAATAATGTTCCAACAGGTCTTGAAAACTCAATAACAATATCATTGCCATTAACGTCTTTAATAGTTTTTTCAACTTTAGCACTTCCTGTTTGTGAACTGACAGCAGCTATACCAACAGGCTTAGAAGCATATATAGATTCAGCTACAGTCTGCTCCAAATCTTCAGAGCAATTACAATAAACTTCATAAGAATGAGGAGGGCGACCATCTGAGTCGGTAAAGCCTGTATCGTTTTCTATAATGAAAACATCACTTACACCTTGTATGTTTGTTAGCTTAGCTTTAATACCCCCAGGAGTTACTTGGCCGACATTTTGAAGTTCTTCGCGTCTTCTTATTCTAAGATCTGCATCACTCTCTCTAGGTATTCCTGGCGAGCCTGTAAATGGATTTATAGCAGCATTAAAGTTCACGTTCGTACTTAGCACTTTTCTTACAGATAAAGCAGGTATCTGTTTGCCAGTAGTATCCGTTCCTTGGAATGTTACTTGCTCGTCTGAAGAGTAGTAAGCATAAACAGGTTGCGGCACACCGTATTTCTCTAAAGTGTTAAGCTCAAAAGTAGGCTTATTTATAGAAAGATTCGATTCAACGAACTCTATTAGTACATAACCAGAATTGAGTAAAGACCCCTCCACATTTACTTCGGGTAATACATAGTCTGCGACGACAGTATTACCTTCGTCTGTGACATTTGTAGTAATGTTTTCTAGGTTATCTTTCCATTTTGCTGCATCATCGTCGTAGTTGAAATCTATTATATCGCCGTTAAAGTCTGTAGCTATTTCCCCTTCAAACTTTAACTGAACCTTACCAGAGTCACAGAAATCATTTGGAAGGATACATATAAAGTTTTGCCCAATAGGTATTTCAAATGTGTTTACAAATTGTTCGTTATCGCCTGGTATATCTTTACTTACTGCCTGTCCTACCGGAATAGTGACATTTGAGTTATTACTTAATACTAAACAGCTTACGTTACTTGGTTGCGCTACTTGTCTAACAGTGTTTGTTATAGCCACAACATTGTCTAAGTTTACTCCACTAGCATTATCGGGGTATCTACTATCATAAAGAGCTTGAGCAGCTTCCCAAACACTCTCTATTTCGTCACTTACAATATCTGCAAGCTGCCCAAACCTACTGGAAGGACTAGTGTCTATACTAGTTTGTTCGCCGTTAGCATCTATAATAGAAAAAGATGCCTGCATTTTGTCAGTAATAGCTTTTCTTATTTCTTCTTGGGTTTTTATTTCAAAACCACTATCAGTTATTCCAGCCATAAGATACCTCTAAGAATTTACTGCGCCTAAAAGGACTTCATCTTGCACAGTTGTTGTTGATGAACTTGACGATATTTTAACTTTAAACCTTACAAGAAGCTGTCTAGTCCTTGAGTTTATAGCAAAGTTTAATTCTTCCACACTAGTAACCCCAGGAACACTCATTAATGACTGTCTGAAAACATTATCTGCTAGTTTAGCAGTGGGTATTTTATCAAGAAAAATCTTTTGATAGTATGGTACACCAATTTGCGGATTATTTACATCATCCTTATAGTATTCTCCCTGAAATGTATTAAGTAAAGCCCTTATCTTTTGCAGCATTACTTCTTCAAAGCCTATGTCTGATGTAAAAACAATATCGCCACCAGTTATTTGTATATCGTTTGTTAGCCTGTCAGTATAAATATCACTCATTAGTTACTCGCTTTTAGTTTTTTAAGGGCTTCTACAATTTTTGTTAGATTAGCTCTACTAGTGTCATCTATTCCGTCCATTCCGCTGGGAGTACCAGAAATATAGGTAATACCATAGGAAGCAGCCAACAAATTCTCAATTAGTGAAACCAAAAGAGAAACTAAGTCTAAATTTAGAGGTCCATATTCTTTTGCAGCATAAGGAAGCTGTTTTGCTGGTAAAACCGGCACATGAGGAGTAGGCGTTAGTTGCGGAGCAAGAGTTGGACCAACTGCTTTAGGGTCGCCTAAAAACAACTTACTCCCCACAAGCTCTGTAACGCCTTGCTTCTGCGTGAAGTTCTGTAAATCAGGGCTAATGCCAGCTATTACTACTGCCGAGCTTAGAGGGCAGATATCGTTTGATATTGGTCCAAAGCCTTCCCCTGCTGAAGCCCACTGAGTTAAGTCTCGATGTGCAAAGCCTAGAAGTACGCTATCCCCAACTTTCACCTCATAGCTAACACCCCTATCCCCCATGCGAGGGAAGGCTACTTTTACATTGAAAAGCTTGGCAGGCGGGAAAACCTTGTTGTTTATACCTCTGTTTATTGAAACTACTACCGTTGCTTTTTGCGTTGTGCTGTCGTAGCTTTCAATTTTAGCCGGTATCATAGTATGCAAGTCTAATAGCTGCTCTCTTATAGCAAGCCTTATTAAATCTAATTCTGTATAGTTCCTAGACATTACGAACCTATTCTTAGTGAATTTTGCGCCAACGGTATGACAGTATCATTAGTATTAGGGAATATTGATGTATCTTTTACTATATCAGCAATACACTCATTATACCAATCGCCACTAAAACTATCACCCTTTATAACCATAGAAGTAACAATTACAGTCATATCAATAGTTGCTTCATTAAAGTTCCATGTTGGGTCGTCCACATCTTTATTGAATACCCCAGAATTTAATTTTATTCTTGTGCGTAAGTTAATATTAGGGTCAAGCAAGCACTTAAATCTAATTTGATTAGTAACTGCTGCTTGGTCTTTTTTATCTACAATAAATTGAGGCCTTCCAATTAATCCACTTATTTCAGAAAGCCTTATAACTTTACTACTCTCGAATCCCTGTAAAGTCGTTGCAGGCTTAACATATAAAATACCTGAAGTAACAAAAGTGTAATAACCCCAGGAAGAAGTGAGTTTTTGTAGAACACTTAAGGCATCACCAAAGACAGGGTATTCTTTACCCACAGTGACAGGTAATGGAAAGTCTATAGAATACTGATCTAAAACAATACTGTTTCTCACAAGGTATGTAGCTAAATGCTCAATGATATCAACAACTTTTGTGTTGCCGCTAAACTGTCTAGCTATCCATCTTGTCGCGTATGTAGAACCTAGTTGCCCTATATCTATTGTTAAAACTTTATCAACGCCATCATCTCTAAAGTCAGAACTAGCTATTGAACCTGACATTAACAATGAATCAGTCGTTGCAGGGTCGCCTAGATATCCGCAATAAAACTTTAGTATAGCCCCAGGCTCATTAACCATATCAACAACCTCTTTTGGAGGATTGAATACAGTTATTCGTTCTATATTTTGGTTTCCTGAGTCATTTTTATTAGATGTAAAGGTTACTCGGAATCCTAAATCTTCTTTCTGCTCTATTATACAAGACTTAAGATAATAAGGCGCGCCTATAACTTCAGCATCAATAGGGGTAATATCTGTTGTACTAGTGATGTCATAGCTACCACCAGAAACATTTGGCACGAACCTCCTGCTTTCAGGGTTTGTAAACTCAGGAAATAAATCATCAAACTGAACGTATCTTCTAGATATCTTCGGAACACCCACAAGAAGCTTGTATGATCTTTGAAATTTATATACATCTTTTGTTTGTTGCTTATTAAATGTATCCCTAGTAACAAAAGGGTTTTTACTTTGATCACCACCATTTATTACAGTGTCGTGAAAATATTTAACAAAATTAGACATTAATAATACCCTTATAAATCATCCGCTATACTCATGTAAAAACATTCTATTGTAGTATTAAACGTAAGGAAATTTGGGTCTTGCGTTTCATCACCACTAGTAGCTGCTATATAGATATCCCCAAATGGTAATATTTCAGTCATAGCGTACTTAGTAACCATGAAGTCTATATAAGACAAACAGGGTATGTTAGCTATTAGTGTGTTACCTAAAAAATCTAAAACACTAAAATGATAAGTATCACTTCTTTTATTATAACTAAAAGAAAAGTTATAAACTCGACCATCAAGATTCGTTGAAAAACTATATGATCTAGGCTGCTGCTTCTCAGCAGGTAAATTGTATAATTGCATACTTAACACCTTATTTAATATTGTGGGCCTTTGCGATCTCTCAGCCTTTTTGCAGCTTCCTCTGACTTATCTTGTTTAGAATTAGGGATTTTTTTAGGGTCTACTTGGTTTGAAGACTTTTGCCCCTTAGAAAACGAGTATAGCCCTATCTCTTCTTTTTCAACCCTTGCGAACCGTACAAGCTTTAAAGTCATATTCCACTTTATAGCTCTTGAGCCTATTTCGGAAGTTCTAGGTATAGATACATTTTGGATAATAAACGCAGAAGCATCGTAGTTTACATCTCTTAATCCCCCAACATCATAAGCGCAATCTACAGCTAGTGGAGTGCCTTTTTCCCACCAAAACTTAAGCTGTTTAAACACTTGTTGCGACTTGGAAAGGTAGGCATCAAGTGAATCTTCATCATTAAACGCAGTCCTAATAATATTGCCCACATTTGAATTAGCTACAGAATCTATAGTATCAAGATAGCTCATCGAGGCGTCAGAACTAATAGCAGTAATATTAATTATAAAATCTTCAGGCCTTGCATTATCTGTTATGTCTGTACTCTTGTGAACGGGATGTGATGTCACGTTTGCTGCAAAACTATAATTCTCAGAAACAGTACAGTCACCTCTCAGTGTGACTGCATTTTTTTCATTTATTGTTCTACCACCGTAAGTACCAAAGTATTCTGTAAACTTCATTATGTTGGAAAACTTTGAATAAACCTGATTACTTGCAGAATCAAGTGGATTAAATAAGTTTTCTGTAATGTCTATAGCCATTAATAAAGCCCTCCTACGCCTGCAAGTGATAAGACTTGGTTATTCAAGTTCTGATTAACCGCAACAGCCGTTTCCGAAGTGTAAATGTTATTTCTTTGGTCGATAATTATTTTACCACCTCCAGGCCCAAACATATTCCCCATTCCATGTCTGCCAGGAATACCCATTAAACCTAGTGAACTTTTGTCAAAATTAAATCTTTTGTACTCAGATTCTTTGCTTGGCCCATTTTTCTCAAGCCTCTTCAACATTTCAAGAAATTCTATCTGTTTTAAAATTTGCTTTTCGTCTAGTTGTTTCTTTGGTAATCCCATAAATTTATCAAAGTCTGTATTTCTTTTTGATCTGAAGAAGCTTGTAGTTCCTTGTCCTAAGAAGTCGTCTGTGATCATAGAATCGCCTCTACGATCATTTTCAAACTTATTAAATACACCTATAGCTTTTTTCTTTTCGGTTGGACTCATAGCCATCCAAGAAGATTGAGCTAAACGAAGATAAGTTCTTATTCTCTGCCCATCATCATTTAAACGGTCTTCAGATAATTCTCTAAACGATGATATTGAAAGAAGTGCAGAAAGTATTCCCATAGCCATTAAAGGCCCGCCGCTACCTCCACCTTTGGCTGCCAGAACAGCAGACATAACAGCATTAGCAGCACCAGCGCCAATACTAGCGCCTTGCACAGCATTTTGAGCGAATGTTTTTTCTTTCTTGTCAGGGAAATTGCCTAAATTATTTTTTCTTTGTAATTCAAAACCCCAGCCTGGCCCAGAACTTTTTGTTACTCTAAACTGTGAAAGTTTACTTACTATTGAATCAGCGATAGCCTTTGCAAAATCAGGGATTATTTTATTTGCCCATATACCAAGCCTATCTACTAAGTCGCTAAGGAAGCCTTCTTTTAAAGATTCGTCGAAAGCCTTTTTAATAGCGTCAGCCGCTTTACTTAATGAAAACTCAAAAAGACTCTTCTTTGTACCACCGCCAAGTTCTCTTGCAGCAGCAGAAGGCTCACCCATTGCCCATAGATAGAAATCCTCCATCACAAGAGAAGCTCTTTCAATAGACTTAGCGAATGATCTTGTTTTTTCTTCTGCTGTGCTGCCATCAAATTTAAGGCCAAACATACGAAGACCAACAAGACCTGATCTTGTTATTGCTGCACCTAGCTCTTTTACAGCGTCTTTCATACTTGGCTTAGCAAGTGTTTCATTAAGATTCTTTAGCCAAGGGCCTAATGTAGCAACCATTGGACGGCCTAATTGTTCCATAAAGATATCTAGTATA
>Ga0115012_10001518_pt1 | contig 13471 bp, 4 predicted proteins | sample TroAtlMetagenome_FD_88706 | JGI IMG/M metagenome (GOLD analysis project Ga0115012, IMG submission 88706) | Marine eukaryotic phytoplankton communities from Atlantic Ocean - Tropical Atlantic ANT10 Metagenome | ecosystem: Environmental > Aquatic > Marine > Oceanic | place: Tropical Atlantic Ocean...
CCCCCCCCCCTCCTCCCGCACCGCCCTGCTCCTTATTCAGGCTTCCACGCGTCCCGGGCCTGACGCGGGACCCTCCTGCCCCCCCCTCTGCGCGCGCAGGATAAATGACAAGGCAGACGGCTTCCACGACGACCTTCTCGAGGGGACGACCCTGCGATACAGCGTGGCCGGCACCGAGTGCTCCCCAAGTGCAGCCGTGGAGGCGGCCATGAGCCAGGTGGCCGGGGTCGACCCAGGTCACCGGGCAGCAGTCTTTGTTGGGGGCATGTGCCCCGAAGCCAGCCCGGCGGTCGCCCATCTCCTCCGGGCCTTCGAGGTTCCCCTGGTTAGTTTTAGGTCGGTCGCGTCCGAACAGTCGGACCAGACAGTCTACCCTTTTTTTCTCCGGACAGTGCCCGCCGCGGAGACCCAAGGGGCAGCCGTCGGAGCCCTCGCCGCGCACCTAGGCGTCACGCGAGCGGGTGCCCTCCATGGCTCTGGGGAGTTCAGCGACATAGCGTTGGGCTTCAGGAAGCGCGCTTTGCAGCTTGGGGTCTCGGTGCCGTCTTCCTCTTTCGAAAGTATCATGAGCCAGAGGCAGGTAGAAGGGGAGGACAAGGCGTACATTCAGACCGACCTCACTTTGGTCTGCAAGCTGCAGAAGCTCCACAACAACGGCGACAGCATGCGTCACTTTCTCTTAAGTCTCCCGCTGGGCGACCTGCACTACGCTGCTGCGACGATTCACCAGTCGGGCTACCTGCGGGGGGACAAATTCATGTACTACGGCGTCGAATCGTGGTCTCTAACGAGGATGGAAGACTTCGAGGACTCGGCACTGGCGTTGTGGTGGTACAATTCAGACAACCTGGGGGGTTTTTGGAAGGTCCAGGGCGCAGCGGGGGGAATATCCCGTAACGATCACCTCGACGGCAACGTGGACAACGGTCACCCGGTCGTAGTGCCCCTCGAGCACATCGGGGGGAATTTGGGGTCCATCTCCTTGGATAGCGGCTGTAGGACCATTAGCGGGGGAGCGTCGGAGGTCGCGGGGTCAGGGTCTGCAGAACGCACCTACGCAGTCTCTCTGGGCGGGCGCTCTGGGTTGGCGAAGCTGGTGTCAGGGGAGGGCGGGGGCAGGATCCTCTGGAGCGACGGTGAGGTCTGGGAGCAGCTGCCTCCTCCGAAGCTGAACGACCTGCAAGACATTGTGAAGGGGTCTCTGGGTCTGGTCGCGGATGCATCGGAGCCGAGTCTGAACGATTACATCGACAGTGTCTGGAAGGTCCAGGCGGCGCGGTACAATTTTGATACAGCCAATTCCATGTCCGAGGCTTTTCGGACTGAGGATCTGGGGTGGCATGACAGCGACGGGGATCGAGGTACTGTGGAACCTTGCGCGCCGTTGGCCTTCGATGCAGCCACAGCAGTCGCCTTCGCGCTAGATGCGGTCATCAGAGGGGGTGGCGACACCAACGATGGAGAGCTCTTGAAGGAAAAATTATTGTCCGTCGAGTTTGACGGTCTCAGTGGAAGGGTAAGTTTCAGCGACAGTGGCGACCGGAGCTTCAGTAAGTACTCTGTCTTCAACCAGAGGGGGGCGGGGGAAGTGCCGTCAAGCGTGGGTGCGCTAAGAATCGGTTCTGCAACGTCGGTGCAGATGGAGGGAGCGCTCACATACCCTGGCGGGACCAGGACCTTTCCTGGGGATGGGGGGTGCAGCTCAAGTTTGGGGGGGATGCCGTGCTCGGCTCATGGTACCTGCGTGTACGGCTCTGGACACAGTCGCTATCTCCCTGGACATCAGCAAACGGGCGCTGTCCGATGCTCCTGCTTCGAAGGGTATTTCGGCGACAACTGTCAGCATGTGGAGCCATCACTTCTGGATGTGGGCATCATTCTTGGCATCGCTCTTCCGCTGGTATTTCTGGCTCTCGCGCTTCTTGGCACCTTTATTCACAGGTTGTATTTCAGCCACCTCGCACGGGCGCATGTCTTCATCAGCTACAAGCACAAGGATAAGGAAGTAGCCGACGCTGTGCGTGTGGAGCTGGAAAAGAAGGGCAACACAGTCTGGATCGATACCCAGATAACTCCAGGGGAAGATTGGAAGGGGGAGATTGCGAGTGCCATTTGCGAGTCTGTTTGTGTGGTGTTCCTAGCCTCCAAGGAGGCTGTAAAGAGCAGATACTGCAGAGAGGAGATTCTTTTCGCTTCCAGCATCAGTAAGCCTGTTGTCACCCTCCTTACCGAAGACTGCGTGAAAGACATGAGGGGAGGCATGAGGATGGTTCTGATGAGGAAGCAGTTCCTGGACATCAGAGGCACGCGGATCAAAGCCGGCTTGAACACCTGCTGCAAGCTAATCCGCAACATGCGGCTGGGACGCCAACCAAACATGATGCAGAACTTCGGGAGGAAGACAGCGGCTCAAGTGCTCAGCCCCGGACAGGACAGTCATTGGAGGAAGAAAGCCTCATCAATTTTTTTTCCCCAGAGCGTCACGCCTGAAGAGATCGAGGAACAGGTGGACAGCACTGAGGTCGTCGTAGTCTCCTCAACCAAGGATTGGGACATTTCTGAGAAGATCCTTGGAAGCCTTAAAAATACCAGCATCAACGCAATCCGGACGAAGCGCCAGCAGGAAGGGGACGAGGAAGCGAAGGACAAAGATACGATGGACTACGCGCAAAACGCTGCCAGAATCAAGAAAACCAAGCTGATTCTATTCCTCGAGACTGAGTTCAGCATGGACTGCTCAGACTGCAACGACGAGATTTTCTTTGCGTACGAGAACCAAATTCCGATCCTGCGCGCGCAGCTGGCCGAAAATGCGATGGTTATTCACTACTCCGGCTCGATGGCCATGATGCTCAACATTTCTCCTGTGATCGTTGTGCAAAGAAATAAGGTCCTACAGGATGCAGGGTCGGGCGTGATTGCTCGCAGGATCCTCTACGAGTTCTTTGCGCAAGAGTCCTTGTCCATAAGTAAGAACAACGAAGAGGCCGAGTCTAGAAGGGCGAGCAGGCGGAAGAGCTCATTGATGCCGTCTGCCATGCGGAGTGGCGGCAGCATGGTCAACATCGGGGCCCTCTTTGGGGGACGGCAAGGGAGCGTCACTATTCAGAGCATGCTCGCAAAGCGGACCTCGAGCGCGTTCAGCCTTGGGCGCCAAAGCAATATAGTATTCCCGACTGCGGCGGTAGATCGATTGCGCAACGACGCCATGCCAACTGGAGATCTTGTGTAGCGGGAGGGGGACTATTTTCATTCTTTTGATTCTACATTATTTTAAGCACCTCTTGCGCCAACCTATTTGCCTCCTGCGAACATTTACGAGACCGCCGAGGGCACCCTGCTGCTTCAAACCCTGAGGCAGCATCAGCGAGTAGCGATATCCCGCTGGCAAGGAGCGGATACCGATCTTTGTCCAATTTGGACTCATTGCCAGACCGGATCATTTTCAGTGCCTTGTCTTGCGCGATTTCGGCGACGCGGCGGGGCCGGCTGAAGTGATGGTCTAGCATGAGTACCGCCTCTCGATCCCCTGGTCGGCACCGATGCAAGGAGGCCATAATTGCTGACCTCATAATCACCTCGCGAGGTGAGTTCCCAAAAGGCCCGCTTGCCGCTCTGCGCTGGAGTAGTTCTTCCATCCGATCGTTCCTTATCAGAAGGTCTAACCCGACGTGCATCTCCGGGTGCCTAATGAGCCCGAGGACCAGCCTGGCAAGCGCTTTGAAGTTCTTCGATTCGATGTAGCTCGAGCTCCGCTCGCGAGCTAGAGTCACCAGCACCTCCAGACCATCCACGGTCCCTGCCACGCAATAGTAATGGTGAGCCAAAAGGACGAAAGCGACCTCGACGTCGGGACAGAGGTCCCTGCCTTCTAAAACAGTGCCGAGAAGAGCGTTCCCTAACTCCAAAGGACTGTCGCACACTCCGGTCACGCACATTGAAGAGTCGATGTACTGCGCAGACTCTGAACCTGCAACTTCTGCAGTCATCTTGACCTTGAGCACTTCGGACACGCACCTCGCCACAGAAACGCTGTCGAGGTCGTGCACCTTGACAAGACTCTTGGCAATGGAAGCCCCGTCAGAGCCGTGTTCCAGGAGAAGGCGCAAAATCCTCAGGGGGCACTGGAGCACGTTAACTTTCCTGTCAAGAGTCCCTTTAAGCAGTTCACTTGTACTCACGGCAACAGCAAGCTTCTCACATATTCGGAGGCCCATCCCAGGCCCACAAACAGCACCTATGGCCTTGAGAATATCAGACCGCGAAAAGCCTTGCAGGCAAGATCGTTCGGACCCCCGCAGTCCGGCGGGACGGGGTTCTCTGTCCCGGAGAATCGACGAGACCTTGACTTCTACCTCACCAGGAAGAAATTCGGAGAGACTCATATGCGGGTCGAAGGACCCCCATCTCCACAGGCGCAGCGCTCCAAAGACAGCCGCGAGTTGAGTAGGGGGGTTTATCATGTCTCCAGCCAGCCTCTCCGCCCAATCAATGTGGCCCTCGTCGAGGAGCTGCAGCACCCCTTCGATCAGACTCTCCGAGTGTCCAAGATCTTCACTCAGAAGCCAGCCGAGACATTCTTTTTCCAAGGAAAGCGATGATTCCAGGACCATCTCGTCAGCGTCAATCTCCAGGGGCGGAGGCGGCGACCCGTGCTCCACGCACCCACCTTCTACCCGAAGTAGCCAGCCTTTCCGCATAAGGACTGTCTTGCAGACCTCCATTCTCGCATCCCCAGGCTCCAGGTGTCCTGCGGCCGACAGAAGCAATTTTGAGCGCTCTGCCAAGGACAAGCGAGCCATTCTCTGGGGACATGCATCGCCCTCCCCCCATGCAAGTGAGCAAGTAAAGCCCGCGATCACTCCTGGAGCGAGATTTTTTTCTGAGAGCAAATTCTGCACTGTTGCAAACGCAGAATCTCGGACACAGCGCAGATCCCATGCGTACGGGTCAGAAGCAGCTACATGCAGGCCCTGCCAAGCCTGACGCAGGGTAACTTCCGCCGCCAGATATTCGCCTCGGCTCTCACGCGCCCAAATCCTGGCTTCCTCCCACCGGCCGACAGACTCAAGACTCCTCAAAACTGATTCGTGGTCAAATTGGAGAGGTGTATCAGGAACCCCAGATTGAGCGCTGTCGTCCAGGGGGTTGAAGGTACTGCACTCGCAACCACCTCCAGCGACGCCCTGGAGTTCAGACTGGTCGAGGAAGGCTACAGCAAGGGCCGCAGGCCTCAAGTCCTCGAGCAGGGCTGGGTCAGCCTCGTATGGTTCTGGAGGAGCTCCTGGCAGGTCGCTCCCTAACAGCCGCGACTGAATGAGGCTTCCAAGAAATTCACCCGCCCGACCGGCAGACCAGGCCCCTCTCAGCGCCCCTACCAGGCTTTCACGGGCAACCAGCTCCGGCCAATCGTAACCTTCTCTTCCATCTCGCTCTTGTTTCCTTTCATAATCAAGAAGAGCTGCTCGGAGGCGCTGAAGGGCATGGAGGGGGGAGCGCCTGAGTGCAAAATCTCGTACAGCTCGAGCCGAATCGATAGCGGCCCCCCCGCCTGGTGCACCCCCGATGCAAAGTTCGAATGCGCGAATCAGAGCTGCTCCAGCAGCCCCCGCTGCGCCAGACTGGGCGACCGCCCTTGCAGCGAAAGAGAGCCTTCTGACAATTTCACTGTGGTCTCCTGAAAGAAGAACAGCGGCAGATTCGGGGGCTCCTCCAACCATGCCTACCCACTGAGGAGGAGCCGTAGCGCACAGCCATGCGTACGCATTTGCAGAGGCGACGCGTAGAGTCGCGGCATGGCTCCCAGCATCGAAAGCGCGGCTGTCTTGCGCCTGCACATTAACTAGGGAAAGTGTCTCTGGCGAGGCGAGGGCACTCGAGGCAATGATTGCCAGCAAGGGCCACCGCGTTTCGATAGCATCTCTCCAGAGACCTTGGCACACAAGAGGTGAGGACTCACCTGACTTCGCCGCTCTTTCCACAGTCGCTGCGTACGTGAGCAGCTCCGGAACACTCTCCCCAAACGTGTCGTCCATGTACCCCAAGACGGCCCCTGTTGGCGAGCTCAGGTTCAGGGCATGAAGGATGTGCCAGGACATAGGTGTGGACGGTAGCGATTGGACAGCAGCTGCGACAACTCTCGGGCTCGTCTTCAGAGCAGTGGCTTCAGCCAGCAACCGCAACCAGTCCCCCCTCTCAGCGATCCCGGAGAGGAAAGCAAGGTCCTGCTCGGACGAAAAATTCAAGCAGTGAGATTCTGACAAAGCCCTGGCTAATCTCCAGGCTCTTCCTGCTGACTCTCTGGACTCTGCAGACGGATCAGCGCGTAGTCTGCGCGTGGCCCCCTCGCATATGACATGGACAAGTTGTCTCGCTGCTGCCCCTCCCTGAGCACCATTATCACCGCGGCCTTCTGAGCTTGACACGAGAGCCTGTGCAAGAGACGCAGCTGCCGCAGCACCAAGTCCTCCTTGCCCGCCTGGCCCGAGAGCTTGCGACTCTACTTCTTGAAGTGCAGCGATATCTACACGAGCGCACCAAGCCTGAACCGGCTCCCCTAAAAGCTCCAAGACCAGGCAAGAAGCTGCGGCTGCCGGTGCGTTGTGGTAGTGCAAAGCTGCAGTCCGCCTGGCAGAGAGGATCATCTCTCCTGCCTCTAGAGAGTGTTGCTCTCCCACCGTGCGCGCAAAGCACGAAAGGGCACCCAACGCACGTCCGTGCTGCAGCAAACTCTGAATAGCAAGGGCGGGAGACGCGTTCGGCCGCAGGAAGAAATTCTTCTTCGCTTCCCTCCAAGTCTCCACTTCCCACGCCACCGTACCTTGCACAAATCCGGAGGCAAAACCATCTGCAGAATCTGCAGAAAGAGCTGTCTTCGACCAAAGCGCGGCGGCCTGCGCGGCTCGAGGGCCTTGCAGCAGGCCGTGGAGCAAATGTGTCACGAGAGACGGAGCACCTCGAGGAAGGTAATCGAGGCAGCTCCAATCTTGTGAACTGGAGCCCAAGAGTATTTCGGAGTGCCAGTTCTCCCACGCTTTCGAGGCCTTTTCAGATGCGTGCAACGTCTCGCCAGAAAAACTCCCCAGACGCGAAGTACCCCGGCTGAGCCTCTCCAGGTGCTTGCAGGTGACATTCAAGACGGGAAAGCGTTCCCTGCAACTGTCCAGAGCAAGTTCTAGATCCTCATGCTGGGAAGGTTCATCCAGCGGCCGGTAGACGTATGAACTGAGAAATGCCAAGGGGTGGCCTTTTGCAGCCACTTCAGCTCCGCATGACGCAAGGCTTTGGCCACTCGACGTGGATGTGTCACTTGCGCCCCAGAGCCACCTCGCAGCCAGAAAGCCTGCCTGCATTTCAGCACCAGGAAGCCTGGATGCCAGCATCCACTTCGTCAAGGCGCCCAGCGATGCCTCCTCTCTGAGGAGAGACAAAATTCGCCCCTCCTGGCCGAAAAGCGAAGACGAGAGGATGGCCCACAGGGAGTTGTGTAGATCCAAGCAGTCGCACAGCTCCGCGGAAGAATTCGCAACTATTTCAGACAGGCGTTCAGAGGCGTGGGTCGCTATGGACCCCGACCGAGCCATAAAAGACACAAATTCCAAGGGGGAGGGCCAGTAGAGTTGCAGAAAATTCCCCGAAGCGCTCAGCTTTTCTTCAAGCAGCCTGCGCACATATCCGCAGCAAAACGGCAGAGCGTCCGCCCCAAGGACTTGCACCGTGATGTCCTCACTTTTCGATCCAGGCCCCGCAATGCACAGAGCTCCCGGGACGAGCTCTTCTCTTGGAATTTCATCGAGGACACTCTCAAGTTCTGGTAGTAGGCAATGGGCCACGCAGAATTTCAAACGTGTCGCCCAAGGCACGGGGAACTCGGCTATTTCAGCACCACTCAAGTAAGCAGCTTCAAGAAGCATGAGGTCATCCTCTTCTGCGCCCCAGGTGGAAAGCCAGGAGGGGGCCACCTTCAAGAAGTTGCAATGCCCTCCCGAGCCAGGGCTGGCTCCAGAAGAGTTCTTCGAACGGGCATCAAGTCCAGCTACAGACAAGTGTTTCAGAGGCCAGGCTCCTACCGTGCACCCCATGAAGTCACACGGAACGAAAGGCGCGCTAGCTACGCTCCTGGATGACTGGAGTGGCTCATGCGAACTCCGATTCCAGGATACAGCCTGCTGGAAATCTTCGCAGGGAAAAGCAGCTTCCAACTTCTCCAACCTTGCATACACTTCTGAACCCAATTCTTTCCCGACGACTGCGGGATCCAAGCTCTCGAGGGCTATAACCGCAGCGTTGCGCGCGTTGCGTGAAACCGATCCACGTAGCAGCTGGCCCAACATCTTCACCGGAGCCAGTCCAGCTCCTAGGAGAGTTTTGATAGCGGCGTCCGGCTCGTTGCGGACAAGCTGGTTGAAGGTGTGATCGAGGGCGATGCGGCGCACATACTGCCCAGAGACTGCTGTCCCCGAACGTCGCAGTTCTCCGATCGCCCGACTCAACAAACCATCTTCCAAGGCCGCCACGATGATTTCAGGACCACTACGTCGCTCCGACTTCTGGCAAATGTCTCCTTCTGGCCCGTCGTGCTCAGGCCTGGGCGTGTCGGGCGTGAATGTGCGCTGGGCAAACATGTCACGGGGGAGCTGCCCGCCCTCGATCTTGGAATATCTCCTCCCGAGTGCGCGCAGAGATCGCAGATACTCCGCCAATTCACACCTTCGCTGGTGCCCACTCTGCCCGAAGTCTCCTTGTTTCAGAACCTGTGCAACACAGGACGAGGCATATTTCAGAATCCGAGGTATGTCGATCTTGTTCCTTTCGGTCGTTCCGCGGCTCAAGAACTCCAGCACGGCGCACATTACGTGCTGGATGGCTGACGCCATCAGTCTCGGCTGCCCGGAGGCAACTGCTTTCAGCTGCCTCTGAAAGTTGATTGAGTCGTCCAGTTCAAGGCATTTCTTCAGTAGAAGTATCCTGACTAGAGCGTCATTCCGACTCAAAGCGCCAGACTCGTGCAGAACAATGGCCGACCCAAAAACAAGCTCGATCTGAAGGAGCAGATCCACTTCGAGCCCGTCGAACCTCGCCTCGTCCGCAGGGAAAAGAAACGCAGGTTCGCCAGGAGTGGACTGATGCGGTCTCTGAAGCAGACTCGAGATTTCGATGCCAGAGTCGTTCAGGCAGAAGAGGTGCCTCTGCGTCGACAGGACGGGGCGCCCATAAGCGACATCTCCTCGACTTGTCGATGAGCGGTCGTCTTCGCAGGCTCCTCTTGCATGCAGAGGTAACCAGTGCGTCCAACCTCCTGAGAAAACTACGAGGGTTCCAGCCGCAATGGAGATGGTCTCAATTGCGCCTGTAAATGGAAGTATGAGAACGTCTCGCATGTTTCTTTCAGCCTCTTCACACGAGGGCTCCAAGCTCGCTGAAAGCAGATCCGCTGCGCAAAGATGCACGTGACCGCTTTCTTGCGCCTGCAGGGCAGTCCTGGCAGTAGAATCGGGTGTGAATATCGACTCAGTGCCGAACAGGAAGACAGCCCTGCTGCTTGAGCTCCCAACAGCAACGTATTTCCGGTCAGGGCTTACGGCAAGTTTGTCAAACGAGGGTCCTATTGAGGCTACCCCTGATCGAGCTTTCGCGGAGAAACTAAACAGCCTGGAAGCGGAAGAAACCTGAAAACCACTCACATTCCCTGATGGACACAAACCAAACACGAAGTCCCCCGAAACTGAAAAACAGGTGAAACTCTCCTCCCCCCTGTTTCTCAGTTCCAAATCCCGCACGTGCCGCAGGCCCCATGGCTCCACTGAATAGGCGACAGCCACTTCTTGAGGCGACTTCGTAGAACTGCCACTGCAGAACAGAACCAGGTTCCTGCCCGTGCGGCTGGCTTCCACGCCAAGCAAAGAATAGCGGCCCTCTTTGCACAGGACGCACGTCGCTGCCAAGAAATCTGAAATGGCTTCAATGAAGAAAGAACAGGAAGCAAGGCCGTCGTCAGGATCTAGGAGAATGTCTCGACCCCGCATCCCGCGCGGAGCAGCGTCCTTCAAACTCCAGTCCCGACCCCCTGCCAAGAAGACGTGGAATGCCAACCCTCTGCCCCCCGAAAGCAGCGTCACGAGGAGCTCTTTCTGAGCAGTGACCGGCGCCCAGCGCACGCCCGCGTAGCCGATGACGCCCCCCCCCGAGCTTTGGGGAGGCAGAGCCTCCCAGCGCGGGCTCGTGCAGCCCCCCCGAAGACCCGCCACCCACCCGCCCCCTTCCCCTGTCCAGCAGGCCACGGCCCTCCCGCTCGGCGCGAGGGCCGCGCCCCCCCACTCCTGCCACGAGGCTCCTGGCCCGCCCGGCCCGCCCGCGCCCCCCGGGAGCTGCGCCAGGCCCACCCGCGCGCCACCGCGGCGCCGTTCCGGGCCCCGCCCAGGGCGCTCCATCCCGCCCCGCCCCCCCCCGAGCCTCGGCCCGAGGCCCCCCCCGCGGGCCCGGCCCGGGGCGCCCCGGGCCCGCGGTCTGGTCGCTCCTGGCCGTTCTGGGCAGGACCCGGAAGTCCTTCAAAAAGGCCTGGGACAGATTCCAAACGACCACGGGTCGCCCTTTTCGATCGAATTAATGGTGCTCGCCAAAATGTCCCCGAGACGCGGCGCGACCCGGCGGCGCAGTTCTCTCTAGCTGCTGCCCCCCCCCCCGCTGTCACTTCCGCTGTCGCTGTATTCCAGGAGGCTGCCGAGCGCCCCTCCCAGGAGGGTAGGGGCCTCGACAGGCTCCAGCGCTGGGTCCCCGCGAAGCCGCTTCTCCGGCTGCGACTCCTCTTCTGGCGGCACTTTGTCGCCCGCGCCCCCCCGCCGGCTCACGCGGATGCTCGCCAGCGGCACCCCCCTGGCTGGTTTACTTGCGAGGGGGCGCTTCGCAGCCTGAGAGGCTCTTCCTTGGGGGAGCGCGCCTGGGCCCTCCCCGCGGTCCTCTCCCGTGCCACCGTCTCGGTCAGCCGCCGCCCGCATCCGCGCGAACTGGAGCTTCTCATCGACGTCCCGTGCCGCCCTCTCCTGGCGTTCCGCTTGCGTATGCGAGCGTAAGAACAGTGCATCGCCTTTGTCGAGAGCACCATCGTTTGTCAAGCTCCGTCCTGCGCGGCCATCAGCGGCCTGGCACTCTGCGATCATCCGGGCGGTAGAGGGGTCCGTACCGGCACCCTCCGCCAGGATGTCGTCCGTGTGGTACCGCTTCGGATCCACCTGGTACACCGGACGGTCTCCCATGACCCGTCGTCCCCCCGCCTCCCCCCCCCCCTCCTCCTCCTCCTGTCTAACGGGCGGGAGGGAGCGTTCAGATGGCCACGCAAATAAATTCTCATCTCAGTCTCTACATCACATGGGATTGGAATTCTTTAAGAGTCTCGCGCCAGCGGGGTCGCGCAGTGCAAGGCGGCGCGGTGTTCACAGCATGCCGGAGCTCCTCCGCCCCCCCAGTCGCCGCGCCGCTTCAAGACCGCGGGGGAGCTCGCGAGGCAGCTGCTACCTTGGCTTCAAGCGCGTCCAAGCGCTTGCACACGGTGGAGGAGAGGTCAGACAGGGCTCCGCGCAGGGTGCGCTCTAAGGCGTCCATTCTAGACACGAGTATCCTTTCCAGGGCATAGGATTGCGAGTCCCTGTTCGGAGTCTCGCGCCCTCGAGAGGGTGGCTGGAACTCAAACGACGCACAGAAGACTTGAGAGACGCTGCTCGATGCGACCTGAGCGCTGAAGAACCTCCCGCTCGCGGGAGGCTCGTTCTCCTCGAACTGCACCACGAAGTTCGCCCGGTCTCCTGGCGCACTGCCGACCGGGGACAGCACTTCAAGGGCCCGCACCCGGACCTGCGGAGCAGGCTCGGAGAGGCCAGCTCTAGACAATATGTTTCCGAGCGAGAATTTCTTCAGCACCTGAAGGCTCCGTCCCTGCATGGCCTTTGCCGAAGGTCCTGAGCCCGCCGTCGAGCGTCCTCCATGCTGGCAGAGCGCCACAAGGCCGACCTGGGGGGGACCTAGAGTGGAGGACAGGTAGAGGAAACCTCCTCGAGAGACTGCAATGTCTGGGTGCGGGAGGAAATCCAACTCTAGGGCAAGGTCGGCGTTCCCGCTCGAGCCGCGCCCCGGGCGATGCAGGAGAGAACAGGCAGCGTACACGCCTCGGGCGTCCGTGCCCAGATCCAATTCTCCCAGAATGAACATGGAGGGAACTGCGGCCGCTGCAACCTGTGTCTTCTGGCCTATCATTGTCATCCCCTCATCAGAAAGCAGCTCCTCTCCAAGCCCCTTCTCCTCACCCTCGGTCGCTGAGTCCGGCGCTCCGCTCGCGGTTGTGTCGCGGGAGGTCTCCAGAAACACAGGGCTCGTCTCACGCATGGTCATCTCAGAAGCGAAAGTTGCGACGAAGCCCCCCTCCGGGAGGTCTGCCCCCCCAGGGCTTCCCCCCTCCGAATGCCAGGCGGCGAGGCGCAGGACTGGCCGGTGCAACCCCTCCGGCGGCACGACCTCCTTCCTGACGGACCAAGTTCCTTCGAAGAGTTCATAGAGCACGACGCTCCGCCCCCAAGAGGCGGCTAGGCCCAGTGGTCTCACGGAATCTTGCGCGTGTGTCCAGGCGAAGCAGCAATGAGCTGACGCCCCTTCCCCTCCCCCCCCGTCTTCCCGGGCGTGTGGAGCTGGCAGCCACGTGCTCTCCACGCAGCTAAGCGCGGGGGGGGGCTCTCCACCCGCGAGCCCCCCCCCCGGCGTCTCGCCCAGTCTGCACCGGTCCACGCGAATCCCGCCCCCATATAGCGTGGCCGCGCGGACATCTGCGATGCGCTCGGTTTCCCTCCTCGCTCGCTGCCAGGAGGCTGAAACAGCGCAGCTTTGGGCAGGGCCAGTCTCCAAGTCCAGCAGCCCCGACCGTCCCGACGAAGCGAGCCCCGGTTCCGGGGCACAAGTCTCGGTCGGCAGGGGAGTTGACGCTTGCACCCAAATGACCCGTGAGCGCCGATCCGCCGGCGAGTCGCCCTGGAAAATGACGAGAAACAGGAGCTGGGGCGGGATTCCGCGGGCGAGACTCTCCATCTCGAGCATGTCGACGGTCAGCACGCCCCCCCCCGTGCCTGACGAGGTGCGGGGGGCCTGGAACACCGTCCGGCCCTCGCTCTCGCCCCCCCCTCCCCGCCCGGGCAGGCGGTCCAGGCGGAGGCATCTTCTGCCGTCTGAGCCAGAGCAGCCGGCGCGCGGGACGACGGAGCAGACCTCGCGGGCTCCCACCGAGAAGGCCCCTGGGGACGCCTCCGCGAGGGGCACGGCGGCGATGGGCGCCAAAACCTCCAGCGCTGTAGCCGGGGGGCGGGCCCCGGCCGCCATGGACCCCCCCCCCCCCCCCCCCCCAACCTACCACCCCCCCCCCCCAGCATCCCCCCCCCGGGAGCGGGGCGCCCGCGCCCCCCGCGGGGGGGCCGGGGGGACGGGGGGGGGGGAG
>Ga0115012_10001520_pt1 | contig 13451 bp, 9 predicted proteins | sample TroAtlMetagenome_FD_88706 | JGI IMG/M metagenome (GOLD analysis project Ga0115012, IMG submission 88706) | Marine eukaryotic phytoplankton communities from Atlantic Ocean - Tropical Atlantic ANT10 Metagenome | ecosystem: Environmental > Aquatic > Marine > Oceanic | place: Tropical Atlantic Ocean...
GATTTTAATAAAAACATGGCTGTTTCGGTAGAATACAATTTAGAATATTAATGCAAACTTTATATAACTTTATAATTAAACCAATAGGAGAAAGGTATAATAACGTTAATAAAGTTGGTGATAGCGAGTTGATAGTCAACACTGAAATATTTAATCATCAATATATTAATAGAGAAGCAAAAGTACTGTATACACCAAAGTTGTTAAAAACACCTATTAAAGTTGCTGACACTGTATTAGTTCATCACAATGTTTTTCGTAGATGGCATAATATGCACGGTGAAGAAAAAAACAGTAGAGGTTATCTTGGAGATAACATGTACTCTGTAAACGCTGATCAGGTTTACGCTTATAAACAAGATAATAATTGGAAATCGTTAGATGGTTATTGTTTTGTTAAGCCTATAAAATCATTAAGTAATTTATCAGTTGATCAAGAAGAGCCTTTAATTGGTATAATGAAATACACAGATGATAAGTTGATAATGATTGAAGAAGGTGATTTAGTGGGTTTTACACCAAACAGTGAATTTGAGTTTATTATAAACGGTGAAAGACTATATAGAGTTTTAACTAGTAACATTTCAATTAAATATGAATATCAAGGACAAGAAGAAGAATATAATCCAAGCTGGTTACAAAGCGGTGGACGAGTTAATAAAAGTAGCTAAAGAAGAAATTGTTGATAGTGACGAGGATATTTCTGCTGATAGATTAAAAAATGCTGCTGCAACTAAAAAGCTAGCTATATTTGATGCGTTTGAGATATTAAATAGAATTGAAGAAGAAAAAAATATATTAGAGGATAAACCAACTGAGCAAAAAGAAAATACTTTTCAAGGCTTTGCTGAAAGAAGATCTAAATAATGTACGAACAAACTTTATATAAAATTGTTAAGCCAATAAAGATAAATACTATTAAAAGGCTTAATAAAGCAAAGAAATGGCAATATGGTTACGATAAAGATCATGATATTGTAGTTATAAGTAAAACAGGACAGATAGGTGAAATATATGAAATTCAAAATTTTAAAATAGCCTTACCCCCTGCTACTAATGTTTATAGTAGATCAAAAAAGAAACAAGAACAATATTGGGAACAGTTTGAATATCCAAAAGCATTAAAAAATGTTAAAACCATTTTTGACTGGAGAGATTACCCAAGTGAACATAAAGATAAATGGTTTGATTATATCAATGAAGAGTTTAATCGTAGAGAGAATGGTTTTTGGTTTAATAATAATGGTAAGCCTACTTACATTACCGGTACTCACTATATGTATCTTCAGTGGTCAAAAATTGATGTGGGTGCTCCTGAATTTAGAGAATCCAATAGACTATTCTTTTTATTTTGGGAAGCTTGTAAAGCAGATAAACGCGCTTACGGAATATGTTACCTTAAAAATAGACGATCTGGGTTCTCGTTTATGGCAAGCGCGGAGACAGTTAACGCTGCTACTATCTCGAGTGATGCAAGATTTGGTATACTATCAAAATCTGGTTGGGATTCTAAAAAGATGTTTACGGATAAGGTTGTACCAATATCTGTTAATTACCCGTTTTTCTTTAAGCCGATTCAGGATGGTATGGATAGACCAAAAAGCGAACTTGCATATAGGGTCCCGGCTCAAAAGTTTACTAGAAAGAAACTTCAAACGAATGAACAGATTGAAGAAATTGTAGGTTTAGATACAACTATTGATTGGAAAAACACTGGTGATAATAGTTATGATGGAGAAAAACTTAATTTACTAGTACACGATGAAAGTGGTAAGTGGGAAAGACCTGATAATATACTTAATAACTGGAGGGTAACAAAAACATGTTTACGATTAGGTAGTAGGGTTATTGGTAAGTGCATGATGGGAAGTACATCAAACGCGTTAGATAAAGGTGGTGATAACTTTAAAAAATTATTTAAAGATTCTGACGTCACAAAAAGAAATAAAAATGGGCAAACTAAATCTGGTTTATATAGTTTGTTTATACCAATGGAGTGGAATTATGAGGGTTTTATGGATAAGTATGGTATGCCAGTATTTAACACACCATCAGATCCAACATATGATTATTACGGTGAATTAATAGATACTGGAGTTATAGATCATTGGGAAAATGAAGTTGAGGGTTTAAAAAATGATCCAGATGCTTTAAATGAATTTTACAGGCAATTCCCAAGATCCGAAGAGCACGCGTTTAGAGATGAAGCAAAAAATAGTATATTTAATTTAACTAAAATATATGAACAGATAGATTTTAATGAAGAGTTAAATAGTCAAGCACAAATGTCTACTGGTAATTTTCAATGGGCAAATGGTGTTAAAGATACTAAAGTAATATTTTACCCTGATTTAAAAGGAAGATTTAATATATCTTGGGTACCGCCTAGAAATTTACAAAACAATATTACTACAAAAAATGGTATAAAGTATCCTGGTAATGAACATATGGGCGCTTTTGGTTGTGATAGTTATGATATATCAGGAACTGTTGATGGCAAAGGATCTAAAGGTGCTTTACACGGTTTAACTAAGTTTAGCATGGAGGATGCACCTCCAAATCACTTCTTTTTAGAATATATAGCTAGACCACAAACAGCAGAGATATTTTTTGAAGATATGTTGATGGCGTTAGTATTTTATGGAATGCCAATATTAGCGGAGAACAATAAGCCTCGTTTATTATATCATTTAAGAAGAAGAGGTTATAGAGGTTATTCAATGAATAGACCTGATAAAATTTGGAACAAGTTATCAACAACAGAAAAAGAAATAGGTGGTATACCTAACACGAGTGAGGATATTAAACAAGCGCACGCATCTGCAATTGAAATGTATATTCAAGAAAACGTAGGAATGAAACACGATGGGTCACATGGCTCAATGTATTTTAACAAAACACTAAACGATTGGTCAAGATTTGATATTAATAAAAGAACAAAGTTTGACGCAACAATTAGTAGTGGTTTAGCGATAATGGCGTGTAATAGAAATTTATACAAACCAAACGCTAACATAGAAAAAGATAAAGTAAATATTAGTTTCGCTAAATACACGAATACAGGCGAAAGATCACAAATAATAAAGTAATATGGCAGAACCAACAAAAGGTTATTTTCCAAGTCAAGTTGTAAGTGACGCTGAAAAGGCAAGTTATGATTATGGTTTAAAGATAGCAAAAGCAATAGAAAGTGAATGGCTAGGTAAATCTGGATCAAACAATAATAGATTAAATTCTACTAGACATCAATTTGATAAACTTAGATTATACGCTAGGGGAGAACAAAGTGTGCAGAAATACAAAGATGAATTATCTATAAACGGTGATTTATCTTATTTAAATTTAGACTGGAGACCTGTACCTATTATACCTAAGTTTGTTGATATTGTAGTTAATGGTATTGCTGAAAGAACTTACGATATAAAAGCTTATTCACAAGATCCATATGGCGTTGCGAAGAGAACACAATATATGGAATCTATTTTAAATGACATGCGTTTAAAAGATGTAAATGAATTTGTTCAAAAATCTTTTAATTTAGACATGACAGAAAGTAATTTAAGCGAATTACCAGGTAGCGAAGAAGAGCTAGCGGTTCACATGCAGTTATCTTACAAGCAGTCTATTGAAATAGCGCAAGAACAAGCATTAAATACTTTATTCGAAGGAAATAACTACGAGTTAATTAAGAAAAGATTTTATTATGATTTAACAGTGCTGGGTATAGGTGCTGTAAAAAATACATATACAGAATCAAAAGGTATTTGTTTAGACTATGTTGATCCTGCAAACTTAATATATTCGTATACTGAGTCACCATATTTTGACGATATATATTATGTTGGTGAAGTAAAAGAATTACCAATAAATGAATTAAAAAAGCAGTTTCCTAATTTAACAAATGAAGATTTGTTGGAAATAGTAAATAACAATTCTAGCGTTAGTCACGTTGGACAAAGTACAATAGCTTCAGATGTCAGCACTGATACTAATATTGTTCAGGTTTTATTTTTTAATTATAAAACGTATGCTAATGATGTTTATAAAGAAAAAACAATGTCATCAGGCGCTACAAAATTAATACAAAAAGATGATAGCTTTGATCCACCGCAAGAGGATGAAAGATTTAAAAAGTTATCTAAATCTATTGAAGTTTTATACGAAGGAGCATTAATACTAGGTACTAAAAAATTAATAAAATGGGAGTTAGCTAAAAATATGCTAAGACCTAAGAGTGATTATACAAAAGTTAAAATGAACTATAGTATAGTTGCACCAAGAATATACAAAGGTAGAATTGAGTCGCTTGTTGGTAGAATTACTAGTTTTGCTGATATGATTCAATTAACACATTTAAAACTTCAACAGGTAATGGCAAGAATGGTACCTGATGGAGTTTATTTAGATGCTGATGGTTTAGCAGAAGTTGACTTAGGTAATGGAACAAACTATAATCCACAGGAAGCACTAAACATGTTCTTCCAAACTGGTAGTGTTATTGGTAGATCATTTACTGGGGATGGTGATATGAATCCAGGCAAAGTACCTATACAGGAGATTGCTAGTGGTAATGGTGGCGCTAAGTTACAAAGTTTAATTAACACGTATAATTATTATTTACAAATGATAAGAGACGTGACTGGATTAAACGAAGCAAGGGATGCTAGCGTTCCAGATAAAAACGCTTTAGTTGGTGTGCAAAAATTAGCAGCGGCTAATAGCAACACAGCTACAAGACATATTTTACAAAGTGGTCTATTTTTAACAACCGAAACAGCAGAGTGTTTATCTCTAAGAATATCAGATGTATTAGAGTACTCTGACACAAAAGACGCATTTATACAAAGAATAGGTGCTCATAACGTTGGTACTATAGAAGAAATGCAAAACCTTCACATATATGATTTTGGTATATTTATAGAATTACAACCTGATGAAGAAGAAAAAGCTATGCTCGAAAACAATATACAACAAGCGTTAGCTAAAAATAGTATTGAGTTAGAAGATGCTATAGATGTTAGAGATATTAAAAATATTAAATTAGCTAACCAATTGTTAAAGATAAGAAGACAAAAGAAAATAGCTAGAGATCAACAACTCGCGGAAAGAAATATACAAGCACAAGCGCAAGCTAATGCTCAATCACAACAAGTGGCAGCTCAAGCTGAAGTTCAAAAGCAACAAGCTATAGTGCAAAGTAAAGCTGAACTTGAAAAGGTTGAATCACAATTAGAACTTCAAAAGTTACAAGCTGAAGCGCAGTTGAAAAAAGACTTAATGAATCATGAGTTTCAATTAAACATGCAATTAAAGCAAATGGAAGTTGATGCTATGAAAAATAAAGAAACTATGAAAGAAGATCGTAAAGATGAACGTACTAGAATACAAGCATCTCAACAATCTGAATTAATAGAGCAGAGAAATAATGACAGTTCTGCTAAAAAATTTGAATCATCAGGTAATGATACGTTAGGTGGTGGTTTTGATCTAGGTGTTTTTGATCCTAGGTAATTGTTTAATTTTATAATATTATATTATGGCTAATAAAAAGAAAGAAGAAGTAGTTGAACAAACTACTGATGAAAAAGTTGAGGCTCCTATGGGAGACACAATAAAAGTAAAATTACCTAAAAAACCAAAGCAATTAGGTAATCAAGATAAAATTGCTAAGGTTAATTTAAGTAAAGAGGAAACTACAGAAGAAGTAGTTGAAGAGCAACCTAAAGAGGAAGTTAATGATAAAGTTATTGAAGAGGTTCAAGAAAAAGTGGAAGAAGAAAAGGTTGAAGATAAAAAAGAAGAAACTGAACAACCAGTTTTGGAAGAAGTTACAGAAGAAAAGACTGATGAGGCTGTTGAAGATGAAGTTAAAACAGTTGAAGAAACAGTTAAAGAAGCTGTAGAAGAAGCAAAAGAAACTGGTCAAGACTTGCCAGAAAACATTCAAAAGGTTGTAGACTTTATGAATGAAACTGGAGGTGATCTTGAAGATTATGTAAAATTAAATCAAGATTACAGCAAGTTAGATGATGTCACTTTATTAAGGGAATACTATAATCAAACAAAACCACATTTAAGTGGTGAGGAGATTAGTTTTCTTATTGAAGACTCGTTTTCATACGACGAAGAAGTTGATGAGGCGCTAGATGTCAAGAGAAAGAAATTGGCTTTTAAAGAGCAAGTTGCAAACGCAAAAGGCCAACTAGACAAATTAAAGTCTAATTACTATGCAGAAATTAAAAGTGGTGTTAAGTTAACGCCTGATCAACAGAAAGCTATTGATTTCTTTAATAGATATAACAATGAGAACAAAAAGTCTCAAGAGGTAGCAGAAAAACAACATTCTGTATTTTTAAATCAAACTGATAAAGTTTTCAACAATAATTTCAAAGGTTTTGAATTTAATGTTGGTGAAAAAAAATATAGATTTAACGTTAATGATGTTAGTAAAGTAAAGGAACAGCAGAGTGACATTAATAATTTTATCTCTCAATATGTAGATAAAAATAACCTTATGTCTAACGCTAATGGTTACCACAAATCTTTATTTACAGCTATGAACGCTGATGCTATCGCTAACCATTTTTATCAACAAGGAAAAGCAGATGCTGTAAAAGAAACTATGGCAAAAGCTAAAAATGTTGATATGTCAGGTAGACAATCTGGATCAACTACACCTACGGGTGGGATACAGTTTAAACCTGTTGTTGGAGATTCTTTAAGTTCTTTACGTGTTAAAATTAAAAAATAAAGTTTAACTATAAAATTTATAAAAAATGGCAGTAACATTAGGAAGTGATATTAATATTGTTCCAGCTCCAAAATTACAAACGACTGGACAAAATTATATCGATTTTTTATCTTCTGGCACTAAAGGTTGGGCACAACAATATATGCCTGAGATTTATGAGGCAGAAGTAGAAAGATATGGTAAGAGAACTATATCTGGATTTTTAGAAGCTGTTGGCGCAGAAGAGGCAATGGCAAGTGATCAAGTAGTATGGTCTGAACAAGGCAGGTTACATTTGAGATATGAAGGTACACACGTAACAGGTACAGGAGCGAAAACAATTACGTTAAGTACATCAGACCACGCAATTAGAGATAACGACATGATCGTTGTAGCTTGTAACGCTAAGAACAAGGTTTTCAAAGCACACGTTACTAGTATTGCTGGTGCAGTTTTAACAGTTGCATGTTATGAGTTCGCAGGATTAAGCGGTAGTAATAGCGCAGGACTTGCAAACGCTGATGCAGTTTCAGTATTTGTTTATGGTTCTGAATATGGAAAAGGTGCTGTTGGAAGAGATGCTTCCATCGAGCCTGAATTCAAATCATTCTCTAACAAACCAATTATAATCAAAGACAAATATAATGTTGATGGTTCTGACACAGCTCAGATTGGTTGGGTTGAAGTAACTGGCGAAGAAGGTCAAAATGGTTACCTATGGTATTTAAAAGCTGAAGGTGATACTAGAGCTAGATTCACTGATTACTTAGAAATGGCAATGATTGAATCAGAAACTAAGAAAACACATGGTACATCACCAGAAGGTACAGAAGGTTTACTTCAGGCAATTACTGACAGAGGAATGTATACAGGTGATGCTATGAATTTAACTACATTTGATTTGGTATTAACTGAATTAGATAAGCAAGGTGCTATCGAAGAGAATATGATGTATTTAGATAGAACGCACTCTCTAGCTGTAGATGATTTCTTAGGTGATCTTTCAAAAGGGTCAAACGGTGGTACCGCTTACGGTTTATTTAATAACTCAGCGGAAATGGCGTTGAATTTAGGTTTCACAGGATTTAGAAGAGGTTCTTATGACTTCTACAAATCTGACTGGAAATACTTAAATGACAGAAACTTAAGAGGTCTTAACACTGAGTTTGTTGATGCAAACACAGCAAGACTACACGGTGTTTTAGTTCCAGCTGGTGTTTCATCTGTATATGATGAAAACATGGGTAAGAACATAAAAAGACCATTCTTACATGTTAGATATAGAGCTTCTCAAGCTGATGACAGAAGATTCAAAACTTGGATCACTGGTTCAGTTGGTGGAAACGTTACATCTGATAAAGATGTGATGGAAGTACATTATCTATCAGAAAGATGTTTAGTTGTACAAGCAGCAAATAACTTTGTTAAGTTTGTTTAATTAACATTATTTTAAAGAGTTAGGTGCTTCGGCACCTAGCCCTTTATTTTTAAATTATTTAATTATATTATATCATGAAAAAAATAGAAACAAAAAATACAGCTATGCCTAAAGCTGAAAAAAAATGGGTAGTAAAAGACAGAGTATATAGACTAATTGATATAAGTCCTTTAGTTTATATTATTAAAAACAGCAATAACTATTGGTTTGATGAAGAAGCTGGATATGACAGAGAAGTAAAAGCAACAGCAAACCAAAAAACTGTTTTTGTTGATGAGTTTAAAGGTGATGTTAGATTAGAACACATCATATTTAGAGACGGTATATTAGCTGTACCAGCTAGAAAAACGGTCTTACAAAAACTTTTATCAATATATCATCCTTGGAAAGATCAGATTTATGCTGAATTAGATGAAGAGGTAATAGCAACTGATGAGTTGTCTGATATAGAAACAGAAATCAAAGCACTAAATGCTGCTAAAGATTTAGATATAGATCATGCTGAAGCTATATTAAGAGTTGAGCGTGGAAGTGAAGTATCTGAATTATCTAGCAAGGAATTAAAGCGAGATATAATGGTTATGGCTAAGAAAAATCCTGGGTTATTTTTAGATTTAGTTCAAGATGAAAATGTTGAATTAAGAAACTTAGGTATAAGAGCAGCTGAAGCTGGAATAATACGATTATCAGAAGATAACAGAACGTTCACATGGGCTAGTAATAAAAGAAAACTTATGACAGTTCCTTATGATGAACATCCATATTCTGCATTAGCGGCATATTTCAAAACCGATGAAGGTTTAGAAGTTTTCAAAACTTTACAAAAAAGATTAAAATAATTAATCACTTTATAGGGTAGTCATCTCTATGGGGTGACTACACTATATAAAAAAATAAATTATGGTTTTAATAGATACGGTATACCAGAGAGTATTAAATATATTGAACAAAGAACAAAGAGGATATATAACTCCACAAGAGTTTAATCTATTAGCTAACCACGCACAAATGGATATATTTGAACAATATTTCTATGACATAAACCAGTTTGAAAGAATACCTGGTAATCAAACAGAATATTCAGACATGTTAGATATTATTGAAAGTAAAATAGCATTGTTTGAAACATCATCTACATTAGACGGGTTAGGTAGAAAAACCGACAATACCGCGTCAACAAACAATACAGATTTTAGTTATTTTTCATTACCATCGGATATGTATAGGATGGGTGTGGTATCTTATAAAGATAACGAAGCAGAGAGAGTTACGCAAAATGAATATCTGCTGTTAAATTCATCTCAGTTAACAAAACCAACAGACACAAGATTAATGTATACACAGACTGGCTATGTTGCTAGTAATGTTAAATATATTAAAATACGCGTTTTTGGTATTAACGAACTAAAGCACGATGATGACGCTAATATTACATTAACATATATTAGAAAACCACAGAAAGCTGAGTGGGCATACACAAATGTAAATGGTAATCCACTATATAACGCAACAAACGCTACAGACTTTGATTTACACGAATCAGAAGAAAACGAATTGGTAATAAAAATACTAGCATTATCTGGTGTTATAATAAAAGATCCAAGTGTATACCAAGTAGCTTCAACAGAAGAAAACAAAGATGTTCAACAAGAAAAATCATAAATAAATGGCATTACAAACACTAACAAACGAAGGGTATTATAGAGGTAGTCAAATATTTTTGGGTGATGGAAGTAATAAAACATTTACGCTAACAACAGCGCATATGGATCCTCTTCCTGTAGAAGAAGGTGATTTTAACATATATATAGACAACACTATACAATTAACTTCAACATATAGTTATGATGCAAATACAGGTGTCATTACGTTTACAAACGCCCCAGCTGCTAATGCAACTATTAGTGTTGAGCTTGCTGCATATGATCGTGAGTATGGTAGTTACCAAAATATAAAATTAAAAGATCTTATAAATAATTTTATGATAGGTTACGTTGGTGAAGGAAAAGTTATTACTAAAGTAAAAAAAGCTGACATTGCGTTCTTTGCACAAAGAGCAATACAAGAATTAAATTACGATACGTTAACATCATCTAAGTCACAAGAAATAGAAATACCACCTTCGTTAACAATGGCATTACCACACAACTACGTTAATTATACAAAATTATCTTGGGTTGATGATAATGGTGTTGAGTGTATTATTTATCCAGCTAAATACACATCAAATCCAAAAGCTATATTACAAGATTCTGATTACAGATATATATTTGATTCAAAAGGTAGAGTAACAGAAGCTGAAAACTCAGAGACATGGAAAAAATATAAAGACAACACAAGCGAAGAGTCAACAACAGATAAATCAACGGTTAAATCATTAAATGAAAATAATGTTGGTAGAAGGTTTGGTATAGAACCTGATTTAGCTCAAGACAATGGCTCTTTTTATATTGATCAAGTTAGAGGTAAAATACATTTTAGTTCTAATATAACAGGTAAAATAGTTACACTACATTACGTGAGTGATGGTTTAGCTGAAGACGGCGATATGGTGGTTCATAAGTTTGCTGAAGAAGCGGTATATAAATATATCGCTCATGGTATTTTAGCAACAAGAATACAAATACCTGAATACATAGTTAACAGGTATAAAAAAGAGAGATTTGCTGAAATTAGAAAAGCTAAAATAAGATTGTCAAACTTAAAATCTCAAGAATTAGCACAAACAATGAGAGGTAAATCAAAACAGATTAAACATTAATAAGATATGCCAGAGATGAAAAATGTTTTTACATCAGGTCGAATGAACAAAGATCTTGATGAAAGGTTATTACCTAAAGGTGAGTATAGAGATGCTTTAAATATCGAAATAGCTACATCTGAAGATTCTAATGTTGGTGCCGCACAAAATACATTAGGTAACACTGCTATATCCAATTTACGTAATAATACAAACAAATTTGAATGTGTTGGATCTATAAAAGACGAAAACTCTAATTGTGTTTACTGGTTATTATATGGTGTTAATGAAGATGTTATAGTAGAATATAATGTTGAATCAGAGAATTTAACACCTGTATTAGTATCAAACAAACAAGCGGTAACACAAGCAGTAAATGGCAATACAACAAATAGTAAATCAGTAACTTTATCTGGATCAAACGCGAATATAAAAGTTGGTATGAAAGTAACCGGTGGTGGAATACATGGCTCGCATACTAAAGTTGAAGCAATCAGCGGAACAGCGTTAACGTTATCTACAAAACAATCATTAACAGGAAATCCTACATTAACATTTAAGCATAACATATTAAATTTTTCTAACGACAATATTATAACTGGTATTAATATAATAGATGGTTTATTATTATTTACAGATAATAATAACGAACCTAAATGTATTAATATAGCAAGATGTAAATTAGGTACACTTAATTATACCACGCATACTACGTTAAAAATAAATGGGATCAACAAAGGAGATTTATTAGAAGAACATATAACGGTTATAAAGAAAAGTCCTATAAACGCGCCTAATATAACAATGTACAATATTAAGGATACATCACGTGGTACTGATACCGTTGGTAATACAACATTTTCAGAGGGTAGTGTACAAAGCACATTTACAAGAGTTCTTAGTGGTGAAAGAGTTCCTAAAGAAACTGGATATACAGAAGGTCATATACAGGAAATAAAGTTTGTAGGAACAGCAGAACCTCACTATAGAACTGGTGATACTATAATATGTAAAGCGGAAAAAGATGGTGAGGATTTAGAAGTACACGTTAGACTAAAAGAATTACATGAGTCATTAAGCATGTCAAAAACATTTCGTGCTTATATTGTGCAAATATCTGCTAATGTAACTATGGATGGTAACACTTGGGAATGTAAATTAAAACAAGAAGAACCTTTATATGAATTAAAATTACCAAGATTTGGTTATAGATGGAAATATGTTGATGGTCAATATTCTTGTTTTTCTCCTTTTTCAGAGATAGCGTTTTTACCTGATCAAGTAGATGGTTTTCAATATGATCCAGAAGAAGCTTTTAATGTGTCAATGGTAAACACTTTAAGAAGTTTATTATTAGGTGGTGGCACAACTAGACCGTTTGATGCTAAACCTAAAGATGTCACTGAAGTAGAAATATTATATAAAGAATCAAACAATAATACAGTATATATATTAAAAACACTTAAATCAGAAGGTGATTTTAATTTAGTCGAATCAGGTGGTGATGGGTTTGAAGTTACATCAGAGCAAATACACGCAGTAGTTAGTTCTGAACAAATATTAAGACCGTTTGACAACGTACCTAGAAAAGCTTTAGCTCAAGAAATTACAGGTAATAGATTATTATATGGTAATTATTTGCAAAATTATAACATACCTGAAAATCCAGTTTTTGCAATGCAATTAAATAACAAGGCAATTGCAAACCCATTTATACCACAACCTTCTCTAAAATCTATGAGAACATATCAAGTTGGTGCTGTTTTTATGGATGAGTATGGTAGACAAACGCCTGTGTTAACTGATGATTCTGCTGTTGTTCAATTAGATCAAACAGCTGCTTCAGAAAAAAATGAAATAATTGTTGGTATTAATGGTGGTACAGTAGCAAGTCCAGATCCAATATCAAAGCCAGACTGGGCTAGCCATTATAGATTTTTTATAAAAGAAACATCTAATGAATATTACAACTTAGCTATGGATAGGTATTACCTTAATGATGATGGTAACATATGGATAAGTTTTTCATCTTCAGAAAGAAATAAAGTAGAAACTGGAGATTATTTAATATTAAAAAAATCTCACAACTCTAGTGAACCTGTTTTTGATACCGGTGGTAAGAAAGTTAAATATAAAATATTAGATATTAGTAATGAAATACCTGAATTTTTAAAAACAAGAAAAGTTTTACAAGGTTCTGTTGATACTAGCTTTGGTACTGGTAGCGCAACAACTGGTTTTCCAACAAAAGATTATACGTTCTTTAATGTTCCAGGCACGGACATATCTGCTCCTGATAGTAAATTAAAAGATATAGCAATTGGTAAAGATGATTTATATGCTCGAATAACTAAGCCCAGCACTGGTGATACAACTGATTTTTACAAAATAGAAGAAATAGAAAAGATAAATGCAGATGTTGATTATACCGCGGATACATCGTATGAGGGTAACGTAAATAACCCAGATTATAACGAAGCTGGTGATCATTGGAAAATAAAATTAGAAAAAAGATGGGGTGATGATTTGGATTTTACATTAGA
>Ga0115012_10001522_pt1 | contig 13447 bp, 1 predicted proteins | sample TroAtlMetagenome_FD_88706 | JGI IMG/M metagenome (GOLD analysis project Ga0115012, IMG submission 88706) | Marine eukaryotic phytoplankton communities from Atlantic Ocean - Tropical Atlantic ANT10 Metagenome | ecosystem: Environmental > Aquatic > Marine > Oceanic | place: Tropical Atlantic Ocean...
CCGCGCCCCCCCGCCGTGCCTCCCAGGGCCTGCGCGCCCGCGCCCTCCGAGAGGACGCGCCCTCTGACATGCACCCACCCGGCACAATTTCGCCGCGCCTCGCAGGGACGGCCCGGTGCTGGTGGAGGCGCCGGTGAAGGTGCGCCCCCCCGCCCCGCCCCCGCCCGCCCTCCCGGCACCCGCCCGCCCGCGGGGCGCCTCGGCGCCGCCCGCGCGCCGCGCGCGCCCCCCCCAGGGCCCGGCCTCCCCCTCTCGCCGCCGCCGACCCTCTGCCTGCCCGCCTGGCCCTGGCCCCCCCTGCGCTTGCCCCCCCCCCCGCGGCCACGACGCAAGCGACGCCAGGATGCCGGCCCGGCCCGGGGTGGGGGGCGGCTGCAGGCCGCGGGCCCTACGCCGGACGCGCGCCGCCTGCGGGGCGCGTGGGAGGGGGTGGGGGGCGGGGGGGTGCTGGGGCTGTCGGACAGCGACTGACGGTGATGCTCTTTCGCCACACTGTGCAGCTCAAACTGCCAAAGGTGCTGCAGGCCCGGACGCCGGGGGCGCACTTGGGTGGCACGCGGGCGGCGCGGGAGGACTCGCTGGGGTCGCTTCACACTGAGGAGTCGCGCGAGTCGCTGCGATCGGAGGAGGAGCTGGTCACAGACCTCCCGGAGCGGCCCGCGGCAGATGCCAGGTACGTGCCGGCCGAGCGAGGGACCTTCCCTCCCCGGCCGGTGCACCCGATGGCGCTGGCCCTGCTCAAGCGGCCGGCCAACTTCTCGGACGACTGCGAGGAACCTTTCAGCTGGGTGCCGGGGGCGGGGGACGAGGGGCGCTACCTCTGCCCGATGCCGTCGCAGTATCCAGTAGCGGGGCAGCTCTCGCTGCCACTGGAGAAATTTGACAACCCCGACCTGGAGCTCAACTCGCCCCAGCAGTGGCTTGACAAGAGCCGGGGGGTGCCTGCCCGCTCTCGCTTCTACACGAACGACGGGCACTTCACGTGGGCCAAGTGCTTTGTGACAGGGTACTCGGCTGACACGGGACTGTTCTCCATTCGGTGGGTGTCCAATGGCAAGGAGAAGCATGTGAAACGGCTGAACTTGATGTTCGGGGGGGAGAGCGACAAGCAGTTCCGGCACCGCCTCAATACGGCCCGGCAGCTGAAGGAGCTGCTGGAGAACGAGCTGAGGTACTTCAACTTCATCGACAAGTGCCCCTTCACAAACGACGTCATCCTGAACGATGGTTTCCACCTGCGGATCGCCCAGCTGGCCGACTGGGAGCTCGCGCAGAAGTACGCGGCGACGGTCGAGGAGTACCGGCGTGACGTAGAGGACGATTACGTGACCGCTGTGAAACGGGCCGTCGTGGAGCACCAGTGGAACTCGCCCGAGATCCGCAAACGGATGGAGATGGAGGACGTGACGCCGCCCTTGATGCCGCGCATCGTGCCCCAGAAGGGCTGTTCTCAGCGGGCGTGGGGGCCCGGGATCATTGTCACAGGGAACAAGAGGCGAGAGTACCCACCCGAGGAGCACGAGATCATCGAGCACGTTATCAGTTCGGTGCTATGCGCTGCCAACCCGGACATCCTGGACGGTCTTCAGCTTTATTTCAACGAGATGGACATCCGGGCCATGTACCTCGTGGACAACACGCTAGGCGCTGTGGAACTCCCGGTGTCCGTGCACGGCTTCCGGGAGCATCAGGCGCATCACCTAAACGACATGGGGCACTACCTGCACAATGACTGGCTCCTAAAGACGGTGGCCATGATTGAGAATTTGCCGAAGAATCTCCACGTCGTCCACGACATCCACGTCCAGCGCATGGAACGGATCATGAAGCTCATGTCTCTCTTGATGACGGACCAGATCCGCACCGTGGTGCTCCAGACTGTCAGAGCGTTCTCCAAATTGTGGGCGACGTACAAGCCGGACCCCATGGATGGCCGCGTGACCGCCAAGATGCCGCTCTTCCAGATCCACCTGGAGCTCATGGAGAGCAGCATGGAGTTCCTGCCCTCGCTTCAGGTAATGGAGGAGACGGTCATGGACGTCTTCGACTCGATCCTCCAATCTGTCGAGGAGATCGAAGACATCTCCTCCAAACTCACCAAGGTGCCCATGAGCAGCGTGAGCTACCTGAACACAGTTTCTCCGGAGGAGGATGAGGTGAAGTCCGCGCGGGATTTCATCGCCGGGGTGCTGCAGGAGAACATGCAGCCCCTGCTGGAACTGCAGAAATCCTACCAGGAGTTCAGCGAGCTCGCTGCCCTTGACGCTGAAGCTTACGTGCCGAATTGGGTCGAAGGCAACCATTCATTGGCAGAGGCCGAAGCCGAGCTTGCCAAGTACAAGGACTTGCACGACCGCATTCAGACAAAGTCGGACAACGTTCTCATGTTCACGATGACGTGCGTGCACGTCTCTGGGGTGAAGCAGGCCCTAATCAGCAAGGCGGTGAAGCTGCGCAACGCCCTCCTGAACCACCTCGCCGTAGAGTGGCGCCAGTCGAACGACGGCATCTGCGACAAGTACCAGAAGCTCTCGTCGGAAATGAAGTCCGACCCGACGAACGCTGAGGAGCTGGATGAGCTGCACAAATTCTTCGAGAAGAGCAAGGACGAGCTGGCGGACTTGAAGAATTGTATTGCAGACTCGTCTGAGGTTTTCGAGGCGCTGCACCGGGCCGAGTTCCCCATGGACGATCAGGACAGCCAGAGGTACTGGACCACGGCATACTGGCCCATGCGGCTGAACGACATCAAGGCCGAGGGCGAGCACCGCCTGCAGGTCCGCCGGGCGAAGTTCAAGGACGACCTGAAGAAGGACGTGAAGAAACTCATGGAGGAGATTGACCTCATCGCAAGCGAGGTGAACTCGTTCATCTCTCTCGGGGACATCGACCTCGTTGAGGAGCGCGTGGCGCACGTTCACGACATCGAGAAGAAACTCAAGAAGGCCCAGGAAATGTCCGAACTCTACAAGAGCCGTGAAAGCATCTTCGAAATGCGCGAGACAGACTATCCCACGTTGGCCAGCGTCACAAAGACCTTCAAGCCCTACGAGGTCCTCTGGAACAACACCGCGGAATTCATGCGGGCGCTGCCCGAGTGGATGGACGGGCCATTCACCGAGCTGGACACCAACCTCGTTAGCAGTGAGATCGACAAGTGGGCGCGTTCCACGAGCAAGGTCATGAAGCAGATCTCTGGGGAGGCCCCCGCGCAGGTTGCACAAAGAATGAAGGAGAAGGTGGCGCAGTTCGAGGCACACTTGCCCCTCATCGTAGCCTTGCGCAACCCTGGCCTCCGTGACCGCCACTGGGACAGAATGAGCGAGGAGGTCGGATTCAAGGTCAAGGCCGACGAGGGTTTCAGCGTCTCCAGGGCTCTGCAGATGGAACTCCCGAAGTTCATGTCCCAGATCGAGGAGGTCAGCGAGCACGCAAGCAAGGAGTACAGCCTGGAGCGTACCCTTGAGAAGATGCAGACGGAGTGGACGGGGGTCGAGTTCGGGTACCTCGACTGGAGGACGACGGGTACTTACATTCTGCAAGGCGTGGACGAGATCCAGATGATCCTAGACGACCAGATCGTTAAGACCCAGTCCATGCGGGCCTCCCCTTACATCGGCCCCTTCGAGGATCGCGTGCGGATCTGGGAGAAGAAACTTAACACGGTGCAGGAGATCATGGACGAGTGGCTGAAATGCCAGCAGCAGTGGCTGTACCTCGAACCCATTTTCGGGTCCGAGGACATCATGCAGCAGATGCCGAACGAGGGCCGCAAGTTCAAGGCCGTCGACACAACATGGAGGCAGATAATGGAAAAGATGGTGAAGAACCCGGAGGTCCTGACGGTTTGCTCAGACGAAGAGCTTCTGAAGAACCTGCAGGAGGCCAACAAGCTTCTCGATGTGGTCCAGAAGGGACTCAACGACTACCTCGAGACGAAGCGCTTGGCGTTCCCCCGGTTCTACTTCCTCTCAAACGACGAGCTGCTAGAGATTCTCTCGGAGACAAAGGACCCTCTGCGCGTGCAGCCCTTCCTCCGCAAAATCTTCGAGGGCATCGACCAGATCAGGTTTGAGGAGGACCTGGAGGTCACGGCAATGATCTCAGAAGAGAAGGAGGCGGTAGATTTTGTAAATACCTTCAACCCCAAGGACGCGGGAGGCAACGTGGAGAAGTGGCTCATCGACTGCGAAAATGCCATGCGTGACAGCCTGAAGGACGTCATCAAGCGCTCATTCGAGGACTACCAAGCCTCGCCACGCGAGGAGTGGGTGGTGAAGTGGCCTGGGCAGGCTGTGATCTGCGTGGACAGCATGTACTGGACGTCTGAGGTTGAAGCCGCCATCAAAAATGGGGAGCTGAAACAGTATTCTGAAGAGTGCACGGACAACCTCATGAAGATTGTGGGGAAAGTGCGCGGGAAGCTCTCCAAGCTGGAGCGCAAGACGCTCTCGGCCTTGATTGTCATTGACGTCCACGCCCGCGATGTCATTGTGGACCTGCATAAGGAGGATGTCACTTCCGAAACCAACTTCTCCTGGATGAGCCAGCTCCGCTACATGTGGGACGAGGAGACTGGGGATGTTATCGTCAAGATGATCAACGCGGCGATCTTCTACGGCTACGAGTACCTCGGCAACGGGAGCCGTCTCGTAATTACGCCGCTCACTGACCGCTGCTACCGCACCCTCATGGGTGCCCTGCATCTCAACTTGGGCGGGGCGCCCGAGGGCCCAGCGGGTACGGGCAAGACGGAAACCGTGAAGGACCTTGCCAAGGCCATGGCCATGCAGTGCGTGGTCTTCAACTGCTCGGACGGCCTGGACTACTTGGCCATGGGTAAGTTCTTCAAGGGTTTGGCGAGCTCAGGCGCCTGGGCGTGCTTTGATGAGTTCAACCGGATCGACCTTGAGGTGCTCTCTGTCATTGCGCAGCAGATTCTTACGATCCAGATGGCGAAGTCCGCCAACCTGACGGTCTTCGAGTTTGAGGGTACGAAATTGGGCTTGCGAGCCACCTGTTCCGTCTTCATCACGATGAACCCGGGGTACGCCGGGCGCTCTGAGCTGCCAGACAATCTCAAGGTTCTCTTCCGGACAGTGGCCATGATGGTCCCCGACTACGCTCTGATTTCTGAGATCCTCCTTTATAGCAGCGGATACCTCAAGGCGCGTGACCTGGCGCGCAAGCTCGTCGCCACCTACAAGCTGTGCTCTGAGCAGCTCTCCAGCCAGAGCCACTACGACTACGGCATGAGAGCCGTGATCTCGGTATTGCGCGCCGCCGGCGCTATGAAGCAGAAGTACCCAGACCAGGAGGAAGATGTACTCATGCTGCGCTCACTCACAGATGTGAACGCACCGAAGTTCCTGGCCCCTGACATCCCGCTCTTCGAAGGCATCCTGTCAGACCTGTTCCCTGGGGTCGTTCTCCCAGATGTCGACTATAAGATCCTGACGAACCGCCTGGTTGAGAACTGTGAGCGTGCCAACGTGCAACCGACAGCGAGATTCCTTGCAAAGGCCTTGGAACTGTATGAAATGATCATCGTGCGCCACGGCTTGATGATTGTGGGCTACAGCTACGGAGCAAAGACCTGCATCTACCGGGCCCTTGCCGGGGCCCTGACGGACTGCGCTGAAAATGGTGAGCTTGGTGAAAACAAAGTCACCGTCAGGGCTATGAACCCGAAGAGTATCTACATGGGTCAGCTCTACGGCGAGTTTGACGCAGTCAGCCACGAGTGGCACGACGGCGTGCTGGCGAAAGTGTTCCGTGAGTGCGCCACAGACACGTCACCAGACCGCAAGTGGGTCTTGTTCGACGGCCCCGTTGACGCAATCTGGATTGAGAACATGAACACAGTGCTCGACGACAACAAGAAGCTTTGCCTCATGAGCGGTGAAATCATCCAGATGTCCAGCTCAATGAACATGATTTTCGAGGTCCAAGACCTGGCAGTCGCCTCTCCGGCCACAGTGAGCCGGTGCGGTATGATTTATGTTGAACCGACACAGATTGGCTGGGAGCCTCTTCGGAAGAGCTGGATGAATGCTCTCCCGGAGCACATGGCTCCGCACAAGTCACTGTTCAAGAGCCTCTTCGATTGGCTTGTTGAGCCATGCTTCCGCTTTGTCCGGAAGAACTGCAAAGAGATTGTTCCAACCTCTGACATCAACCTTCCGCAGTCCCTGATGAACCTGCTCTCCTCCCTCTTGAGCGACATCCTCACTGACCCGGCGCTGGCCCAGAAGGACGGGGTTGGCGTCACAATTCAGTGCCTCTTCGCGTTCAGCTGCATCTGGGGCATTGGCGGCTGCGTTGATAGCGACGGGCGGCTGAAATTCGACCCCTTCTTCAAAAAATTGCTGAATCACCAGGTTGAATCTTCTGCAACGCGGAGTGACTTCGATCTCGGCCCTGGCCTTGAGATCTCGTACCCCCAGACGAAGTTCCCGCAGGTAATCCCGGACAAATGCGTCGTGTACGACGTCTCGTTTGACCGCAAATCGAAGTCCTGGGTAAAGTGGATGGACACCGTCCAGACAAAAAAACCCGATGCGTCCCTGGAATTCCACGAGATCATTGTCGAGACGCAGGACACCGTCAGATATTCTTTCTTGCTCGAGCAGCTCGTCTCTAGTCAGAAGCACGTCATTTTCGCTGGTCCCACAGGGACGGGGAAAACAGTGTACATCAAAGATAAGCTCAACAAATTGGATGGCAACGTCTTCCAGAACATCCAGACGACCTTCAGCGCCCAAACGAACGCGAACCAGGTCCAGGACATGATCGACATGAAGCTGGACAAAAGGAGGAAGGGTGTCTACGGGCCACCCTTCGGTTTGAAGTGTGTCATCTTCGTTGATGACCTCAACATGCCAGCTCCCGAAGTCTACGGGGCCCAGCCTCCGATCGAGCTCCTCCGGCAGTGGATGGACTACGGCGGGTGGTTTGAACGCTCGGACAACACCATGAAGCAGATCGTAGATGTGCAGTTTGTTGCTAGCATGGGACCCCCCGGGGGGGGTCGCAACCACGTGACCCCGCGGTACTTGCGGCACTTCAATATCTTAGGGATCTGCGAGTTCACGGAGGAGACATACACGCACATTTACGGCGATATCCTTGGATGGTGGATGAACCGGGCCAAGCTTTCGGAATCAGTGCGGAGCAAGGCATCTGCCATTGTGAAAGCCACCATCAACGTGTACAACGAAATCAGGAAAGAGCTGCTGCCAACCCCTGCCAAGAGCCACTACACATTCAACATGCGCGACCTTTCCAAAGTTTTCCAAGGGATGGCCATGTTCGGCGGGAGCCTCGAGTCGCACCAGGCGCTTGCGCGTGTTTGGGTCCATGAGGCACTGCGGGTTTTCCACGACCGCCTGGTGAATGACGAAGACCGGAAGTGGTTCTTTGGCTATGCCAAGGAAATGATCGACACGACTCTTGGACTCAAGTTCGATGATGTCTTTAAGGACTACAGCGGCGGCGGCACGGCGGACCTTCAAGTCATGCGACAGCTCCTTTTTGGGGACTTCATGGTTCCTGGGGCCGAAAACCCCAAGTACGTAGAAATCAAGGAACAGGAGAAACTCATCAAGACTGTGGAGGAGTACCTTGGTGACTACAACGCTCAGAACAAGAACCAGATGCACCTCGTACTTTTCCTGTATGCTGCGGAGCACATCTGCCGCATCAGTCGCGTGCTGAAGCAGCCATTCGGAAACGGATTGCTCCTGGGGGTCGGGGGTAGTGGCCGTCAGAGTCTCACACGGATTTCAGCCTTCATGGCAGAGTACTTCATCTTCTCGATAGAAATATCTAAGACTTACGGGGTCGCTGAGTGGCGTGAGGACTTGAAAACCATTCTCCGCAAGAGTGGCGGGGAGGGGGAGCAGTGCGTATTCCTGTTTTCGGACACGCAACTCAAGCTCGAAAGCTTCCTCGAGGACCTGAACAACATCCTGAACACGGGCGAAATCCCGAACTTGTTCCCCAAGGACGAGATGATGCAGATCATGGAGATGATCCGCCCGCGGGCGAAGCGGGCCGGGAGGGACCGCACGCCCAGAGAGCTGTATGACTTCTTTGTTGAGCAGTGCCGCCAGAACTTGCACACTATCATCTGCATGAGCCCGCTCGGAAGCGCCTTCAGGACGCGCCTCCGCAAGTTCCCCTCTCTCGTGAACTGTTGCACAATCGACTGGTTCTCAGAGTGGCCAGAAGATGCTCTGAAGAGTGTCGCCCACCAGTTCCTGAGCGATGTTGAAATGGATGACCAGGACACGCGCGAGGCAGTCGAAGACATGTGCATGCTCATGCACCAGACCGTGCGCGAGCTAGCTGCAGATTTTTACTCCGAGCTCAAGCGCCACTACTACGCCACCCCGACTTCGTACTTGGAGCTCATCTCGACCTACAAAGCTCTGCTGGGCGGGAAGCGTAAGGCAGTGCACACGCTGAAAAACAGATACGAGGTGGGACTCCAGAAGCTTCTCGGGGCCGAAAAGAGTGTCGGGGATATGAAGGAAGAACTCATCGCCCTCCAGCCCGTCCTCATTCAAACGAGTAAGGAGGTGGAGGAAACCCTCGTGGTCGTAAACAAAGAGACAGAGGAGGCTACTGCCAAGGCCGAAGTGGTGCAGGCGGAAGAAGCTGTCGCAAATGAGAAGGCTGCCGCTGCCAAGAAGATCAAAGATGACTGTGAGGCCGAGCTTTCTGTGGCCTTGCCTTTGCTGCAGAGCGCCTTGAAGGCTCTTGACACCCTGACGAAGAGTGACATCACAGAAGTGAAGGCCATGAAGAACCCGCCGTTGCCCGTGAAGGTCGTTATGGAGGCGGTGTGCCTGATGCTCTCGATCAAGCCGAAGCGGATCAACGACCCCAATGACCCCGTGCGGAAAATCGACGACTACTGGGGACCGGCCCAGGCTCTGCTGGGCGACACTCAGTTCTTGGCCAACCTTCAGAAGTACGACAAGGACAATATCGATCCCGCCATCGTCAAGAAGATCCAGCCTTTCATTTCAATGCCCGAATTCCAGCCGGACACCGTGAAGAAGGCTTCCAAAGCGGCGTACGGCTTGTGCTGCTGGGTGCGTGCCATGGAGGCCTACGACCGCGTAGCCAAGGTCGTGGCTCCCAAGAAGGCTGCGCTGGCAGAGTCTGAGGCGGAGTACACTGTCCTAATGGAGGGGCTGAACGCCAAGAAGGCAGAGCTGAAAAAGGTGCAAGACAAGTTGGATGAGCTCAATGCTAAGTTGAACGAGCTGCTGGCCAAGAAGGATCAGCTGGAGAAAGACGTCGAAAGCTGTAAAGTCAAGCTCGACCGTGCCGAGAAGCTCATCGGTGGACTCGGCGGCGAGAAGACCCGCTGGACGGCCGTCGCTAAGAAGCTGAACGCTGACTACACCAACTTGACTGGCGATGTTCTACTCTCGGGTGGCTACATCGCCTACCTGGGGGCATTTACGGCTAAATACCGTGAGTCCATCGCAAAGAAATGGGTACAGACATGCGCCGAGAGGAAAATCCCCTGCGCAGATAAATTCAGCCTCCAAGATGTCTTGGGCCAGCCGGTGCTCATCCGAGACTGGGTTATTGACGGCCTACCGAACGACGGTTTCAGTATCGAGAATGCGATCGTGATGTCCAAGGCGCGGCGATGGCCCCTCATGATCGACCCACAGAACCAGGCGAACAAGTGGGTCAAGAACATGGAGAAAAAGAACAATATTGAGGTCATCAAGCTCACCGACTCTGGCTTCGTCCGGACCTTGGAGAATTGCATCCAATTCGGGAACCCGTGCATCTTGGAGAATGTAGGCGAGGAACTTGACCCCACCATTGAGCCTCTCCTCCTGAAGTCCATCTTCAAGCAGGGCGGGTCACTCTGTATCAAGCTCGGCGATTCGACCATCGAATACAGTGAAGATTTCAGGTTCTACATCACCACGAAGCTCCGCAACCCGCATTACCTCCCCGAGGTCAGTGTGAAGGTCACGCTACTTAACTTCATGATCACGCCGGACGGCCTGCAAGACCAGCTGCTGGGCATTGTGGTGATGCGAGAGCGGCCTGAGCTCGAAGAAGAGAAGACTAAGCTCGTCCTTCAGGGGGCAGAGAACGCAAGGCAGCTGAAGGAGATTGAAGACAAGATCATTGAAGTCCTCAGCTCGTCCGAAGGTAACATTCTTGACGACGAGGGGGCCATCAACGTTATCTCATCTGCCAAGACCCTTTCGAACGAGATTGACGCCAAGCAGAAAGTGGCCGCGGTGACTGAGCAGAAAATTGATGAGGCGCGGATGGGCTACACCCCAGTCGCGCAAATCACTTCCATGCTCTTCTTCTGCATTTCCGACCTTTGCATCATCGAGCCCACCTACCAGTACTCCTTGCCGTGGTTCATCGCTCTCTTCGAGGCTTCGATCAAGAACGCAGAGCAGTCTGAAGATCTTCAAGCGCGGATTGACTCCCTCGTGGACCACTTCCAGTACTCCCTCTACAAGAACATTTGCCGTTCTTTGCTTGAGAAGGACAGGCTTCTATTCTCCTTCAGCCTGTGCGTGACGATCTTCTCTAAGGTCCGCAGCGACATCAATGTCGCCGAGTACTTGTACCTCCTCACCGGAGGACTATCCACAGTGGAGATCCCCCCCAACCCCTCTCGTTGGATATCTGACAAGAACTGGGGGGAGCTGGTCCGTCTGGACGAATTCGAAGATTTCAAGGGCATTTTGGACCACTTCCGCGACCACAACGACGTTTGGAATGATCTCTTCAACGAGATGGAGCCCCAGGACGTGCCCCTTCCCGAACCCTGGAACGAGAAGCTCTCTGCATTCCAGAGCCTTCTGGTGATGCGCTGCATTCGCCCTGACAAGCTCGTTGGAGCTGTGCAGAAGTACGTTATGAGTGCGATGGGCCAGCGGTACGTGGAGCCCCCGCCTTTTGACCTGGAAGCTTGCTTCGCTGACTCGACCTGCACAACGCCCCTCATTTTCGTCCTCTCTCCCGGGAGTGACCCCATGGCTGCCCTCATGAAGTTTGCGGAGAATCTGAAGATTAACTTCAGCGCGATCTCCCTCGGGCAGGGACAGGGGCCTAAGGCTGAGAAACTCATCGTGGAAGGGCAGCAGAGTGGCGACTGGGTGGTTCTCCAGAACTGTCACCTCGCCGTCAGTTGGATGCCCACGCTGGAGCAGCTCTGCGAGCAGATACTCCCCGAGAACACCAACCCGAACTTCCGGCTGTGGCTGACGTCCTACCCGTCTGAACACTTCCCCGTTGCCGTCCTGCAGAACGGCGTGAAGATGACGAACGAGGCGCCCAAGGGGCTCAGGGCGAACTTGACGCAGAGCTACCTGACCGACCCTGTGTCGGACCCCGCATTCTTCGACGGCTGCCAGAAGCCAGCCGAGTTCAAGAAGCTGCTCTTTGGCCTGTGCTTTTTCCACGCGAACGTGCAGGAGCGGGTGAAGTTCGGCCCAATCGGCTGGAACGTGGCCTACGCCTTCAGCCTCTCTGACTTCGCCATCTCTGTGCGCCAGCTTTTCATGTTCCTGAACGAGTTCCCCGACGCCATCCCCCTGGATGCGATCAAGTACCTCACGGGGGAGTGCAACTACGGCGGCCGGGTGACAGATGCTCACGACCGAGTCACGCTCATGTCGATTCTTGACGTGTTCTTCACCATGGACATCCTCAAGGATGGCTACTCCTTCTCTCCGTCGGGCACCTACTACGCTCCCCAGGACGGGGAGTACGAAAGCTACATCGAGTACATAAAGGGCCTCCCTCTCTCCGCCGCCCCGGAGGCCTTCGGGCTGCACAGCAACGCGGACATCACAAAGGACCAGCAAGAGACCGACCTCCTGCTCTCCTCGCTGCTTTCGTGCCAGGCGTCCTCATCGTCCTCGGGCGGGGCCGTCTCGCGGGATGAGCTCCTTCTCGACATGGCCGTCAAGATTCAGGAGCAGGTGCGGAAGCCCTTCGACCTTGAATACGCAACATACAAGTACCCCGTTGAGTACCTCGAGAGCATGAACACCGTGCTCTGCCAAGAGATGACCCGCTATAACCGGCTCATAGAGGTCGTTCACAGCAGCCTCTCGAGCCTGCAGAAGGCCCTCAAGGGCCAGATTGTGATGACCGGGGACCTGGAAGCCCTCGGGAATGCCATGTTCGAGGGTCGGATGCCGGCCCTCTGGGCGGGCAAGTCATACCCCTCCATGAAGCCCATCGGGCGGTACGTCGAGGACCTCATCAAGCGCCTCGACATGCTCACCTCTTGGCTCGACAATGGGCCCCCGGAGAAGTTCTGGGTGTCCGGCTTCTACTTCACCCACGCCTTCCTGACGGGTGTGGCCCAGAACTTCGCCCGCAAGTACAAGATCCCCATCGACAACGTCTCGTTCGACTTCGAGTGCCTGGCCAAGGGCGGGGACTACAGCTCCAAGCCGGAGGACGGCGCGTACGTCTACGGCATGTTCGTTGAAGGCGCGCGTTGGTGCTACGAGGAAGAGGTTCTCAAGGAATCGGAAGCGAAGGTGCTGTATAGCGAGGCCCCCATGATCTGGCTGCAGCCTTGCGAACCCGAAAACAAGAAGGTCTTCCCGCACTACTTGTGCCCCGTGTACCGGACCCCTGAGCGCAAGGGCACGCTCGCGACCACCGGGCACTCCACCAACTTTGTCATCGATCTCCGAATTCCCTCGGACAAACCGGCGGACCACTGGATCCGCCGAGGCGTCGCGTTCCTGCTCTCCCTGGCGGAATGAGCGAACGAATGTGAGTCCACATCAACTTTTTTTGCATGTAACTTATTTAGGGGGGTTGGGAACCCCAGCACTGTATAATATCCATACTATCACGTAGTCACCTCTCCGGGCGCTGACCGCGGCCGCCGGGCCGGCCCGGCAGCGCCCCTGCGTCCGAGGGTGGCCACACCTTGCAGAGCACCCGGCCCTTGAGCATGGCATATGGCACGGGGCCGTAGTGCCGGGAGTCTGTCGAATTGCCCTCATTGTCGCCCTGGAGCCAGACATGGCCCTTGGGGACGACTGTCTCAACAGGGCGCCCGAGAGGCGACCGCCACCGTACCGTGTCCCCCTGCATGCCCAGCACGCGCTTGCAGACTGTGTGTCGGGGGTTGCTGGGGCTCGTGGCCACGACCACGTCCCCGCACCGCACCCTCCCTAGAGTCACAGACGGCACCTCCGTGAGCACCACGTCCCCGCTAGGGTTGAGCGTCGGGAGCATACTGGGCCCTACACACAGCGTGACCTGACCGACGTGGTGGTGGAAGAGCACTACGCCAGAGACAAACACGGCCGCCTGCCGGGTCGCCTCCCACGCCTCCTGCGCCGCCGCACCCATCGCCCGCCGCCACGCCATCCCCCCCCCGCCGGGAGGCGAGGGGGGGGGGGGGCGGCCCCCC
>Ga0115012_10001523_pt1 | contig 13444 bp, 25 predicted proteins | sample TroAtlMetagenome_FD_88706 | JGI IMG/M metagenome (GOLD analysis project Ga0115012, IMG submission 88706) | Marine eukaryotic phytoplankton communities from Atlantic Ocean - Tropical Atlantic ANT10 Metagenome | ecosystem: Environmental > Aquatic > Marine > Oceanic | place: Tropical Atlantic...
AACTCTTGTAACTTGAAATAACTTATCTTCAAATGCAGCATTAGTTAAACCTGTTCCACTTGGATTTGGAACTGATACATTATCTAATAATATTATATCTCCAGATTCTAAATTGTGGTCTGATGAAAAAGTTAATGTCACATCAAAACTTGCATCTCCACAAGACATAACAACAGAACCAACTGTAGCTTTTATAGGTGTTACATCAAATAACTGACCTTCAAAATATATAAGTAAAAATTTATCTGTACCAATAGCCACATATCGGTTACCTTCTGTGTCTACAAATGCGTGTTGTTTTCGTGCTACACCTACGATTGTATCTGTCAAAAGAGAAGACCAACCACCTACTTTTTCTGGTAGGCCATATCTAAACCTTACATTGTCTGAATCTACCCAACGACCTTCTGCTCCAACCGATGTATCTTGTTTGTCAATTCCAGGAGCAAACTTAATTTTCGTAAGCGGCATTTTTTACTCCTATGATGTTTGGTTGTATACGTATTGCCAACCTTTGGTTGCGTTTGTAAATCTTAACTTAATGGATTGATTATTAGTGGTTAATTCTATATTAGATGCAGCTCCTCTAATATTAGAACCATTTCTATTTACAGTTACTTTGTTTGAACCAAATCCTCCAGATGCGGATACATCCATGATACTTACTTCATCACCCATGGTTGGTGATGCTGGTAGTGTAATTGTAACTTCAGCATTATATGTATCTATTAACAAATTGTCTCCAGGCACCGCAGTGTATGCAGTAATGGAACTAGATGAAATTGCAAAATTACCTTTTTGTAAAATATCTAATCTTGCATCCGTCCCATCAGAATGAATTAACATCGTGGCTCCAACAGGAACTGGTATTGGATTTGAAGATCCTGCTGTTTTAATACTTAACGTATATTTATTTGCTGTAGTTCTATCTGTAGCATCCTGAACAATATAAACTCTAGTAGCTGTGCCTCCTGTTGTAGATGCAGGAATAATTAAACTATTATTACCAGCCATTTGACCAGTAAGTTTTAAATAAATATTTTTACCATTAGATGTAGCACCATCTGATAAAAGTAGTGTAACATCTGATCCAGATGTCATTGGTACATCGGCTACACCTGATGTTGATTGTTGTAATATTTGTAAATTAGTATTAGTGATTGTGCCCCATAAACCAGCTTTTTCACCGGTTGTTACTAACTCTAATGCTAAATCTGTTGAAAATGTTGATGCCATATGCTATCCGTAAGGTTTAATTGGTGTCCAAACCATTGTTGCTCCTGGTATAATTTCATTCCACGCAATAACACCTACTTCACCAGTTCTTAAAGTCATGGCGGTAGCCGGTGCTGTTATAGACGCGGTTCCAACAATAGTAACAGATCCACTATTTATAATCAAGTTATTTCCAGACGCTGTAACATTCGCGTCTGCTGACACTGTAACGTTCCCCGTTCCTAAAGTTAGCGGTGTTTTTGGTGCTGTAAGATTTGCTGTACCAACTATTGTTACTGTTCCAATACCAAGTGTTAATGGATTTGGGTTAGGAACTTGTGTAACTGCATTTGCTGCAACCGAGACTGGTCCTATAGAAACAGTTAAGCTATTTCCTTGAGATACGAGTGTTACATTACCATCGGTAGGTAACGATGAAAAAGGCGTTTCGGCAAATGAGGCAGTTCCGAAGAGCATTAGTCTTAGCCCCTTATTGTTTTACTTCTGTAAGTGTTAAAGAATAAGAAGCATCTACATGAACAAATGAAAAAGTTCCACCTGATGGTGATTCAATATAAGGCTCAAAAGTAAGCTGGTCTGTGCTTGTTGCTGTGTAAGAGTAACTACCAGTTTGTGGTGAATATCTGTTGGTTGCGTATGATATATAACCTATATGATAATTAGATGCACCAGTCATTTGAGCAAAACTTCCACTACCAATTTTTTGATACATTCTTGACCTACCAATATTCGAAGAAGCGTTTGCCATTGTAGATACAAAATCTATAAGAATTAAATTACCTGTTTCCGTTGGTGTAATACTAGCTTGAATACCAGAAGCAACTAAAGAGGTAGATGTCGTTTGAACATAAGCACTGTCTGCTACATAACTTCTAATAACTTGTATAACACTTCCATTAGGTAAATTACCAGATGGCAATGTTCCTGTAACATTGCTTGCTAAGTTTACTGATTGATTTGGTCCTAGTCTAGTTATTGCCACTTATATTACTCCTTCGGATATTTAGTCTTAACTGCATCTAAAGCTGTAAAGAATCCGCCACTCGTAGTTAGTGTACCATTATTTATATCGTGGTACAACTTATCTAACTGTTCACCAAGTTCTGGGTATTCCGCAGCCCTATCTCTTTGATACTGTTTAGCATCGTAGTCTGCTTGCAGTTCTGCTTGTTTAGCAGACACTTGTGCCCATGTCCATGGTTGAGTGTCGGAAAATATAGCAGAGCCATTTTCGTCAGCTCCTGTTACATACTTTACTTGTGCTTGATACTCAGCTTCGTTTGATGGCGAACCATTAACTACGAATTGAGCATCTTGGTCAAGACCTTGTATTGCTTGTGATATATCTATCATATTTTCCTCCTTAATTTTATGGTAAAATCTCCATTAGAGTGATTGTTGCTCCAAAACTATCTGGAGAAGTTGTAATATAATCACTGCCTGTATATCTAGCTGATTGTGTTTTATATACAACAGAACTCGAGGTTGCGGGCTCATCTGCTATACTTATAGTGTATCTGTTGTATTGAGCTTCATTTGTTGAACCTGTTGATTGAATATAAATTTGATATCTTTGTTGATTACCAACAATGGCGGTGCTATCTCTCATTAATCTAATATCCGCGCCTGCTGAACCTCCTCCACTGTCTTGAAGTAAAAAAGATTGATTAACTAAAATTAAAATTTTACTGCTTGAGCTACTTGGCGTAATTGAAGCTGTTAGGCCAGTATCAGCATAAGTACCTGTAGTGTTTGTAACTGCAGTTGAATGGCTTGCTGAAACAACTTGTCCAATCTTACCAAACCCTGCAGCAGTAATTACACCACTACCGTTTGATGTGACTAGGTTGTTTCCTCCTGAATCCTGAAGCTGGTCTACTTTTAAAATACTACTCATACTATGCTCCTACTCTTATTCCTTCAAAAAATGAAAATGCTTCTCTTATGTCTATAGCAGAACTTTCGTCATGATACACAAATAATTCTAAATAATCTCCTGCAATTAATGAAACAGTTTCTGTTCCTGAAAGCATCATGTTTCCTGTAGACTTTGGAGAAAAAATTTGATTGTATGTTTCTGCTATCCCTGTTCCATTTTTATAAAATCTTACAGCACCAAATTCACCATCATCTAAATCATCATAAAATATTTTATAGCTAAATTGATATTTACCTGCAGCTCCTGTTGGAGTTGTAAAACGATAGTTAGTTGTGTCCCAAGCATTATCAGTATCCCATACTTCTAAATCTAAGGCTAGTTTTGTATATGTTGATGACGGGATAGATTGATTTGCACTTAATCTTAAACGAAAAGCAGGTGTATTAGAATTTAACGTAACACCTGATCCAATAGTAATATTACCAGATCCAGAGCTAGTTGTTATTTCACCTACTTTTAAAATTCCGTTTGCCATTATGCTCCTAACCTATATGCTCCAAAACAAACTCTCTGTTGACCTGCATTTGCATCAAATCTTGGTGTGCCTGATGCAACTTCTATAAAACCCCACATTTCAATAAAGTCACTTGTACCATTAAGCTCATGTACAATTTGAAAACTTGGTGACCAAACAGTTCCTTCGTCTACACTATTTCCATATAATTGTTGTAAAGTTACAATGGTTGAACTATTTTTATATAAATAAACGTAAGCTCTATCGACAGTATTAGTGGTGCCAGTAGCATATGCTTGTCCATAAATCATGTATTTACCTGATTTGTTAGGTGTCCAACGATAATTTGTTGCGTCCCAACAACTCGCGCTATCATAAACAACTGTGTCAAAAGTAATTTTTGTTCCTGTTGCACTACTTACAGTTTGGTCTGTATCTAAAAAAACATGAAAGCCAGGGTAATTTTGACCACTAGTAGCTCCACTAGGCATAGTAATTGTAGACGTATTAGTAGAACCAATAGTTAAATTAGTTGTTCCTGATACTGTATCAATTGTATTTGTCTCTAACTTACTCATTATAAAATTACAAATGTACTCCCTGATGGTATAGTCACTGTACCTGAAACTGTAACAGGGCCAACTAACGCTCCGTTAGTAGAACCTGCCATAGATATACTTGTAAACGTTTGACTGTTCTTTACAAAAAATGTTGAAGATAAACTTGATGCACTCACTGTTGAATCTGTTGGAGTTCCAATATCAAAAGTATCACCTAGCACAGTTCCAAAAAACGTATCTGACGATGCAGGGTTTGATGTAAAAGTAATTTGTGATCCAGTTATGAGATATGCGTCTTGCGGTTCTTGGATAACTCCTGAAATAGAGATAATACAATTAGCTTCGTTACCTGGAGATATAGCAGTCCCATTGACCGTTAAGTTAAACGGACCCGGGGTTGAACCAGTAAATGAACTACTGATATCATCTAGTATACTATATCGTCCCGTGCTGGGAGCTTTTCCTACGTAAGCCAATTTGTATTACCTCCTTATTCAGTTGGGATTGGATTGTCAGTCTTGACCTTTGCAACGTGGTCCTTCCATGTAGAAGTGCCGTCCACTGAATCGTGGTATTGCATGTCGAGTTGATCACCAATATTCCCATAGGCGTTTCGTCTTGTAGCTCTTACTGCATTTTGTCTCTCTTCGAGATCAGCAGCAGAATCTACAGCGTCCAGTTGTTCCGATGTCGGTTGAGCTACACCTGATACATTCCAACTTTTGATGTATGGGCCCTTTCCGTTCGAATCATCCTGAAGCAAAACGTCTATCGCGAAGTCAACTTCGTTAACTCCGTTATTAGCCAAATATGTTTTGACCTTGCTTGATAGTGATGCCATAGTTTTTCCTCCTTATTCTTTATATTACGGTTTTGTCGGAAATACAACAGCGTTCACTTCCTCAACTGTTGTAAGTCCATTAGTTATATCTCTTAATTCTTGTCTGTAAGTATTCATATCAGCAGATAATGTTTGGTCTGATAATGCTAAGTAATCTGTTTCAGCAATAAGTCTGTTTCTTTTAGTTCTTAATTGTTGCATAGCTCTATCAAATGCACCATTGTTCCATGCAGTTTCCTCTGCTTGTCTAGCAGCTATTTCTTCTGATGTTAAATTTACTTTAATTCCATTAACTAATTTAAACATTATGTTCTAACTCCATATAATGTGATAACTCCACCATTTAAAGTGCCACTATTTAATTTAAATCGGATTGATTGAATTGCTGATGTTGTGTTTACAAAACCACCAACAAAATTCATTATTGAATAATCTGCTTGATGATGTCCAACACTTACAGCTCTAAAAGGCTTAACATGAGTAGTATTTGCCCAATCATAACAAGTCATATCCATAGATTGAATTTCATCACTTCCAGTTCCATTTGCCCTTGATAAAGGAATATTACCAGCATCATTATGGCTATCGTAACTACCTTCATTTTGAAATGCAGAAGATGTGCCACCTTCTTGTGAGTAAGCACTTGCAAAACTAGATGTTGTAGCAATACCATAACCTGTTCCATCATTATTAGTGCTAGGTGCAAAAGTAAGTTCTGTATTTCCACCTCCACTATCAATAGCATTATATCTAAAAATATGAATTCTATAAGTACTATCTATTCCAGATGTAAATTCTACTGATGCTGTACCATCAGAAATTGTTTGAGAAGATATTTTAACTAAATTACCAATCGCATCAACACTTGTTACACCAGTTCCACCATTAGCAACTGGTGCTGTTCCTGTTAACATATTTGCTACATCTATTTTACTTAATGCCATAATTAACTCCCTATTCTAAATCCTCTAAAAAATGTTTCAGTTTGGTCTATGTTTTGCGCACCACCAGAATTTTGAAAAAGTCTAAAATCAATAGCGTCTCCAACAGCTAAATCTACTATCATTGAAGTTCTTATTTTTAGAGTTTGATTAGTTGCTGCTGCGTATTGTCTTTCTAAGCTTTTTGTTACTATACTACCATTTTTGTTCATTTGTAATTGTATTATTTCACCTGCATCTGCACCTGGACATTCTGATTGACCTGCAAAATAGTATTTACCCGCTTTGCCTGTAGGCACAACAAAGGTGCTATCTGTTGTATTAAAAGCACTATCCGTATCAAAGTTAGTGCCATCAAAAGTTATTAATGTAGTTGCATTATGTGCACAACTTTGTGTTGCTGATTTTGTTGCCTCAAAAATAGGTGTATTAAAATTCTGCGTAGTAAGTTTACCACTACCATCACTGGTAAATAGTGTGTTACCATTGAAGTCTTGATACTGATTTACTTTAATTATTCCTGCCATTATACTCCTATTAATCTGTGTCCTGAAAAGTCTACATAAGTACTTTGTAAATCTCTACTGTCTCCATTATCTTGTCTTACATAAAATTCAACGTAATCTGACTCCGCTAAAGTTATTACAGCTGATAATCTTAGTGTTGTTATTGAATTTGAACTTGCGCTTTCTACATCAACTCTAGCTTTATTTATTTCTGAACCATTTTTATAAAATCTTGCAGCATTTCTTCTAGTATCATCTAAGTAAAAACATGAAGCTGCTGTGAATAAATATTTTCCTGCAAATCCAGATGGACAAGTAAACCTGTATGTAGAGTTATCATAAGCACTATTAGTATCATATTCTTCAGTGTCAAAAGCAGCTTTGTTCCAACTACCATTAGTGCAAGTTTGGTCTGCACTCATAGTTGCTCTAAAAGCCGGTGTATTGGACATACCACCACCAACTGTAACACCTGTTGATACAGTAATGGTATCCCCAGAACTACCCAGGGTTACTGTGCCGTTGTCAGCGATTGGTTCTATATTTGTTGCTTTAATTGTTCCCATGTTATGTTCCTATCCTATATCCACCGAAAAAGGTGTTTGTATTCATTAACTTATGTGCAGAGTTAGTATCATAACCAAAAAAATATAATTGAACATAATCAGACACTGATAAAGCCATAGTAGTGGTAATTACTATAGGTGCATACCTAGCTCCATATGTATTATTACTTTTAAATCTACTTAATCTAAATATTGAACCGTTTTTATAAACCGCTATTATAGCTTCTTCGGTTTGATTATCTGCATTTGGGTTTGCTTCAATTCCACCATAAATAACATATTTTCCTGCTTTACCAGAAGGAACTGTAAACCTATTTTGGCCATCTGTTGTATCGAAAGCGTTGTCTGTATCAAATTTTTCAGAATCAAATTTTACTAAGTTGTACGCTTGATCTGTAAGTCCTGTTTGGTCTGCACTTAAAAATACATCAAAAGCTGGATAGTTTAAATTACTTTGTAAAACACCTGATGCTAAAGCGACTGTTTCACCAGATGCACCAATAGTAATTGTACCACTGCCTTGTGAAGATTGTTGTTTAATATTATCTACAAATATTGTTCCCATTATACTACCGTTAATGTTCCTTGTACTGTTACTGTGCCTGTGAAAGAAGCAGGACCTGCTATCATCATGTTATCTCCAGATGCAACTGTAATATTAGATGATATAGATGCTTTGTTTTCATAGCCACCGTTGATTGATTTTATCATACCAAATTCAATTGAATTTTCTCCAGGTGTAACTTCACCTACAGATTTTCCAATGTAAACTACATAAATATTATTAGTTCCTGTTGGTGGTGCAGCTGTAAAAGCTAAAGTCGTGCCACCAGAAATTGTGTAAGCTGAGTGAGGGTCCTGACGAACATTTCCCACAAAAACTTCTATTTCGTTGGTGTTACTAACAGATTGTGAAAGTGTAAAATTTGTTTCTGAATTATCGCCGCTGAACTGTGAAGAGTTCATGGTATTTAAATTTTGTTTCGGTGAGTTTCCTAAATAGGCCATGATTCTCCTTACGTGCTTATATCATCTACTGCGCCTACCACTACATCTAAAGATGATGCCGTATCTGATTTAGCATAGAGTTGATCTCCAGAAGCAAGAACAATTTTACTGCCCCCATCAATAAGCTCAAGAGATCCACCACTAACTATGGGCGCATTCTTAATTAAAAAATAATTAGATCCACCTCTTTCAATATAAACTTCTACGTTTATTGTTGAAGTTGTAGTATTAGCTAATCTTACACTAATTAAACAATCAATACTGTTAGTAGCTCCACCTAAAAGATCTACTGCTGATGTCCCTATATTTCTTTGAATGTAGTTTTTAAAATTTTGAGCCATAATTATCCTTATACTAGAGTGCGATTGACATTGCAATCACGAATCCAGAACTAACAGAAGTTGATGCTGCCCACTCGGGAGCATTTCCGCCAGAGTTTACCTGTAAAATATGTCCAGCTGATCCTAATGCTAGACGCGCAGGTGTGTTTGCTGCCGATGCGTATGGCATATCTCCTTGTGTTGTTAATACCATATCCATTGTTTTATTTGCGGGAAAAGTACAAAATACATCAAGTGTGCTTGAACCACCTGTGTTAAAATTAATTTTTGAAGTGTTGCCGGCAGAATTTGTAATGACCGTAGTTCTTTGTAAAGTTGTAGAAGCTGAAAGAGTTCCCACACCTATTTCAAAATTATTCGTGCCTTGTTCAAAAATACAATAGTAAGTTGTATTAGAAGTTCCAACACCACTATTAAATGTTATAAAACCACTTACAGCACCTGCAAGTGTAATATCACCTGTGCCTTGTGTTGTACTAGTTTCTTTTACTCTGTCGTTTAAAACCAAAGCCATTTTATTCTCCTACTACGATGTTATACTAATAAGCGAGTCTGTTCCAGCAGGTGTACCTGAACTTGTGCTTGGGAACGTGATTGTAAATGTTCCGTTTGAACAAGATTTTGTTCCACCAAAATCTAAAACAACAACTAACTTATCAGACGCTGAATTATTATATATAACTCCATAAGCTGCACCAAAAGTCGCTGATGTCCACTGTGTTTGATCAAAAGTTAAAGTTGCAACATTTGTTTGGTTTGCAACAACTGGATTATTTAAAGTATTTCCACCAGTTGTATAACCAGTTCCAGAAGTTCCAACTTGATTGGATGTTCCTGAACTATAAGCTGTGCTTGAAACAGTATAAGGCGCTCCTGATCCAGCTTCATACAAAGCTAACTTTATAGTATTGTTTACAAAGTCGTGTGAGCCTTTTAATAATTCTTGTGCGAATGCATAAGGTACTACGTTTGCCATTTTTATTTTCTCCTATTTATTTTCCATAACTTGATGGTGGTTTGACGTTAAGTTGAGCTCGAACTTCACCATCTTGATATTCGTCTCTGCGTCTGTTCCCAATTTGCTCGAGAGCGTACGTTTCTATAGCTTCATTATAAGCCGCTTGATAGTATTGTAACATATCCTGCGGGCCTTTCAAGTACCCATATGCATTTACTAAACAAGCGTATAAAAGAAGATCTGAATATTTATTTGATAAATATGTGCCAAGTGTGCTTGGTGTTCCTGTAGTTATGGTATCTGGTTCTTTATCATAAGCTAATGTAATCGCATAAGTTCTATCAGGAGTTGGAGCCACTACCCAAAATTCTTCATCCCAGTTTGCATAATATTTAGGTATATCTACAGAGTTAGTGCCAGGAGTAGAATAATATTCTGCTATAAAACTGGTATCTCTCTGTTCTAAATAGTGTTGTTGTCCATCAGAATTGGTGAGTTGAACATATCTAATAAATCTTAAATCACCTGGGATTGTTACATATCTATTGTTTATAATTAAATTTGATGTTGCATAAAATACACTTTGATCCGTATCTATTGCTCTGTGAATTTTTAATTCGGCATTTATAATTAGTCTTTTTAACACATCATCAGTTAAAACTGTTGGAACATAATTAGGATCAGTTGCCGCTTGATTGTCTACTTCTGTATAGTTTCTAATATCAGTTCTTAAGTTAGCTAAAGTGTATGCCATTATCCGTTTACCACCTCTAATGTTGCTGGGCCTGCTGAACAGTTTGCTCCACCACCCGATATGCCACCTGATGTAGCATTACTAGTGCTTGTTATATAGAAATAATTTATGGGATCTGTTAAAGGATCTGATGTTGTTGCTCCTGTAACATTTCCTGAAGAATCAATTTGTCCTAATGCAATTGTAAAACCAGATGTATTATTTAAATCACTAACATTATCAAATGTTGGAATAGTTGCAAATTGTTGCAAATTTTTACGATCAGCTGGAATTGGAAATACACCACCGGGCCCAGCAGCAGTTACAACAGGTGCTCCTCTAAATCTTACAGTAGAACCTGCTGCTCTTTGATGATCTTTTGAAAAAACATTTACATAAGTTGTTCCACCATAGATAACAGATGTAAAGGGATTATTATCTAAAAGAATTAAACTTGTTTTTGATGCAGGTTGTGGTCTTGGATTGTATAAAGCTTGTGGATCAGAACCAACTGGTTTCGGTTGTAGTTGAGGTTGTTTTGGTTCATATTCTGAAGTGTGAACTAAAAATCCATTCCATTCTCTAACCATTTCATCATATGGAAATACCATGCCAGATCTGTCAGAAATTGCTAAAGCATATTTACCTGCTGCGTATTTACCCATTATATTCCATCTCCATAAAATGTTTCTGGTGAAATGAAAGTAGAAGTGCCTTGATTATCTGCATCAAGTGCTCTTAATAATTCACTTTCATATCTTCTTTCCAACTCTTGACTCATAGCTGGAGAATATTTTTGACTTAAATAATATGCAAGACCAGACATCATACAAGGATAAAATCTATTAACAATATCTGTTGTAAAATTATAAGAACCTGCATCTTGAATTTTAGCTAAATAATAAAAACAAAATTGAAAACTACTTGGAGTTGTCGTGCTTGATACACTTGAACTTGGTGTTGCGTATAAAAATATGCTTGGATTTAATTTTCGTTCTACATAATATTGTGATGGTGTGCCTTTAGCTAATTTGTTTGGTGTCTGTGAATATTGTGATCTATCTATTTTTGTAAGAGCAATATCCTCTGGTGCAGTGGGAGTGCTATTATCTCTGTAATAAGCTTCTAAAACTGAATCTATGTCATCGGGAAAATTTGCAGAGTCAGACGCAAAATTATATTCTGCTTGGCCTTCTACTAAAGGAACTTTTGCAAGTTTTACTTTCCATAAATGAACACCTCTATTTGCCCATTCTTGAAACATTATATTTAAAGAACGTCTAGCTGATTTCAATTGATAACCAGTTCTAGTGCCCTGAACTCCAGTTCTCTCAAAAGCTTCTTCTATAATCTCATCTATTTGTGGATTAAATTCTGCTTCACCAGAAGTTGGTGAAATAGTTTGTGCAGCGTTACCCATACCACTGTGGTTTACACAATAATAAAATAAGACAGGGGCTCCTGTTTTTTTAACTGGTGCTACAACTATTGTTGTGTTTGCTCCTGCTGATCCGGGTCCACTTGCTCCAGCGTTGGTTGTTACGCCCGTTGTATAAGGTGATGCCGGTGAGTTATTAGGATTTGTAGAAAATGCTAATTGGTGAGTAGCGTTTGAAGAATCAGACTGATCAAATATGTAAGTATTACCCTCATCTAAATATAAGACAGGAGCTAACTCACCGTTGATATAATATCTATTACCGGTTCCATACTGGGTTGTCCCCGTTGCTACGGTTACTGTGAAAGTGATGGTAGCCATTTAGTTCTCCTAGCCAAATATTACTGTACAAAATGTAACTGCACTTGCAATTGTAATCTTAATACTTGTTGCACATCTAATACCTGTTCCTGGAAACTGAATGTACTCTGTCATGCCGGCACCATTAGTATTATTAGTAGCTCTAACTTTGAATGTTGCTACATCTGTGCTGTCATCTTGTAAAGTAACCGTGCTTTGTGCAAGGTTAGGTTCTTTATTAATATAAAGACCTACAATTCTTCCTGGTCCCCCAAATACAGTGTGTGTTGCAACAGTATGTTTTTGGACCGCTTTTACGTCTACTGGATATGTACTCATTAATTTTTCTCCTTAAAATTTATGTGTGGGCCGAAGCCCACACTAAATTATTAATTATTAAAACGCAGTTAAATTATTATTTTGTGCGTATGTAACAACAATTCTTGCTTTCCCTGCAGTTGCAGAGTTAGCAACAACGATACCAAAAAGTTCAATATCACTAGTACCAATATCGTGCCAAGCTGCAGCTGAAGCTTGTAGCATTTTTAATGGTCCAACTGCTGTAGCAGAAACGTTGTGAGCTGCTCCAATATTTGTTGCAGTTCCCGAAGCATTTCCAACAGCAATTGTAGTTGTAGAAGAGTTAGCAAATAACTGTTCTACTACAATATCAATATTAATGATTTGACTGTTTGCAGGAATAATAATTCCTAAAGCAGTCGCTGTAGTTGTTGCGTGAGTTAAGGCAACATCTGATGATTGAGTCATTACTACTTGACCAACGTTTGCAACGTTATCACCAAGTGTTGTACCTGTTGTATTTGAAATCGTTCCCGCTTTAATAGGTCCCGAAAATGTAGTTGATGCCATATTTATATCCTCCTAGTTTACCGAATACAGTCTCTAGGCCGTCGACTATACGCGTCTGTATTCTAATTAAATGTATAGTGTGTCTTTTATACAATACATTTTAGTAGAGCGCAAGAGAGCCTGTAATGTGAATTGAATTTATTCAACGATGTAGCTTTTTTATTAAGTAGCTACAGAAACTTGTGGTTCAGAGCTTTCTATTTTATTTTGCATATGCTCTTTTTGAGCTTCTGCAAGTTTTATATGGCTAATTACTTCTCTAACTTTTCTATCGATCTTAACCATATTGAGAGTATATCTACCCTCTTTAAGATGCTCCTGCTCCCACTCCAGATCCAGACCTTTTTTCTTGTGATACAGGTCTTGTAGATGTTGCATCATTTTCTCCATCTATAACCTCCTCGTAGGTTATGTATTTTCTGTTGGGTGTATAAAACCCTTCATCTTCCCAGATAATATCATTTTTCCCTAGTTTGTCAATAATAGCATTTTCTATTGAAATAGGACCATCCTCTGCACTTATTTTAAATTCTGCAAAGTAGCCATATGCTCGTATTTGTACACGGAAGTTTTTCATATTCACACCTTATATATGAAAAAGGGGCCGTTTAAAAGCGGCCCCTTTAAATTATTTATTACGTTGCGTTTGATCCGAAGATACCTCTAGGGTCAGAGAATCCGAATACGTATCTCTCTCTAGCTTTGTATCTTACATTACCAGTATCAAAGTCACCTTCCATTGAAGTTTTGATA
>Ga0115012_10001524_pt1 | contig 13441 bp, 11 predicted proteins | sample TroAtlMetagenome_FD_88706 | JGI IMG/M metagenome (GOLD analysis project Ga0115012, IMG submission 88706) | Marine eukaryotic phytoplankton communities from Atlantic Ocean - Tropical Atlantic ANT10 Metagenome | ecosystem: Environmental > Aquatic > Marine > Oceanic | place: Tropical Atlantic...
CGCCGAATTATCGCTTCGACGTGCGAAAGAAGCCCGCACCCCAGTCCGACGACGCCCAGCAAGCCGAGCCCCTCAATGACGACGCTGTCGCCTATGTCCACGACGTGACCCATGTCGACGATCGGCCCGTCGTCATGTTTGCCCTGGAGTGGTGTGAGTTCTGCTGGTCCGCGCGAAAATTCTTCAAGAAGCTGGGCATTGACTATGTCTCTGTGGACCTGGACTCGGTCGCCTACCAAGAGGGGAACCGCGGCGGCGAGATCCGAAGGGTCTTGGCGGACCAGACCGGCGCGAAGACCATTCCTCAGATCTACGTCGGCGGGACCCACGTTGGAGGCTGCACCGACTTGTTCGACAAGTACAAAGACGGCACCCTGCAGCCGCTGCTCACGGACGCCCAGGTCTCCATCCAAGAGCTCGGTGGCTTTGATCCCTACTCGCTGCTGCCGGGCTGGCTGCACGCACGCTAGGCGATTCGAAAGTCCGAGATCTGAATTTCATGCCCGTGGTCCGCGTAGTCGCCGCGGGCTCTACCCTCGCGAAACTCTCGCCATGAGATCGAGCGGTATCGCGGCGGAGCGCCATGAAGCGCGCCGTTGAGCGGGGCGTACGAAGCCTTGAAGGAAGGATTCAGGAAGAACGGGGCGCTGTAGCGGACCGCCTGATCGCTGGCCAGGACGCGGTGAACCGGTGCAATGTACCGGTCGTTGGACCACACCTGCACCACATCACCGATGTTGACCACGATGCTGCCGCGCTCGGCTGAGATGCTGTGCCACTGCCCGTCTCGCTCCACCTGCAGCCCGGGCTGGCCATCCTGCAGCAAGATGGTGACGGCGCCCGAGTCGGAGTGGTGGCTGATCCCCAGGTGGCCGCGAAGCCCTCCCGTCGGGGTGTCGGCGGGTGCTGGGTCGCGACACAGCGGGTAGTAATTCAGCCTCAGATAGCTGGTGTGCCCGTCAAAGCCACGCCAGAGCGTCTCGGGCTGCTCGCCAAGCGTGCGCGCGATGCTCCCGACCAGCCCCAGCGCCGCTGACTCGCAGGCCCGGTAGAAGGCCTCCGTTGTCTCGCGAAAGGCGTCTTCCCCCGATGGCCACTGCGGAACACAGTCTCCAAACTCGGGACCGACATCAAACAGCTGCTTCCAGTCCTGGACATTCTTGGTCAGCTCTCGGTCGTAGAACCCCCAGTGGTTGTCTGCGGTGCGCTCACAGCGGCGCTTCACCGCGGCTGGAAGCGCGAAGAAGTGATCCATGGCCGCCAACATGGCCTGGCAGAGTGACGGAGAGATCTCATGATTCACCAGCTCAAAGAACCCCCACTTTCGGCAGGCTTCATCCAGCTGGTCGAGCTCGAGGCCCGCGGTCACGGCCTGATAATCCACTGTGTGTAGCTGCATCCGCCCACCCCTCGTCTGTGCGCGTTTTATGCCAGTATTCGTGGCTTGGCAGGTACGATCTGGGCGATGAGTCCAGGGCCTACGATCCAGGATCCTGCGATGACCGTCAGCACCAGGCCAAACACCGCAGAGAACCACTTGGGCACCCGCGGAGCGAATCTCAGCAGCGCATTGACCAGGGCAATCACCAGGAACAAGGGCCCGTAGTAGAGGGTGAAGAACAGCTCAAAGAGAAAGGATGAGGAGGGCTTTGCTCGTCCAGTCAGGCGAGCGAAGAAGCCATTGAGGGTGTTGCCGCCGATGCTTCCCCACAGCAAGAACCAGCACAGGGCTCGAACGGACCGGGCAAACCCTTCATTGGTGGCTGCCGTCAGGGCTTGAAAGGCTTGCGACTCCACTGCACCGCGACCGTCCTGCTCCGCAAACGTTCGGGCATAGACGATGGCTGGGTCATCGACCACCTTCGTGCACTCCGAGAGGCTCTTGGCAGACATCAGCTGCTCTGGATCTTCCACGCCGGCCATGCGGGCCAATTCTCCATGGAGTCCTTCGCAGTACGGGCAGCTGTTGACGGAATTGACCGTCACCATCACCGCTTCGTTGAGCTCGGGGTCAACGGCATTGGGCCCGATGTAGGCGCCGGCGATGTGCGGCAGGTTGCGAAACACCATGCGGTGGTCCGCGAAGAAACCTTGGGGTGTCCACATCTTCTTAGCGTATTGGCTCATGTTGCATCCTTATGCGTGGCTTTGCGAATGCCACGCATCGATGCGCCGCTCGCTAAACCCGTGTGGGCGTGGCGTCGAGACCCCCGACGCACCGCGCTTGACTTCAATGATGAAAGGTGATCAGCATGAGAAATTGCTATCATTCAAATTTGCCACGGGCAATTTGCGGACAGGACGGTCTGGAGTCTGTCGTCCGCTTGTGTTTGTGGGGGGCGACGTCCATCGGCGCTGCTGAGGAGGCATCTCACCCCTCGCGGCGGTGCGGCTGGGGCTGACTTCGTCGCGCCTGACCCCGTCTCGATGTGCAGGGGACGCGGTGCCATCCGCCGGCGCATCGGCACCGCAGCACGACCTCACCCGTGCAGGATCAGGGCTTGGGACGCGGGGCCTCCGTCTGACTTGAAAGAACCTGAAATACACGAGCCGCACTCAGAGCACTACAGAGTCTTCATCAGACAAGAAACGCTCACCAAGAGCTTCCGTAAAGCACCAAACATCGGAGTCACCCAATGCCGCGCCTGCAGCGAATGATGCCCGTCTGGCGAGCCGCCGCACTCATGATGCTGTGGGGGTGTCACAAGGCGCCGATTCCGACCGGCCCGAGCCTGGCGCCGACGCACAACGTCCACCTCAGGACCTCCTTTGACACCGATCCATCGGACCACTTGGGCCGCTTCCTGCCCGATGGGCTCTCCGAGCTCGACGAGTCCAGCGGCATGACGCTGGCGTGCTCCGAGCACATCTCGTGGCGATTCATCGACGGGGGTGGGGTTCAGACAACGGAGGTGCTCCATACCTCCTCCAGCACCCGCGCTCGCCTCGGTGCAGCGGGCGTCGTGGAGGCCTCCGCCGGCGCTGAGCAGGCTCGGGCGGTGCAGGTCTCCTACACTCTGACCGGCAAGATGGTGAGCATCATCGAGGATCCAGCAGCCTTCGCGGCGTGCTGCAAGGCCCAGCCGGACCAGTGCACGAATCGGATGGTCGGAGAGTTCATCCAGGGCATCGGCTCGGTCGATATCGAGATCGCTCGTGGAAAAGAGGCGCAGGTTGAGGCCCGTGATCCGGTCCGAAACCTCTCTGCAGGTGTGACCTTCTCTCAGGGCGTGGCATGGCGACGGGCCATTGAATTCCCCCAGCCGGTCTACTTTGCCTTCAAGGCGACCCCTACGCCCTACGCTCAGGGCGAGGTGCGCACCTGCTCAGACTGGGCTGACCCGCTCCCCGAGTCGCCCGATGGGCTGTATCTGCGAGCGACCTCTGGTCCGGCCTGGACCGAGCAGGGAGCCCGTCAGCGCGCGCGGAGCGCCCTGTCCGAGCAGGCTCTTGCGGTCGTCGGCATCGCCGAGGACGCGGACACGGCCGCTCCGGGGATCCATGAGCAGGACTGGTGCGTCGAGCGATTCGAGCACCAGGGATCGACCCGGTTCGCGGCCCATGTGCTGGGGTACATGAGCAACCAGGATCGAGACGCGGCCCGCGTCCCGCCGGTGCCTGCGGAGAAGCCGGTTGTCTTGAAGCCCGTGGTCCCTGAGTGTGCGGGCTGGGTAGAGACGCCGCCGGTGTCGGCGGACGGCATCTTCGTGGTGGGTCGGCACGCGCTGCCCTCGCTGACTGAGCACGGCGCTCGGCTCAAAGCGCGGACCAACGCACACCTCCAAGCAAGCCTCGCGACCGGGCTCGGAACGCTCGCGCTCGCCAACGGCACCGCCATCGGCGTTCAGGAGCGCGACTGGTGTATCGTCCCGTCCCACGCGGCGGGAGGGGTGCTCTACCGCGCTCACTTGCTGGGCTTTGTCAGCGAGGAGGAACAAGACCGCATCCGCGCGCTGCCCCAACCGGTGACGCCGCTGGTGGCGCCACACCCGATGACGACGGAGGTGACCACCAGCAGCTACGATGCGCCAGGAGGCTCCCTGCACCCTTGAGCACCTCAGCCTGGAGAGCCCAGGGCACAGGCCTCAGCGGCAGGGAAGCATCAGCGATGCCTTGCTCAGCCCGATGTGCAGGAGGCACACCGGCCCATCACCCGAACCTGAAAGTCGGCGTTCATGAGCGCGGCGGGCATGGCTCCGTCTCGCGCCCGGACCTCCAGCGGGGGAAGGCAGAGGACGTCGCCGCATGACTCGCACAGGAAGTGTGTGTGGTCATCTTCGACGGTTCGACACGCATCCAGCAGCTCATAGCGCCAGATGCGATCACCGAGGTCCATTCGTCGGAGCAGACCGCGGTCGGCGAGGTTGGAGAGAATCCGCCAGATCGAGGCCTTGTCGAAGGATCCCGCGGGCAGGGCTGCCATGATCTGCTCATGGTTCATGGGGCCCTTCTTCTCATGGAGCGTCATCAGCACGGCAAGGCGTGCAGCGGTTGATCGCATGCCCTTGCTACGAAGCAGAGATCGAATTTCTTCTCGCACCTGTTCGATGTAGCTGGACAGCGGAAGCTCCTGTGGAGAAGTCAGCACACCGTGCTCATGCACGGTGTGCTGGTGGCTTCATACTACTCGTCTTCGTGGTCTTCGTGCTCTTCGCACTCGCCGTGCTCTTCACCCTCGTGGTCTTCGTCCTCGTGGTCCTCGCCCTCGTGGTCCTCTTCCTCGCCCTCATGGTCGTCGTGGAAGTGACACTCCAGGCCCTCGGCACAGTCGTCGTCGGTGGTGCACTCGTCGCCGACTTCACCGGCGGCGCCACAGGCGCTGAGAGTAAGCAGGGCCGCAAGGGCCAGCATGTTGGTCTTCATGGTGATGTTCCTCTTGTTGAGGAGATGGAGTCTTACTCCACCTCAAGGTTGAAGGTGACTTCGATATCGTTCGCGCCGCCGATGGCTCCAAAGCCGCCCTCGGCGACCGTCTCTGCCAGGCCCTCGACCTTGACCGCCTGATCGCTCTCAGGGGGCATGTGCCGCAGGGTGACGGTGAGCTCGCCAGCGCCAATTGCCAGCGTGGTGAAGGTGTTGGACAGACCGATCGGCAGTCCGTTCTCGTCCAAGTCGGCATAGGCATGCGCGACGACGGCAGCATCGTTGGCGCCGGTTGCAGGACCCTCAACAGCGGAGCCGGTAAAGAAGAACTGGTGCTCCTCGCTCTCGTCGGTGATCTCTGGAGTGACGTCCTCAGCCGGATCCTCGAGCTCGTTGAGGATGCCCATGGAGACGTCGTAGGCGTCTCCATCCAGGAGGAAGATGTCGTCGACGACAGGGCTGCCGTCGTTCTCTGGATCGGCCCAGACTGCCTCGAAGGCGGAGCCGTCCGTCTGAGAGGTGAACGTCAGGCTGATGGTCGTCATGACCTCGTGCTCGTGATCGTGGTGGTCGTGGTCGTGGTCGTCACCTTCGACATCTGCGCAGGCTGCCAGCAGCAGTAGAAGCGGTGCTGTGAGTGTGATGGACTTCATGTGGGTCTCCTCTGTAGTGATCGTTAGAAGTCTGTTCCGAGACGAACTCGGATGTCGCGACCAGGATGGTCGGCGTAGTAGCGAAGCAGGCTGGTGTACTCGCGGTAGGCGGTGTTTGTGAGGTTTCGGGCCTCCAGTCCAGCGCGGAATACCCGCCGTGTTCCGATCTCCATGCCGAGGTCCAGACCAAGCAGGGCGTAGCCTGGCGGCGGCGGAACAAAGTCGTCGTCCGGATCGACACGCGACTGCGAGGCAACGAGCTCGACATTGGGGCTCAGCGTCAGATCTCGGACCGGACCGAGCTTCGGCGGGCGCCCGATCAGGGCGATCTTGAGTCGATCCGGCGGGGTTCCGATGAGCTGATCCCCGGAGCTGCGGTTCTCTGCCCGGACGATGCCGCCACGGACATCCAGCCCAATCGGTGCCTGCGGCGCCAGGGTCACCGAGCCATCGACCCCGGTGAACACAGCGTCGATGGGCTGAAAGACCCAGCTGGGCCAGGTCCCGCGGATCGTGACCTCATAGCGGGGAGCGCCGTCGGCGTTGAGCTCGGGAGAGAAGTAAATGTAGTCATCGACGAGCTGCCCATACACAGAGGCCTCAGCCTCGACCCAGAGGCTCCGCAGACCGGCGGTAAGCGAGCTGCCCCAGACGGTCTCGACGCCGAGCTCCGGATAGCCGATGGCATAGACCGGGAAGGAGGGCGAGCTGCCGAAGATGTAGAGCTCATCGACGTTGGGGAACCGGCTGGCGGTCGACAGATCCAGCTTCAGATCGAGCCGCTCTGGGATGACATGGACCAGCGTGCCCAGGGAGAAGGAGCTGGCGGTGTAGGCTGCCGGGCAGCGAAAGGTGGTCTCGCGTTCTTCGCAGCCCTCCTCGTTCAGCGTCTCCCGTCGCACATGCGCTTCGTAGTCGCGCTCGCGCAGGTATGCCGTCCGAGACAGGGCATCGGTGCGCGCCCCGACCTCCACATCGACTCGATTCATCGACAGGCGCTCATACGCGAACAAGCCGCCTGAGAAGGCCCGATAGTTTGTGATCAGGGACAGGCCTCTGTAGACGTTCTCCTGGAAGGATCCCTGCAGGCCCACCCCGCCCGTGAGATCTCCGATCGCCGGCGAGAATGTCGGGGGCTGGTAGAGGACATCTAAAGAGTGGGTCCGCAGGGTGAAGTCGAACTGCGGTCCGGTGATCGAGTCGCGGACCTGCTCGAATTCACGCCGCAGGTTGATCTGAAAGGCGTATGTCGCCTCAAGGCTTCCCCACTCTCCGAAGATGTCCGCGTTCAGGAGGCCCACATCATGGGTCACGGCCTGATAGGGGCGGTCGATCTCATAGGAGACCGACCACAGATCTGCGGTGATCGGTCGCTCCGCCTCCAGCTGGGCCTCGAAGTCGCTCGGGGTGCTGTTGTTGACCCCATAGAACACCCCGGCGTTGAAGTCGTGGTGGTGCCAAGAGAGACGAATGGAGCCTGTGTTCCACCGATACGCTGCCGCCCCGCCCAGGTTCCAGACCCGCGTGCCGGTGTTTCCGAGGATGTAGTCTGGGGCCAGCAAGCTGGAGCCGATCGCGGCGTTGCCCTCGACCCGCGCCGACAGCCCGCCTTCGTTGGCGCCATCGAGGCGCAGGGCACCATACGGGCGCTGCCCGTTGGTTGAGTAGGACGTGAGGAGCTTGCCGATGATCCCGGGGTCGGTCCGCATCGGCGGCGGCTCGACGAGGATGACACCGCCGATAGCATCGGGTCCGTAGCGGGCACCGGCTGCCCCACGAATCACGCTGATCGAGCCAGCCGAGAACGGGTCGATCTCGGTGGCGTGGTCTGGCCCCCACTTCTGGCTCTCATGGCGCACGCCGTCGTACAGGACGAGCAGCCGTCGCTCCCGCTGACCGCGGATGATGGGCTTGGCTGCGTCTGCGTTGCCCTGAGCCATGCGGACGCCGGGAACCTGGGCGATCGTCTCCGCGAGGCCCTCGCCGGTGGAGCGCTCTAGATCCGCCTCGTCGAGTGTCGTGCGTGCCCGGGTGTCCTCGCGATCTGGATCGGAGGAATGAACCACCATCTCCGCGACAGGCTTAGCGGCGGGGGTCTCTGGAGGCGCGAAGTGGAACAAGACCCGAGTGGTCGCAGCCACCGGCGTGTCGCCTGTGGTTGCCGGAGAGAACACCAGGCGCGATGCCGCCTCCAGCGAGACCTCCCGAAACACCTCTGCTCCGCTCTCGAAGCGCACCCCGGTGACCTGACCCGCCGCGTCGACATCGACCAGCACGCTGACATCGCCGTGCTCTCTGGTGCTGAGGGCTGCCTCTGGGTAGTCGAGCTCGATCTGCTGGAGAAGACGAGGAGGCTGGACGCCGGAGGCGGCCTGACCATCGTTGTTCGAACCAGGGGAATCAGCCTGTGCTGTGCCGAGCGGAACGCAGAGCACACAGACGCATCCGCAGCTGATTACGCTGCGGATAATCCCCCGAAAAAAATGCTTGCACTTGCATGCTCGGCAAAGACTCTTGCACCCACAGCTAAGGCTGCTTGCTGGGGTGAAGCGAAGGGGGGGGCCTTTGGGCATGGCGGACACGTTATCTTGGGTTTTCTGCTACTGCAAGTCGATTGCAATAACGGTCAGGCCCAGCTATTGCTGATGCGCGTGTTCAGCGATAGGCACGGGTTTCTGGAGGATGGATGACGGCCTCACTATCCGTAACTGTGCCCACTGGCTCTCCAGGCTCAGAAAGCACTCGTGTTTTTGAGCAAATTGCACGGAAGTATGAGGATCTTCGCGTCACAGTTTCTGTGGATTTTTGTTGGCGGCGCTGCGATCAGCACGCCTCCATCCATCCGGCAACTGAGCACTGTGTTCGCCGGAGTGAGGGGGGTCTGCTGCACTTGACCGAGGCAAGCTCATGACGCACCCCAGCAGCACGCTTGCCCAGCCCGTCGACAGGCCCGCCGAGTGGGTGCTGGGGGCGGCAGGACCGGTGCCGGTCGCACGCGCGGCCCTCCGCCCTCATTGGCGCATCACGCGTGACGACGAGGATGGCGCTTTGAAGAAGCGCCGCACAGCGCTCTCCCACCCACCTCCCTGGCCGAAGGAGTCGACATCGACATGAACACCCTCTGGATGGAACGACGTGGCAGCATGGCGAGCGTTGCTTGCGCGGCTCACCGCTCGGTGCTCGCCGCGAAGCCCTCGATCATCTCTGTGCTCGGGCTCAACGTGCTCAGCCACCGCTTGAGCTTGCGGCAGCTGCGCAAGCAGGTCTGCAGTCCATGAGTCGCCCGACGCCAGTGACGCTGGTGACCGGATTCCTCGGCGCAGGCAAGACCACTCTCCTCAACCACCTCCTCAGTGAAGAAACCGGCCTCCGGTTCGCGATCATCGAGAACGAATTCGGTGATCTCGGCTTGGACGGCTCTCTGATCCGTGCCCCGGTGGAGGCGCTGTTTGAGCTCAACGATGGGTGCGTGTGCTGCACGGTGCGCGATGATCTGCTCGCGGTGTTTGAGCAGCTTGCGGACCGCCCCGCAGACTTCGACCACGTCATCATCGAGACCACCGGACTCGCCGATCCGGCCCCGGTGATGCGCCTCTTTGAGCGCCCCCTGATGCGGGCGGCCTTCAGGCTCGATGGCGTGGTCACCGTGGTTGACTCCTGCCACATCGAGCGCTCTCTGGTCGAGGTCGATGCCTGTGCGGAGCAGATCGCAACCGCCGACCTGCTCATCTTAAACAAGTCCGATCGCCAGCCCGCTCACGCGCTCGCTGCCACGGAGGAGCGGCTGAAGCAGCTCAACCCCCTCGCGGTCATCCTCCGTGCCGAGCATGGCCAGGTGCCGGTCGAGGCCGTGCTCAGCCTCGGCGGCCGGTCGGCCGAGGCCAGCGTTCCCTCTCATCACAGCCATGCCCACCATGAGCACCAGCACGACGACGGGATCCTGTCGGTGGCGGTCGCGGCGGACGGGGACGTGGACGTGCAGGCGCTGGACCTCTGGCTGGGACGCCTCACCAGGAGCCGCGAGCTGAGCCTGCTGCGGATGAAGGGAATCCTCGCGGTCCCCGGGCATCCCCGACGGTTCGTCTTTCACGGCGTGCGCGACGTCGTCGACGTCCGGCCTGAGCGTCCCTGGGGGCAGGAGCCTCGACGGAGCCGAGCGGTGTTCATCGGTCGAGGGCTCGATCCGGAGGTGCTGCAGGCCGGGTTCGAGGCGTGCAGCCTTCAGCCGCCGGTCGGCCCACAGTGAGGGGAGCCTGACGGACACGGATCGCCGCTGTCGTCGCGGACGCAAGCGAGAAGAATAAAGGTAACGACCTCTCTGTCTTCGTGTTTGCTGTGCCGAGCTCTTCTGCGGGTGTCGGTACGGTCCTGTCTTCTTCCAGCGACTGCGCCACGAGTCTCTCCTCCGTCGCGAGATGGCGATGGTCCGATAGACTGGATTCTCCCTCCTCGGAGCAGGCGTGTCCCATCGCTTCCTTCACATCTCTGATCCCCATGTGGGCAAGACCCATGGGTACGAGAGCCTCAACGCTGCGGCTCTCCTCGCAGCGGCGGAGGAGCGGATCCTGCTGGTCACCGGCGATGTCACCGATGGGGGCTCGGAGGAGCAGATGGCGCTGGCGCGCAAGGCGCTGCGGCCGGCGCAGCAGGTCGGCGCCTGGGTCGTCCCGGGCAACCATGATGTGTATGGGTGGAACGGCATCTCGTGGCCGAGCGCGACGAAGCGCGCCCGCTTCTGCCGGATCTTCTCGGCGAACCTCGGCGATCCCATCCAGTCCAGGACGCGCTTTCCATACACGGTCTCGATCGCCCCAGACCTCGTCCTCGTGGGAATCGACACCAACCATCACGCTGGTGTCTTGGCGGCTGGTGCCATCGACGCCGCGCAGCACAAGGCCCTCAGGCGCTTCTTTCGCCGCCGCTGGCCGGCCGACACCCGCTTCATCGTCCTGCTGCACCATCACCCGGTCGAGTATGGCGCAGAGGGGCCGATTCCCGCCCTGGACTGGCTCCTGCCCAAGTTCATCGGCCCGCAGCTCGCCATGAGCGAGGAGTGTCGTCGCAAGCTCTTCGAGCACATCGGCGCGCACAAGGTCTTGATGCTCCACGGCCACAAGCACCTTCCGTTCAACACCTACAAGACGAAGACCGCGGGCAATCGCGTCCGTGTGGTGGGGGGGGCCGCGGTCAACCCGAGCGTGGACGGGGTCGGTGGGCGCTTGGCCCGCGTCGACATCAGCGCCAAGCGGTTCATCGTGCGCCATGCCGAGGTGCCGGCGGAGTTCCTTCGCTCCTCCACCCACCACGGCGGCATCTTCCCGGTCCGCTCCCTGCCGCAGCAGGCTCCGAAGACGGGCGCGGACTGGGCGGCGCTGCTGGGGGCGCAGCTGCCCAAGGACTGGAGGCATGCCCACAACAGCCGCGGTCAGCCGGTGTGGTCCGAGCCGTCAGGGCTGCACCTGGTCCGCCTGCGGGTCTACAAGCAGCACATCGTGGCTCGGATACGCTGCAAGAGCGCTGTTCATGAGCGCTCATCGCTTCAGGATGCGCTCCGAAGCTCGGGACGCACGGAGGGCTGCAACGCCAAGGGCTGGTTCCTGCTTGAGTGGCGGGTTGCGGAGCTGGCATCGCTCACCACGCTCCTCGATGATCTGGAGCGCGAGTGGAGCTTTCGACCAAGCAGCAAGCGCTGAGCGTGGGCGTGGTCTCTGCTCTGGACAGACATCGTGGCAGCCTGAGCGGCGATGACGTAAGCGCAGCTCGGCTCCACCGGATGGGTCTCCTCCTGGCGTGATCGGAGCGGAGCTGCCTTGGTCGCGCGGCTGCTCCTTGCAGCATGCAAAACGCCGAGCAGTGCATGCGTGAATGGCGAAGGCGTCGAGATCTTCGCGCTTCGCTCTGTCGCGAATAATTTCGACATGAATATATGTTATATATATGGAGATAACAGCAATATAGCAATTGAGGGAAGCATGTTCTCGACACTCACTGTGCCTGCCGTCCTCCTGTCTACAGCCTCGGCCTCCGCGGAGGATGGCTGGTACAACACCATCGGCGAGCGCATCCGTAATTCTGCCTTCTCCTTTGAGCGTAGCGGTGAAGACTGGCGCGCTGAGCACGCTGGCTTTACCGCTGTGCTGGAGCATGGCGGAGCGGTGGTCTCACGTCGCGACGGTGACGGCACGCTGCGGCTTCGGGTAGCGAGCTGGGGGCGGCCAGGCGCGAGCGTGCCGCTGTCGGCGCTGCCGGCCCAAGCTGGGGTGTGCACCCCAGCACGCGGTGCGGAGGGCGACTGCATCCGCCGCATCGAGCGGGCGCATCCAGGGCTCGACGAGTGGTGGATCGCGCTGGAGGAGGGGCTGGAGTTTGGCTTTGATGTGCACACCCGCCCTGAAGGGAGCGGGCCGCTTGTCTTCGGCATCGCGCTGGAGGGGGCTACCCTGGACGAGGGCAGCGGAGCGGTCTGGCTGACCGACGACAGCGGCGGCCTGTGGACCATGAGCGATCTGCTCGCATGGGATGCCGATGGCGAGCCCATGCCGGCTTGGCTGCGGCTCGACGGAGACCGCATCGAGTTGGTGGTTGATGACGAGGGGGCGCGCTGGCCGATCACTGTCGATCCGGTGCTCACCACCGCCTCCACCACGCTCTCCGGCTCCAGCTCTGACGAATACGGCTACTCGGTCTCTGGAGCGGGCGATGTCAACAGCGACGGCTACGACGATGTCATCGTCGGCGCACAGGCCGCGTACTCTGACACCGGACGAGCGTACGTCTACCATGGCTCCGCCTCCGGGGTCTCGACGTCCTCCTCTGCCACCCTCACCGGGGTCTCCTCCTCGGATAACTTCGGCTGCTCGGTCTCCGGAGCGGGCGATGTCAACGGCGACGGCTACGACGATGTCATCGTTGGTGCATACAACGCCGAGAGCAGCGGCGGCGGGGAGGGTGAGGCGTACACCTACCACGGCTCGGCATCCGGAATCTCCAGCGTCGTCGCCGACACGCTCGAGTCCTACTACTACCATGCCTCCTTTGGCTACTCGGTCTCCGGAGCGGGCGATGTCAACGGCGATGGCTACGACGACGTCATCGTTGGTGATCCATATGGAAGCAGCGAGATGACCGGCGGAGCGCTGCTCTTCTACGGCAGCTCTTCGGGCATCTCCGGCAGCGATGAGGTCCGGAGGGATGGCTACTTCTGGTTCTTTATCGGCACCTCGGTCTCCGGAGCGGGCGATGTCAACGGCGATGGCTACGACGACATCATCGTCGGCGCGCCCGGCGAGAGCACCCTGGTGGTTGTCTACGAGGGGTCCGCCTCCGGAATCGGCAGCTATCCCGACCATGTCTGGTCGGGGCCGTACTACGAGTTCGGCGCCGCGGTCAGCGGGGCTGGCGATGTCAACGGCGACGGCTACGACGACATCATCATCGGGGACTATTCGTCGAGCGAGGCCCACATTTACATGGGGTCTTCCTCCGGCCCGTCCGCCTCCGTGGATCTCACCCTCAGCGGCTCTGGTTACTTCGGACGCTCGGTCAGCGGGGCTGGCGATGTCAACGGCGACGGCTACGACGACATCATCATCGGGGATGACGACGGCGGAGAGGCGCACATCTACCTGGGGTCTTCCTCCGGGCTGTCTTCCTCCGCAGCCGTCACCCTCAGCGGCTCCGGTGACTTCGGCCGCTCGGTCTCCGGAGCGGGCGATGTCGATGCCGACGGCTACAGCGATGTCATCGTCGGCGCGTATGGCGCCGGAGCGGCGTATGTCTTCCACGGAACCAGCAGCGACGCTGACGGTGACGGAATCTCCGCGGCAGTGGACTGTGACGATAGCGATGCCTCTGTGGGCGCGCCCTCGACCTGGTACCGCGACGCCGATGGCGACACCTATGGTGATCCGGACAACACCGAGGAG
>Ga0115012_10001526_pt1 | contig 13422 bp, 16 predicted proteins | sample TroAtlMetagenome_FD_88706 | JGI IMG/M metagenome (GOLD analysis project Ga0115012, IMG submission 88706) | Marine eukaryotic phytoplankton communities from Atlantic Ocean - Tropical Atlantic ANT10 Metagenome | ecosystem: Environmental > Aquatic > Marine > Oceanic | place: Tropical Atlantic...
TATCTAAATAGTATTAATAGAGGATAAACATGTCCACCAAGATAATTGGAAATCAGATTGATGCTTCGACTCGTGCCATTATGGAGGCATTGTCAGTCACAGAGCAAATCAATCTCCCTGCTTTAAATACAGCAGCAATAACTGCCTTAGGTACACCTGCCTATGGTACTGTGGTGTACAACAGTGTTGAAGATGCAGCACAGATATACAAAGCGGATGCTCAACAAGGAGTTCCAGGTTGGACAACGATTGGAGGTGGTGGTCCTGCGGTTGGTAACAACTCAATTATAAGGACTAATGGACCCACGATTGAAGAAAATTTAACTATAGGTCCTACTGCTAATGGTGGTGCTGAATTTACTAACGGATTCAGTGCAGGTCCAATTACGATTGCGAATGGTTATACAGTAACCATTGAGAATACAGCAACGTGGACTATTATTGGTGGTGACGACCAGATGAATCTGGAAGTTAATGATATTATTACTAATGACCTAAGATCAACAGGTCTATTGCACTTTGCAGAAACAAAGGAAAGTATTAAGTATTATGTCTCAAGTGGAGATGTAACACACGATTTTAACTCACATAACTGCATATATGTTTCAAGAGTTGGTGGATCAGATTTTAGATTAACTCTTAATAATGTACCAAATGGTGATGGTCATGGATTTGGCTTCACTTGCATCATTGAGAATGATGGTGCTGCTGGTGCAATAGATGAATTATATGTAGATGGGGTAGAAACACCAGTGATATGGGCTGGAGGATCAGCACCTACTCATGGTGATACTTATCTTATCATTGGTTTTTCTATGATAGATAAGATACCAGCAAACCCTGCTGGTAATGAAGAATACGTTGTATTCGGATCTGCATCTTCATTTGGATAGGAGATAAGATATGGGAAGATTTGGAATGTCGGCAAGACACTTACCTGTCTCTTCAGGACCAGCATCAGGAGGTGGTGCTGCTGGAGGAGGTGGCGGTGGAGGTGCTGGAGTATATACAGAAGAAACATTTAACTATACTGGTGGAAGACAGAATTTTGATACCAGTAAGACTAATGGTCAACCTATAACTGCCTATGTATTTGGACCTGGTGGTGGAGCAGAAGGAGATACAAATACTAGAGGTGGAGCAGGAGGATATTCAGAAGGTACTATAAACATCAATGCTGGTGGTACTTTAAGGATAATTGTTGGAGGACATGGTGGTCCTGGACAACAGAATAATGGATCGGGAGCAGGATATTCAGGAGTATTTGCACCACAGTGGGCAGGTAATAGTGTAGGCACAGATCATGGTGCTTCTATTATAATTGCAGGTGGTGGAGGTGGTTCTGCCAACTCATCTAGTGGATCACAGCATGGTGCTGGTGCTGGAGGAGGTTCCTCAGGACAACGAGGAAACCCATCAAACTCTGGTGGTATTGGTGGAAGTCAAGGCGGTGGTGGTAGCTATCGTCAGACTGGTGGAGGATCTTGTACCTCTGGTAGTCAATGTTCAGGTCAGCAACTTCGTGGAGGCGTTGCCTGCGGAGGAGGAGAAGGTAGTGGTGGTGTAGGATGGCCCAACCAAATCTATGGTGGTCGTTATGGATCTGCTGCTGGTGGAAACGGATGTAACGCTGGTGGCGGGGGAGCAGGATATTATGGTGGTGCTGGTGGCGGTGGATCACCCAACGGTGGAAATGGTGGAGGTGGATCAGGATATATTGGTGGTCACCCATCATATCCAGTTGAAGGTGCTCAAACCAATGCAGGTAGTGGTGACTTACCTCACTCTAGTGCTAGGAATAGTCCTTTCTATTCTGGACAGATATCATATGGTGGTAGACATAGCCACAACAGAGGAAATGGTAGTCATCAAGGTGGATCTGGTAAGGTAGTAATTGCATATTATGCACCTGGATCTGGAGGAGGAGGTAGTGCACCTAGTTTCTCTTATACTGATTACACTGCTATTGACTCAACAAGTCCACAAGATATTGCTTACAGGACATTCTCAGGTCAGTCTTTCCTATCGTATATCACTCAGTTTGGTGTAAACCAGAACTCTAGTAACAATGATAATAGTCAGTGGGATAATGGTTATAGTGGACAATTAAGTTATAGTGGTCACTTTAAACAGAATGGAGGTTACTTCACTACATACAACCAATTAAGATACATACACGGTGACGGTAGTAGTGACGGTGGTGACTGGGTTGTTATTGACTTTGGACCTCAGTATAATGGTGACTTTGATGGTTACTACAGGAGTCAGCAAGGTAGATATATGGGTGGGGAGAATACCTCATCTGGTGGTGGAGGAGGAATCTACACCAGTACTAGTCATAAGATAAGACTGTGGGGATTCAACTCAACTGTTGGCTGGAAGTTACTTTATCAACACCCAATGGGAGTAAGAGACTATACATATAGTCATAGAAACTCTAACTGGTGGAATGCTGGTAGTACTACTACAAGTGGAGATGGTAAGAGAGCTGAGTATGATAGTATGAGTTTAGAATACGTCGCATTTAGTGTAGGATATCAATAATGACATGCATTATGATGGTGAAAAAGAATTAATTAATGGTGAATGGAATGGTCTAGTGTGGTCTGAGAAGTATAAAGATTTTATACTACCTGATCTTGACCAGAAGAAAGAAACATTTGCACCCCAAGCACAAAAGAATGTAGAGATATGCTATACTTGTCCTAAGTGGAAATCATCTACACGTCAGTGTTTGGAGTGTGGGTGTTTCATGGATGCTAAACGTATCGTATTACTTCTAATTAATAAAAGTCTTGACAAGGAGTACAAGACGTGTCCTTTAGGAAAGTGGTGATGACAGAAATAACATATCTTTTCCCTAATCCATTATGGAGTCTTAAGGTAGACTTTGATAACGAGAGTCTAGCAAGGGACATATATAATTTTAAGGAAAATAATCCAAGTCAGATATATTCTAATGTTGGTGGTTATCAAGGTGATCTATTTGAGCACCAAGCATGGGCTGAAATGATTGCCCAGAATTGCCCACAAAGGAGTGATAAACCATTAACTGATTTGAATATCTATCCTTGGGTGAATATAAATCCTAAGGGTGCGTATAATCGTAGACATGTACATATGGATACGAGTATATTCCTCTCTGGAGTATATTATGTAAAGGTACCAGAGAATTCTGGTAACATAAGATTTTATGACCCAAGAGGTCCACTGATGCATGTGCAGAGGGATCATGAATATTTTAGTGATTCTATTGTTTGTCATGAGATAGAACCATATGATGGATTATTATTATATTTTCCCACATGGTTTGAGCACGACGTGACTGAGAATGAGACTGATGAAGATCGGATATCTATTGCATTTAATGTCTTTGCAGACACAAGTAGTGAAAGAGATACCGTATAAATAATGATAAATAGATAAGAAAGTAGTCTTGTAGTATGGCACAGTTAAATCTGGGAGCTATTAAAGATGTAGGTGGTATCGGTGGTTTTACATTCTCTAGTGGAGGTATCACTGCTAACGGCACGTTAACTGTAACTGACATTGAGATCAATGGTACACTTGCAGGATCATCCCAATATATACTTCCCAACCCATCAGGTCAAACAGATAATTTCATCAGTACAAATGGATCTTCATTAACATGGGGTCAGTTGTCATCTGCTTCTGGTGTTCGGTCAATGCAAGTTTGGACATCTAACGGTACTTGGAGTAAACCATCTGGTGTTACCACCATAATGGTTACAGTAACAGGTGCTGGTGGTGGAGGTTCTGGACACTGCGAGGCAGGTGGTGCTGGAGGTACTGCACAAAGACAGATAGATGTTACTAACGTTTCTTCTGTATCGGTTACAATAGGTAACCCAGGTGGTGGTACTAGTTACTCAGGATGTGGAGGTAACGGAAACACATCAAGTTTTGGATCATACTGTAGTGGTAGTGGAGCATATGGTGCTAACTGTCACCGTAGTAGAGCAGGAGGTCTGGGAGGAAATGGATCTGGTGGTGCTTTAAACATCTATGGTGGTGGAGGAAATGGACACGGATCCCACTACTCATACGGTAATCACCAATCAGGATGCTCATACTGGGGTGGTGGACAACCATCAAGTTATCAGCAAAGTAATTATGCTCATAGACACCAATCTCACGCAGCGTGGGGTGCAGGTGGTAACGGTGCAAAGCATGGTAACCGAGGTGCTAGAGGTCGTGAAGGTGTCGTCGTAGTTCACGAGTTTTACGGATAAATAAAGCATGGCAAATCTTAAAGTATCAGCATTAAAAGATTTAACTGGAGCACAAGGATTCATGCTTGCTGGTGGTGGTATCACTGCAACAACAACTCTTACATGCTCTAATATAATCATAAACGGTGAGATCCGTGGTGGATCGACTTATGTTGTACCACCTCAAGGTGGTAACGCAGGTAAGGCATTGAAGTCCACAGGTAGTGGATATGTCTGGTCTCCTGTTGTTGCTGGATCTGGTGTAAGATCTATGCAAACATTTACTTCAAATGGTACATGGAGTAAACCTGATGGAGTTGGAACTATCATCGTTACTGTTGTTGGAGCAGGTGGTGGTGGATCTGGAGAATGTGAATCAGGTGGTGCTGGAGGTACCTCAGAAAGAGTAATTGATGTAGCAAACGTTGGATCTGTAACTGTAACTATAGGTAACCCAGGTGGTGGTACCAGTTATTCAGGTTGCGGTGGTAACGGAAATACATCATCATTCGGTAGTTACTGCTCTGCGAGTGGTGGTACTGGAGCAAACTGTCGTCAGCAACATGCTGGAGGCATTGGTGGAAATGGATCAGGTGGTAACCTAAACATCTATGGAGGTGGAGGTAACGGTCATGGATCCTATTGGTCATTTGGTAATCATACTGCTGGAGCATCTTTTGTAGGTGGCACTCAACCTAGTTCTCACCAGCAAAACAACTATGCACACCAACATCAATCACATGCAGCATGGGGTGCTGGTGGTAATGGTGCAGGTTACAGTAGCAGAGGTGCTAGAGGACGTGATGGTGTTGTAATCGTACAGGAGTTCTTCGGATGAGCGTATTAAAAGTAACTACAGTCACAGATATCGCTGGATTAGGTGGATTTACCTTATCGAGTGGATCAATCACGTGTAACGGAACACTGAGAGTTAACAACATAAACATTAACGGTAGTATTACAGGTCTTTCTGAGTTTAATATACCGTCATTTAGTGGACAGAGTGGAAAGTTTTTAAGTACCGATGGTACTAACTTAACATGGTCTTCTAATATTGCTGGTGGATCAGGTGGTGGTGCTGGATTTAGATCCATGCAAGTATTCACCTCTAATGGTACATGGAATAAACCATCTGGTGTAGGAAGTATTAAAGTTCAAGTTGTTGGAGCAGGTGGAGGAGGATCAGGTCAAGGTGAGTCTGCTGGTGCAGGTGGTTTCACTGAAAGGATCATGGATGCCTCAAATATATCATCAGTATCTGTTACAATAGGTAATCCAGGTGGTGGTACTAACTACTCTGGATGTGGTGGTAATGGTAATACTTCCAGTTTTGGATCCTATTGTAGTGCTTCAGGAGGATACGGAGCAAACTGTCGTCAACAACACGCTGGTGGAATAGGCGGTAATGGATCAGGTGGTAACCACAATGCCTATGGTGGCGGTGGATCAGGATATGGTGACTGGTCTACATATGGTAACCATGCTGCTGGAGTATCATACTTCGGTGGATCACAACCATCATCACACAACCAAGGTAACTATGCACATAGACACCAGTCTCATGCTGCATGGGGTGCTGGAGGTAACGGATCACAGTTTGGTGACCGAGGTGCTAGAGGACGTGAAGGATGCGTGGTTGTCTTTGAATATTATGGTTAATAAATAAGTTTAGGAGTTAAACTACTATTATGGCTAAATGGGCATTAGTAAATAAAAACAATGGTGGTCTCACTGATATCTGCGATGAAGCAGATAAGTTTGACGTATATGATGGCAGTGATGCCGAGTTTAAGTGGTGTGAAGTTCCCGATGACTGTACCTACGATCATTTCATGTGTAATGGTGTAGTGATTCATCATGAGGAGAATGAAGACCTAAGAGAGGCAGCAGTCGTGGATCGCATGATTGCGTATGGTGATGTTGGTGAGCAACTAGACATGATGTATAGAGACCAACTTAATGGTACTACTGAGTGGAAGGATCATGTTGCTAACGTAAAGGCAACTACCACTAAACCAGGTACTATCGCAGCATTTGTACAGGATAACAAGAAGATCCAACTAGTTGGACGTAACGCATGGGATCCCTGGGTTGACAACTGGACACCACCATAGTAATATAATCACATAAGACCTATATTATGAAGATTGTTATTGTTGGCGGTGGTACCGCTGGTTGGATGACAGCAAGTACCCTAGTCAAGGCATACCCTGACTGGGATATTTCTTTGTACGAAGATAGTAAGACACCCAGTGTTGGTGTAGGTGAGTCAACCACACAGTACTTTAGGATATGGACTCATTACCTTGGGTTAAAGGATGAGGAGTGGATGGAAGCATGTAACGCTACCTATAAGTGTAGTGTGAGATTTCATGACTTCCATCAAAAGGGTGATGACTCTTGGCAATATCCATTTGGACCACCAAGAAATGATATATTTAATGCAGACTACTGGTTCTATTATGCTAAGAAGGGTAGTTGGAGTAATGGTAAGTTTGCAAGAGACTATAGTTATGCAGCAGCATGTGTAGATAATAATAAATTTCCAGAAGATAATAAGTATTGGCAGACTGGTAAGTTTAGTGGATTCCATTTTGATGCAGTATTATTTGCCAACTGGTTAAGAGATAACTATGCTAAACCACGTGGTGTTAAGCATATTAAAAAGAATTTAAAGAAGAAACCAAAGGCAGATATAGTATTTGATTGCACAGGATTTAAGTCACAGTTTAATGATTCACCTTGGGTAGATGTAGACTATCTACCTAATAATAGTGCGGTGGTAACCAGGATAGGTTATCAAGATAAAGAGAATCAATTGAAAGCAACCACTGACTGCACAGCATTAAAGAATGGGTGGGTATGGAATGTACCAACATATGATAGGATAGGTACAGGATATGTTTATTGTGATAAATTCTGCACAGATAAGGAAGCAATAGATGAGTTTAGAAACCACCTAGCAGATAAGGTAGAACCTGATGTTGCAGTATATTCTGACAAGATGTTCCGCACTATCAAGTGGAAGACAGGAAGACGTAAGGAATCATGGAAGGATAATGTTATCTCTATGGGATTATCTGCTGGTTTTATTGAACCATTAGAATCTAATGGTATACTATCAATACATAGTAACCTATTGACATTCTTACGTGTGATGGATGATAGAGAGAATATCACACAATATATGAGAGATACCTATAATAATAGTTGTAACCAAGCATTTGATGAGTTTGCATCATTTATTGGTATTCATTTCTCTCTAACACAACGCAATGACACACCATATTGGCAACATATATCAGATATGTGTTATCCTAAAGATAGGTTGCTAGATAGAGTGCAGCGTAATTATACTGAATCATCTTATAAGTTTGGTCAGTTATATGACTGGGCAGACAACGCTACTGAGGGTGTATTTTATGTCATGGCAGGTCATGGTTGGAATCCATTTAATGATGCAGTATTCAGTGAGATGGACTTCTTTGGTGCATCTGTTGATCAAATAGAGGAAGTACCTTTCAACCTAGATAATTTAAAATCACCGTGGGAATATTATAAGGAGACCATTTATGAAAATTGAATCGATATGTATTGTAGGTGGTGGTAGTAGTGGTTGGATGACAGCAGCACTATTATCGAAGGAGCATCCAAATATTGAGATGTGTCTGATAGAATCTCCTAATATTAAACCTATAGGTGTAGGTGAGTCAACACTGGCACATTTTAATAGGTATTTACAGAGACTAGGATTAGAGGATAAGGATTGGATGCCATATTGTAATGCTACATACAAGGCATCTATTAGATTTAAGAATTTTAGAGAGGGTAAGGGGGAAGCATTTCAATATCCTTTTGGAAAATTTGCACCACCAAAGGATGAGGTTGCTGACCATTTAATGAGGTTCTTTGAGTTGCAAGCAATGTATGGTAAGGATGTATATCCACCAGAGGAATTTGCTAGATTTGTTAATAGACAGACCTACATGGTAGAAGCAGGTAAGATAACTGATAAGATACCAGGACCATTTGGTGATGAGGAATATCATTATAATCCATCTACTGATCTAGCATATCATATGAATGCTGATAAGTTTGGTGAGTATTTAAGAGATAATTTTGCGGTACCAAATGGTGTGCATCATATTAAAGGTGATGTGCATAATGTTATTAAGACACCAGATGGTAATATATCTGCTGTCACTACAACTGATGGTGGTGCTATTAGTGCTGATCTATTCATAGATTGCACAGGATTTAGATCACTACTACTTGAGCAACACATGGGTGTACCATTTGTTTCGTTTAAGGATCAGTTATTTAATGATAGAGCACTAGCAACACATATTGAGTATGATGATATAGAGACACAGATGCATTGTTATACTGACTGTGTTGCATTAAATAATGGATGGGTGTATAATATCCCTATGTGGAATCACATTGGTACAGGATACATTTACTCTAGTAAATATATCTCTGATGCTGATGCGGAGGAAGAGTTTAGGTCATATTTGCCTGAATCTGCCCAGGATTGCCAGTTAAATCCTATAAAGATTAAACATGGTAAACATATACATGCATGGGAGAAGAATGTAGTTGGTATTGGTCTAGCATATGGATTTCTAGAACCACTAGAGTCTACAGGACTATTGACAACACATGAGAATCTCTTAGTATTAACTGATATAATAGGATCACGTGATAACCATGTTACACATCATGATCGATTGATGTTTAACTATACATGTGAGAGAATGATTGAGAGTATGAAGAATTTCGTTGCTCTACATTATACTATGAGTCTAAGAGAAGATACTCCATACTGGAGAGATGCTACTGGTACTGTAAACTATGAGCAGCACTGGGGTGGTAAGACTAGCGAGGCAACTCTAACAGCATTACAAGACTTCAGAGCACTCATGGATTATATGGATAAGCAAGCATTTGATCATACTAAGATGGGTGAAGGGTCGATATATATTGCAGCAGGTCAAGGTATAAGACCATTCACTGATAGATTATTCTTTGAAAGAGCAGATGATGCAAGAAAAGAAGCAGTTGAGGACTATCACAGATCATATATTAAAGATAGGGAATATATGTTAGACTGGGTGAAGACATTACCATCACACTATCAATACCTTAAAGACAATATCTATGTTTAACCTATTTAAAAAGAAAAAGAAGTGGATTAGATTCTATTCGTTACATGAGGGTGTTGCTCAGATGAACCCTTGGGTACCTGCTAAGACTCTTAAGAGAAAGTGGATGACTGATGCTCTTAAGAAATACTATGGTAAGGATAGTAAATGCCCTGCACTTAAGATAAAACAGTTATGGGAGCATCATCATAACAGACAGATGAATCATGTGGAAGAGAGAGACTATGATGGTCTGTTTAATCATGCAGTAACATGTCCAGCACTCAAAACATTATTTGAAACTGGATGGATAATGACTGCACCAGCAGATTTTCTTATCAAACAAAATGGTGAAGGTAAGGATTTTGGTTGGTTATCACAAGTATTATTTGACAGTGGTGGTCCTACATATGTCACTGCTCATATTCCAGAGCAGACTGAGGGTATGAGAAACCTAGTTAATCCACTTGCTGAGAATATATCTGATACAGTAATCAAATTAGAATTACCTTGGAGGATACAAGCACATAAAGATATAGTATTCATTCAGATGCCAGTACCATACTGGGATGAGAAGAGATTCAGTATCCCTACTGGTATTGTAGATCCATCATATTCATATGAGGTTAATCTACAAATGTTTTGGCATGCAACTGAAGAGGGTGAATATCTAATCAAGGCAGGTACACCATTAGCAGTGTGGATACCCATTGAGAGGAAGTACTTGTCAAGTGATGAATTTGATGTTATCATAGAGTCTGCTAATGATGAGGATCGCAGAAATAATAAAATCATGGATTATAATAGATACATGCATTTTACTGAGATGACTACGTTAAAGCAACGCATTGAAAATCAAAAACAAGTTTTAAAGCTAAATAAAAACAACGAGAGGTTTAAGTAATGCCAGAAGATGTAACAGTGGTTGATCTTGCTGATAAAGCAGGAATTGCTAAAGATGTAGAAGTGAAGGAGATTCAAGGTCTAATCACATTTGATGAATTAGTAATGAATTTCTTACAACAACATGCTACTGCTAAAGAGGAGTTTAATAAACTCCAAGAAGCATTAGATAATATGCATTATACTAGTACTATCACTAAGATATCACTAGAAGAATTGCAAGAGAAGAAAGATTTATTGACTAGACTCACTGGTGCAGTTGAAGCACTAGCATTATATAAGAAGCACGTTGATCCTAACTGCACTGAGAGAGACTTCGTATTCAATGATGAGGACTGAACTACTATTTCCAACTCCAATATGGATAGAAGATGAGTGTGGTCTTGACACTAAAGTGATACAAGACTTTACATCTGAAGTAGAAGAGCATGATCCAGAAGGTGTTAGAGCAACTAATGCTGGTGGAGGATGGCAATCACGTGAGTTTAAATATCCACAAGTAGAGAATACACCCTTAGCAGCATTATATAAGAAGATTATATTAAATGCTTATGCTGCTGCTGATGATTTTGGATTCTCAAATTATACTCTACAGTTATCTAACCTATGGATGAATGTTAATAGGAAGGGTAGTTATAATATGTTGCATACACATGCAGGATGTATAATGTCTGGGGTATATTATGCTAAGGTACCAGAGTGTTGTTGTGGTGAGTTAAAGTTTGTTAGAGATTTAAAAGACCAGTGCCTTAAAGAATACTGGGGATGTCATGAGAATTTTGATAGATGGGAGAAAGAGCATAATTATATTGAGAGTTATTTACCACCTAAGGAAGACTTAATGGTATTATTTCCCTCATGGTTAATGCATAGTGTTGATGTTAGTAGTAGTGATGGTGATAGAATATCTCTGTCATTTAATATAAATATATTTTCTGATTTTTATCGTGACCATGAAGTATATCCACAAAGAAAACATAATAACACCCAGTTATCTCTCTAGGTTAAATGATATGGTATCTGGGATGAATGGATTCCCATGGTACTTCTTATCCACTGATGTAAGTTATACTCCTAGTGATGACTATCAGTTTGGTGGTGATAATCTTATGGATATACCTGAGCAGGAGAAGACTGTTGGATTTTGTCATATATTATTAGATCAGGAGGGGGTAGAGAGTCCTTGGTTGGTACATTTCTTACCACTATTGGATAGTATACAAGATTCTATAGGCACACCTATAAAATATATTAGAGTTAGATTAGCACTGGTACTTAATCATGGTAAGGAACCAGGACAACATAATGCACCACACACTGACCATGAGTCAGATCATTATGCAGCATTATATTATTTGCATGATTCAAATGGTGATACAGTATTCTTTGATCAATATGATGATCCTAACTCAGGTGATGTGGATCAGAGGTGGTGGCAAGCAAGGACACAAGAATATACAATACACAAGAGGGTAACACCTAAAGCAAATAGTTTATTTGTATTTGATGGTCATCAATTCCATGCATCATCTAATCCACATGGTGATCAGAAATATCGTGTAGCATTAAACATTAACTTTACATCTGAGCATGATCCATTCGCTAATAACTAAATTGCTAGGTAGTAAGAACTGGTATATAGATGATACACCACAGATTTGGAGAGGTATTGTTGAGGATCCACATGCATTTGCTACATGGGATGATGTAGAGTATTGTCTTAATAACCCACAGTTCTATGATATAAATTTCATTGATAAAGATACTTTAAACTGGGTACCAATACAAAAGCATCAAAGAACTTGGTCTGTTGATAGTCAGGATACAAAGGATTTAATAAAAGCATGGAAGGATGGACATAACCTAGTAATTAATAATTTTGATTCTGGATTCACAGATAAGCAGGTATTATTACAAGCACTTGAGAAACAATTTGAAGGTAGGATGGCATTTCATATCTACGCAGGTTATAAGGGATGCTCATCATTTAGAGTGCATGAAGATACATCAAATAATTTTATATTACAGGTAGAAGGAGAGACACAGTGGACAGTATATAAAAACAGATGTAGTAATATAATAGGTCCTACTGAATTAACCAGTCAGAATGTATTAGATGAATTAATAGCACAAATGGAACCTGCTATTGATACTATGTTGACACCAGGTGATATAATATACATACCAGCAAGATGTTATCATCAAGCAAAACCAAGTGGTAAGAGATTATCTGTTAGTATACCTATGCAGCACATGTTACCTCATTTAAAACCATTCGATAGAAAATACTATGCACTTCCCCATTGAGGTATTTGATACTAAGTTAGCATCAAAGGAGATATATTATAAGGCAATGTATCTACCTTATATGTTTACACGTACTGATGATCCACCATGTGAAGCAAGACCAGAGGTAGATGAGAGAAATAATTATTGGACACATCAATTATATAATTTCTGTCCCATTGATAACCCTACATACTTTCAAAACTCAGGACTGAAGGCAAGTGAGGATCCACTATACTTAGAGGTGTTAACATATTTGGAAGCAGTTTGCCCACAAATGCCCCAACGTGAGTGGTTATACAGCAGTTATATTAATGTGTTGAGACATGGTAATACTCCTGGTGTGCATGTAGACGCACCAAATAATGTACCTGAGAATAAGACAGTAATATTATATTTGAACCATGAGTGGCATCCAAATTGGGGTGGAGAGACTATATTCTATGACCATAACTTAGATGCTCAAAGGATAGTATCACCCAAACCAGGACGTATCGTGATGTTTGATGGGAGGATACCACACACAGGCAGACCACCCACACCACGCTATCAAATGAATAGGTATATAATGACGTTCAAGTATATGGATCCCAGTATACGACAGGGTTTATTCACCAAATATGACGTGAAGAATGAGAAACCAATAGAGGATCGTGGCATCTTAGGTTTTGATCCCAACACAGTTAAGGATATCCTATTGACATGAGTGATAAACTAGATACACTAATAAATAATTCAGCACAGGACCATATGGGGGAAGGTTCTACCATGTTTTTATCTTCAGCAATTTTAAATCACGATCAGAAGGATTTACTTAAGAAGGCACTATTCTTTTATCAAAAGGATGCTTGCGAACA
>Ga0115012_10001527_pt1 | contig 13419 bp, 11 predicted proteins | sample TroAtlMetagenome_FD_88706 | JGI IMG/M metagenome (GOLD analysis project Ga0115012, IMG submission 88706) | Marine eukaryotic phytoplankton communities from Atlantic Ocean - Tropical Atlantic ANT10 Metagenome | ecosystem: Environmental > Aquatic > Marine > Oceanic | place: Tropical Atlantic...
AACTGCTGTAGAACCAAAGTTTATTGCTGTATCTAGTGACTTTACTGTTTCAAGTAATAAAAAATATTTGGTTGATACAACCTCATCTGTAGTTACCATAACTCTGCCTTTGGATAGAGAGATAGGTGATTCTATTGAGATGGTAGATGCCGAGGCAACATGGGAGATAAATAATCTTACCATCGCATCTCAGGGTGGAGATACATTTAAAGATTTTTCTGGTATAGTTAATTCGCCTTTAATTTGTGACGTTGGAGGTGCAACTTTACTTTTGATTTGGGAAGGAGACAACTGGAGGTTAATCGCATGAGTCCTTTATATCTTAGTGGTAGTATGCTATCTGGTTCAGGTGGTGGCAGTAGCAGTGGTGGTGGTGGACTACGGTTCGATCAACAAGATAAATTTTATGTTCATGCGTTGAGAAGAGATCAAGATGGTATGCTTAGATATACTAAACAAAAGACTAATGAAGGTGGTGTAGTTGATGTTTCTCATAGAACAGATGGATCACAATTACCTGGATTCTTAGAAGGTATAGACTATGTTGATGAAACAACTGAAAATAAAGAGTATTTAAATCACTCAGCAGATAAATATCAACAGTATAGGTTTGATTTCCGCAAACTTTCATATTATATTGATGACGACGGATATCTCGTCGCACAATTTGGTGATTATGATTATTCGGTAGGACCCAAATAGGAGTTAAAAAAACAAATGGCTGAATTCAGGATTGGTAGACTTAAATTTAATTGGCGAGGTGTGTGGACTTCTAGTACCGCATATGTTATTGATGACATTGTAAAATTTGGTGCGAATACCTACGTTTGTACTACAAACCATACTTCAACTGCCAGTGAGGGTAATTTTTATATTGGAGATTTAGGTAATTGGAGTTTACATACTGAGGGTCTTTCGTTAAAAGGTGCTTGGGCAACAAATACTTTTTATAAAGTAAATGATATTTTTAAGTATGGTAATACACAGTATAGAGTAGTAATTTCTCATACTTCGGGACAAGCTTTTGAACTTACACCAGGTGGTGTAAATGCGTTAGAAGAATATTTAGAGTCATTTAATTTTGAAAATACTTGGAATTCATCTACTGAGTATCAGGAAGGTGATGTAGTAACATTTGGTGGATATACTTATGTTTCTAAGAATATTAATACTAATAAAGCACCTGCTACAAGTACGGCAGAATGGGATATTTTAACTACAGGATTTAATGTTGTTGGAACATGGAATTCTGGAACCAATTATATTCAGGGTGATGTTGTTAAGTTTGGTGGTAACACATACGTTGCTGTAGTTAATAACGTTAATAATTCACCATCAGTAGGTGGAGCTTCTGTTTGGAAGTTAGTTGTAGAAGGTATTTCTTGGAAGGGTACGTGGGATTATGCTACTACCTATAAGTTAGGAGAGGGTGTAAAAAGATTAAGTAATAGTTACATTAGTATCAATCCTACAGGAAACTTAAATCAAGATCCTGCTACTGTTGCTACTGGTACTTTTTGGAATGTATTAGCAGAAGGTGCTGCTAATAATGTTATGAGTAACGAAGGTGACTTGGTTTACTATACATCTGGAGCAACAAGACTTCCTGCTGGTACTGATGGACAAGTACTGAGTATAAGTCAAAGTGGTGTACCATCTTGGGATAATAATAGTGTAACTAATCCAGTTTACTATGTAACAGAAGAAGGAAATGATAATAATGATGGTTCAAATATTAGTAGATCATTTGCTACTATTAAAAAGGCATGTGGAATTGCAACTGGTCCTGCTACAATTTATGTAAAAGCAGGTACATATGAAGAACAGTTACCTATTATTATTCCAGAAGGAATTACACTTGTTGGTGATAACTTAAGAACAACAAGAATTAAACCAACAACTGGAGATTCTCATTTCCAAGAAATAGTATTAGCATCAACTCCAGCAGAAACATATACTGTATCTAACGCAAGTTATAATAATACTAGTGGAGATATGGAGTTGACTATTGGAGCACACTCTCTTCATGTTAATGATAGTATTAAGATAGCTGATAATTCAATAACATTTAGTTGTAACTTTGGTGGTGCTACTGGTGCTGCTGCTGAGAAATCATATCCTAGACCAATAATTGAGGGTGTAACAGCAGATTATATTACTGGTAAGCATGTAAAAGTTACTGCTATAAGTGCTAGTACAATTACTGTTAACGTTAATAAGAAACCAGGACAGGCAATTAGTATTACTGAGGCACATACTTTTGTTAGTGCTACTGCTGGTGGTATTACAAAATCAGAGTTCCAGATTTCTTTAGGTACTACTATTGTTAATGGTGCTGGAACAAAAACTGCATTTGTTTTAAATGCTGATTATCATGAGAAGAATATTAATATAGCACCATTAACTGGTGGATTGTGGACAACATCAGATACTTGGGATCAAGGTACTTCTCCTATAACAATTACTGATGTTGTAACTAGACCTAATAATGAGTCTTACATGTTCTTATTGAGTAATAAGACCATGCTTAAGGATTTGTATATGGAGGGACTTACTGGGTTCCAACCAGCAGGTCAAGTTGCTCAAATTGATGCTTCAATTACTGGAACTATTGTTACAGGAACTGGATTCTTCCCAGACTTAGTTGGTACAACAGTAACAGGAGCAGGTATTGCTGCTGGAACAAAGGTCAATAACTTTATAGATTCTAATCAAGTTGAGGTAGATATAGTTCAGACAGTTGCTAGTACTCAATTAACATTTACTGCTACACCTGAAGATCCAAATAATGCAACTATAAAGGGTGTTTATATATCAATGAACCCTGCTAGCCCAATTACAAAATCACCATATGTTTCAAACTGTTCTGCATTCTCTGTAGGTGGTGTAGGAGCAATGGTTGATGGTCAGGTTCACCGTCAGTTTGCTGACGATGGTATAAACCCATCAAACAAATCAATTGTGATGGACTCCTTTACTCAGATACATGATGGTGGTATGGGATTCTTTATCACTAATGCTGCTTCATCTGAGTTAGTTTCTTCATTCACATATTATTGTCATATAAGTTATGCTGCTACTCGTGGTGGTAGGATAAGATCTCTTGCTGGAAACAGTTCATGGGGTAACTATGGTATTGTAAGTTCTGGATATAGTAATAATGAAAGGGCATTAGAAGGAACTGTCGAAGGATTAAAACTTCAAATAGATCCTTCAACTCTAGCTGGAGGTGCTGGATTCTCATTAAATGAGAGAATACAAGGTGCTGATTCTCAAGCATTAGGATATGTTAATAGTATTCAGGGAACTGCTCAATCAGATATGTATTATTCTCTGATTACTGCTGGACCTGTATCTGTTGGTGGAACAGGATTCAGAGCTGGTGAGCAAATTGAAGGATTAACTACAGGAGTAACTGCTACTTTAATTGCTGCTAATGATGCTAACAGAGGACAGGATGGTAGAACATTGGTTCTTGCTGGTTTAAGTACAGCAGTTGTTGAGAATGGTAGTATTCAGTTTCTAACTGGATCTGGTAATGGTGGTCTTGGTAATCAGACTATTAGTGGTGCTGATCCCTTTACATTTGTTATTAGTGGTGTAAGTAGAATTGGTGCTGATGGAAGAGGTTCTATCGTTATGGATAGGGGTCAGTGGTCAACTACTGGTGCTGGACATACTGGTGCTATTACTAATATTATAAAGTATCCTAACCAGACAACTTCAAGTGCTACATTACTTACTCCGTTATATGCTTCTGAAACTACAATTAATGTTTCTACTATTACTGGATTTGACCCTAATGAATTTGTTCTGATTGATAATGAGTTGTGTAAGATTTCTTCTTTCCCAACATCAAACTCAATTACAGTATCAAGAGCATCTCAAGGGGCAGGTATAGCATCTGATTATCCTACAGGACAGACCATAGTTTCTATTGGTGCTAGTTCTGTTGTATCAAATTCTGAGACATTTAAGGATTTTGAATCTTCTGATCTATCAATGAGAGTATTTGATGCTTCTGTATATGAATTGGATCAATACTATAAGATTGAGGATGAGTTTGTTAAGTGCGTTGGTATAAACACTGATGTTTATGGATTAACTACACTAACACTTGTTGAAGATAAAGCTGCTAGATGTTATGACGAACAGAATATTAATATTAGATATATCTTTAGTCAGGCAAGATTAACAGGACATGACTTCTTACAGGTAGGAACTGGTGGATCAGTTACAACTAACTGGCCTGATGTTCCAATACAAGATCCTGCACAGTCTCAGGAAATCAATGAGAGTTATCCTGGTCGTGTTTTCTATGTGTCAACTGACCATGAAGGTAACTTCCGTGTTGGTAGATACTTCCGTGTTAACCAGGCAACTGGATCAGCAACATTGAACGCTAACGCATTTGATCTTTCTGGTTTGACTAACTTACAATTGGGTTCTATTGGTGCTCAGTTGGGTGCTTCTATTAATGAATTCTCAACAGATGGAACATTATCTCAGAATAGTCCTGAGAAATGTCCTACACAATCTGCTGTGAAAACCTATGTTGATACAAACATAACTAATTTGACCAACAATACTAACGTTGGATTAACATCTGTTCAAACAGATGCTTTATCTCAAGCATTCTTCCTTGGGTTGAGTGCTTAATAATTAAGACCTATAAATACTACAAGAAGAGGAACACTTTTAAAAAATGGCATCTGGACTATTAGGACAAGCTGCATTGGTTGGGGCCACAACCACCACAGTATATACCGTTCCTGCATCTACACTTGGAGTGTTGAACATTAACATTGTTAATCGTGATACGGTTAATACTGCTAGTGTAAGAGTGGCATTAACAACTGCTACTTCAACAGATGATCCAAGAGATGTAGAATATATCGAGTATGGAGCTGAAATTCCTGCGAAAGGAGTTTTGGAAAGAACTGGCATAGCACTTGACGCAACAAAGAATGTTGTTGTCTATGACGCACAAGGTACTTGTAGCGTAAGTGTATATGGTTTAGAACAATCAGCATAAGGAGAGTTATTTAAAAATGGCAAGATTTTTAGGAACTGCTGCTGGTCGTGCCACTGGAGGTGGTGGTGGAGGCGGTCTATTCACCAAAGCAAAGGTATTTACATCGGGTGGCTCTACTACCTATGATGTTCCAGGTAGTGCTAAGACTGTAAAGGTTTTTGTTGTTGGTGCTGGATCATGTTATAGACCAGGTACTTACTGTTTTGTTAGTGAGAACTGTTGTTCTGGTGTTAATAATCCTAGAAGATGGTATAGAGCATGTTTCTGTGGTCATTTAACTGGTGCTGGTGGTGGATATGCTGAAAAGACATGGACAGCAAAAGATGATCAGATTGGTGGTAAACAGTTAACTGTTGTTGTTGGAACGCAAGGTGGTCAGTCAGCAAGTAGTGTAGATGGAACTGGATTAACTGCTGTAAGTGCTGCAAATGCTACAGATTCCTCTTATTCTTGGGCATGTACAAGTAATAGTACAGCAAGAGATAGTTCAAATGATAACCCAATAGAAGGTGGATTCCAATTACCTGTCTGTGGATATCAAAATAGTTTTAGTGGATATTATAATGCTGGTGGAACTGCTAGTGGTGGTGATGTAAACCGTACTGGTGGTAAAGGAACATTGATTCCTGAATTCCTATATGATTCTTGTATGGATGCTTATAGTCAGGATATAAGTGGTGGTCCTGCTGGTGGTGGTGGTAGTGGTGGTTCCTCTTGTTGGGTGAACCCTAATATATGTTGTATGTGCTGGAGATCTTATCATCAGGTTTTTGGTAATAACTGTGAGTTCCAAGCATGGTGTTGTGGAAACTGTACTTGTTATTATCTTTGTGTTCATATTAGTAGTTTACAGTCTTCTGGCGGTGGACCTCCAGGAATTGGTGGACAACCCAGAAAGGAGATTAGTTTCTATTATAGAGGAAAGAATTTCCAAGAAGATTGTTACAAATCAAGTTGTTCTCTTCGTGGTAGATTTGATAACTATAGTTTGGGAACAACAGGTGCTCCAAGACAAGCACCAGAGGGATCTGCTATTGGATATCAGATAGAAGATACAATGGCACACGTAGTTCCAAAAGGAATTGGTGCTTCATCTGGATATAGTGCTGGTGACGGTGCTGCAGGTAGATCAGAAGGTATATTTGCCGATGTTACACCATATAACACTATGGGTAGATGTGAATTGGCTGCTGGTGGCGGTGGCGGTGGTGGATCCGAAATCGTATATGAATGTGGTCAAAACTTTAGTTATGGATTTGACTTTGTGTTTGGTGGATCTGCTGTAGGATGTGTATGTTATTGTTACTATCCTGGATCATTCAGTCAATCAGCAACAATTAAGGCATCTGGTTCTTCCTTTAGCTGTTGTAATTATTGTACTGGATTTGGTTGGAACTATGTGTTCGGAACCTGCCAAAGTAACCAACCAATGTGCTGGTCAATGCCTTATGGTACTGCTGGATCACCTGGTGCTGGAGATCAACCAACTGATCAAGACTGTGTTTACAGAACATGTTATAATATGTCATATCTTCATGACACTGAAGCTGGTAAAGTTGATACTTATACCATCCCATTATCAACATTATTAAATGCTGATACTGATGGCAACCAAGCAGATATTGAATATGGTAGAGGTGCTACTCTAATCTCCAGTGCATTACCTGGCGGTGGTGGTAATAAAGAGTATCCTTCAGGTGGATCAGGTATGGTTGTATTAGTTTACGGATAGGCACTATGTATTACATTAGAACAAAGAAAAACAAGTATGACGTTGATGTGATTATAGATATCACAACCGATACTACTTACAAGAATCACACCTCTCTTGATTGGAAGGAATGTGATATAGCATCACCTGGTCCTACAGTAGGACATTATTGGCACAATGGAAAGTCTATTGGATTAGATTCAGCAGATTATAGTGAAATTCAAGCTATTATTGAGGCTGTTGAAGCACCAATATTAACACAAAGAATTGCCGATGATCCAGGAGATGCAGTAAGACCTGATTTTGAACATGTTGCTCCTGAAGAAAGTGTTATTCCTGGAGGTGCTTCTAAATTTGCTGAAGAGAAGAAGATTAGGGATCAAATGGCGATTGCTAAGGCTACTCCTAAGTCACTTGCTGCTCTTAGAGCACCAAATTATGTTGATGAACCAAATCAATTAGTAGCAAATGATGAAAACTATACTAGGTTGTGTACTCAACTAGAAAGTGCTAAGGTTATGAACGCAGGATTTTCTACAACAACGAATTATACTGTGACACCTGCACCTGATGATATATCATTCACTACTATTACATTTAATCCTTCTCTAACATTCCCTGATAAGGATCCAATTAGTGGTGAAAATATTGGTATAACTACCATGAATTGTCCTCCTCAAGATGAGACTGATGGTGATATAACTGATTTTATAACTTATTGGGCAGAGTTGGAAGTGGAGATTCAAAAAGACGTAGATAAAATGAAATCAGATCTAGGCTTGTAAAATCCTAGATCTTGGTGTATACTATATAATGTAACAATTGACCTTTATTATGGGTACGAATGAAAAAAGTATTTTATATTAATGGCGGTGCTGGTAGAGTTTTATGCTCTATACCCGCTTTTTTAAAGCGTAAAAAATTACATGGGGATGATTTTTATATTGTTTCTGAGAGTGGTATTGATTTTTTCATTGGTATTCCAGAGTTAACTGATTTGGCTTTTACTCCACATCATAAGGGTATATGGGAATCTATCATTAAACCTAATGAAATTGTTACTGTAGAACCATATAGGGAGCATGGATATTACAATCAAAAGAAAACATTAACAGAAGCTTTTGATAAGATAATTAATAATACAGAAGATCATTCTGATTTACCTCCATCACGAATAGTGTTGAGTCAAGAGGAGGAGATGAATGCTGTTGATGCTATTCTGAATGTTAAAGAGTATCATAAGAAAGATAAAACCGTAGCTATTCAACCATTTGGTAGAAGTTCTCAGTTACACAAAAAATCAGGTCATACTTTTGATCCTTCTGCTAGGTCATTAGGTACAGATGATTACTTTTATATTTCTGAAAGGATAAGAAAGAAATATAATTGTATTGTTATGAGTGAGCATAAGTTTGAGAATGATGAGAATATGTATATTGATTCTCCTTTGAGAACTTGGTCTGCTGTTATAGAAGCTGCTGACTATTTTGTTGGTGTAGATTCTGTAGGACAACACATAGCACGTATTTTTGATAAACCAGGTAGTGTTATATTGGGTTCAACTTTTGCTGAGAATATTACATATTCAGAACATTTTAATATTGTGGAAAAGAAAAACTCTCAAAAAAGATATTCACCTATTAGAATAGATGGTATTGATGGTGAGTTAATTAATAGAATTAATGATAGTTGTATGCAGTTTAGTAGAAAAGAACTAGATGATGTTGCTAATAATATTATGCGTCACATTAAACAAAAAATAGGAGCCTAAATTAATGATTATTGTTTCAATTGCTCGTGGACATAATTCCAGCACAACTTTAATGGTTGATGGTGAAATTATTTTCTATCTAGAGGAGGAGAGAATAACTAGATCAAAGTATGATGGTTCTCCTCTTGCTGGATTAATAAAAGTATTTGATTATGTTGATCATATCGATCATTTAATTGTATGTCATACAGCTTCAGATAATCCAATACTAGATTGGACTGGTGAATGTGTTTATGATGGATTGATCCGCAAATTATCTAGAAATAAGTTTGAGTATCAAACACATAATGTATCATTGATGCATCATGAACTTCATGCTGCTTGTGGTTACTTTAATTCTGGATTTGATACTGCTGCTTGTGTTATTGCTGATGGAGCAGGTTCCTTTTTATCTCTCAACAAAGAAGCAAACTGGGTTCAGAATACTTTATGTAGATTTATTGAAAAACCAGTATTTGAATTTGAAACTATTTTTCATGTAACTAATCCTAGAGATTTTGATACTGTTTATAAACATCTTGGATCTTCAGAAGCAGTAGGATTTAATAATCCATCACCTGGTTTTTATGTTACTGAACATCCAGGACTTACTAAAACCTATGAAGCAATAACTCAGTTTTGTGGATTCCCTGCTATTGAAGCAGGTAAGTTGATGGGTCTTGCTCCCTATGGCAAACCTAATAAAGATCTACCTAGACTTATTGATGATAATAATGAGTGGATAGATAGGCAAGTTATTTTACCAACATACCCTAATGCTGCTCAGTTAAATTTCCAGAAGTATGATATCATTAGAGATGATTTTGATACTTGGAAAGGTGATGGAAGTTATACTGACATACAAAAAGATTTAGCTTACGCTGTTCAAGAACAAACTTCTGAAGGAATGTGTACCTTAATTGAAAAGGCTCATGAAAAAACTGGTGAAACTAATATTGTTATATGTGGTGGATATGGTTTGAATTGTGTTGCTAATTATAAGTATGCCAAGCGTTTTCCTGATTTAAACATTTATTGTGAGCCAGTGTCTCATGATGGTGGAACATCTATTGGTGCTGCTAAGAAATTATATTATGAATTAGAACAGACCCACCCACCAAAGCAAGAATTGATTTATTATGGTCCTCAGTATGATCCTTCTTCTTATGAAGAAGTTATAAAGGATTTAGACACTTCAGATACTTCTTATGATGATGTTGCTAAACTAATTCGTGATGGTAATATTGTAACTATTTTCCAAGGAAGATCTGAGGGTGGTCCTAGAGCACTTGGTAATCGTTCTATATTATTTGATCCTACTATTAAGAATGGTAAGGATCTTGTTAATGAGGTAAAGCATAGAGAGTTCTTTAGACCTTTTGCTTGTTCTATTAAGAAAGAGAAGGCAAATGAATGGTTTGATCTTGCTGGAATGGAAGAATCTCCATTCATGATGTATGCAGTAGACGCATTAGAAGGAGTTGAAGAAAAGATTCCTTCTGTTATTCATGTTGATGGTACATGTAGAATACAGACTGTCACACCTGAACAGAATGAACATTATTATAATCTTATAGATGCTTTTGAAAAATTAAGTGAGGTTCCTATTTTATTCAATACGTCTTTCAATTTGGGTGGAGATCCATTAGTTGAGACTATAGAAGATGCTATAGATACTTTACAGAATAGTGATATAGATTATTTGTATCTTCCTGAAATTCAAAAGTTAGTAAAGGTTCCTGATAATTTATCTAAAGATAAAGTTAGAGAGCATAAGAGAAACTTTAGACAGTTTAAGCGTGATACAGCTACTTTAAGTAAGGAACCAGGTCCAAACGATGTAACTTATGAGGATGTTAAAGAATTAATTAAGGAGGAGTCTTAAGGGACTTTTCCTCCAAGGTTCTTAATATATTGATAGTATTTTCTTACAGGACATTTTGGAAATCTATTTGTCATTTCTCCCTGTTCTTCTTTACTGATAAGGTGGTGTTTTATTACCACCTTTTTTTCTGTCATTGGATAGAGAGTATATAATGGTGTATGATATGGTATTTCAATATCATAGTATTCTTTTTCTTCTGTAGGTGCTACAATATGGCAATTGAGAGAGTGTTGATATTTAAAGTCAATAAATCCAGGAGCAATGTATAAATTATTTTCTCTAAAGAAATTGGTTAAGTAATGAGATTCTAAAAAAATAAACTTGATAGGTTCATCACAAGTCATTAACCAAGGGTTATTAAGTTTAAATGCTGTTGCATTTTTTGGATATAAACCTGGATATTGATCTGGTGGATGTTGTACAAATGGTTGTCCTCCATATTCATTACCTAATGGCAGTGGCATTACTCTTCCATCTGGATGTATTCTTATCTTTAATTGTTCCCACAATCTAATTTTTATTCCTTCTGAAATTAGATTAGAAATACCAGGACATCCTTTTATAGATCCTATTTCAAATTTACTATTTGAATTTGGATCAATAGATTCTACTCCTGTTTTTAATCCTTTATGCCAATATGGAGTATCTACTTTAATTGTTGGTTTATCATTTTGAAAGTGACCATTGAAACAGGTATAAAAATTTACTGTTACTGTTTTATTTTTATTAAAAAACATACTAATCTTCAATAACGTTTTCTTGTATTTCTTTTAAAATTCTATTACGAAGGAATGAATTATTAAAAACTTTATATAAGTCTTTAAAGTTTATAAATTTTTTAAATCCTTTAAGATTCATACAACTCTTAGAGTGATTTATAAGACTCTGTGTTAGATAGAATTTTTGAATTTTTATTGGTTCGTCCGTATGAAACTTTACATATACGACTGGTTCTCCTCCATAGGATTTTAGAGTTGTTTGTCCTGGTTTCATTTGTAGTGCGAGTTCAAATGGTCTAAACCATTGAGATATATCATACATTCCAGGAACATAATATGATGTTTTATATATCTCAGGATCATGCATCCAAGGAGAAAAGGTTTGGATTTGAACAGGTTTATCAGCAAAGAATATCCAGTTACATGAATAGTTTATAGTTAAATCATTTTTTACTGATGGTTGTTTTATTGAAGCTACGAATGAATTATCAATAATATTTGGGTTGGGGTTTATTGTTTCAACTTTTCCACCACCATTTGGATCTGGTAAAAATTTCCAGTTTACATCATACGGAGCTCTTACCATATACATGTTCTTACAAAAACTTTTAAATGCGTGGCAGTTAAAAAAATTATCTACTACATTTCTAGATTCTTTATTTTTTAATAGATCTTTATATACATTATCTAATGGGTAGTGTGTTAAAAAATGATCATTATAGGGTTCTTCACCCTGATACCAAGGAGACCAATAAATGTTGGTGGTCATAATAAAGCTTGACAATACACTCTATATATTATAGCATGTTAAGAGGAATAATACTACAGAATGAAAATTGTTTGGTGTAATGGGACATTTGATATTCTACATCCTGGACATATTCAATTGTTTAAAGCTGCTAGAGCGTTAGGTGATAGGGTCATAGTTGCCACTGACACCGATGAAAAGATTAAGAATGATAAAGGTGATAGTCGTCCTATAAACGATCTGTGCCACCGTGTAGCAATGCTAGAAGCGATTAAATATATTGATGTTGTTCATACCTTTGGTAGTAGACAAGAGTTAGAGGGGTTGATACAATTATACAATCCTGACATACTATTATTAGGTGATGATTGGCAAGGTGGTGATGTTGTAGGAATAGAACATGCTAAAGGTGTTAGGTTTCTTCCTAGAGTAGGTGGATATGCCACTAGTAATATTGTTAAAAGGATAAATGAAAGTTCTATTACTGGGTGATAGTTGTGAAGATGAGTATATCTATGGGAATTGTGATAGGTTAAGTCCTGAAGCACCAGTTCCTGTAATGAAGCTTGGGAGAGTGGAAACTAAGTCTGGTATGGCTGGTAATGTTTGTTTAAATCTACAGGCATTTAATTTAAACATTACTTTTTTAACTAATACCGAAAAAATAACTAAGACTAGATTTATAGATGAAGGATCAAATTATCAGATTCTTCGTGTGGATAATGAGGAGAGGGTAAAACCTTTACTAGTACCAATTTCTACAGGTAATTTTGATGCAGTTGTTATATCAGATTATGATAAAGGATATCTTTCCACAGAAAAGATATTTGAAATTGTGGAGAGTAGTAGTTGTCCTGTTTTTATTGACAGTAAGAAGTCTATATTACCAAATAGGAGTAACTGTTATGTAAAAATAAATGATAAGGAATATGCTAATTTAGATCAGAGACATCCTATTGATAATCTTATAATTACTCAGGGATCTAAAGGATGTCTTTTTAATAGGACTTTATATCCAGCAGAGAAGGTAAAAGTTTTTGATGTTGTTGGTGCTGGAGATACTTTTCTTTCTGCTTTAGTATTTGGATATTTGAGGTATCAGGATATTAATAAAGCAATTGTGCTAGGTAATAAGGCAGCAGCAATTGCAGTTCAACATACGGGAACTTATGTTCTTTCTCAAACAGACATAAACGAATTGCTATCATAAATGTTATAATTGCTACTCTTATAAATTATATTTTAGGGTATAGAGTCATATGAACTTCGCTATTTTTTCAAAGGATGGGTGTCCATATTGTGAGAAAGTAAAAAATGTCATGGAGTTGACAAAAGTAAGTCATGTAGTGTATAATCTAGACGAACACTTTGATCGAAAATCATTTTATGGTGAGTTCGGAGAAGGATCCACCTTTCCACAAGTTGTGGTTGATGGTAAGAAATTGGGGGGATGTGTTGACACAATCCAATATCTCAAAGAAAACAAAATCGTCTAAGGACGGTATAAATAAATCAGATTACGATATAGATCGTGGGTTTGAATTTATTCTATCTGGAGGTAAAAAGAAAGC
>Ga0115012_10001529_pt1 | contig 13412 bp, 17 predicted proteins | sample TroAtlMetagenome_FD_88706 | JGI IMG/M metagenome (GOLD analysis project Ga0115012, IMG submission 88706) | Marine eukaryotic phytoplankton communities from Atlantic Ocean - Tropical Atlantic ANT10 Metagenome | ecosystem: Environmental > Aquatic > Marine > Oceanic | place: Tropical Atlantic...
GAAATGACAAAAGAAATTCTTTCCCAAGTGTTAGCCGCACTCAAACTAAACTCTATTGGGAACGACCTATCAGATGCACCGTTTTTTACGCTGTAACAAAATGGACCTGTTAAATTAGATTTGGCATAGAATGAAACCACAATGGATTTAGCGGTGGCTGTTCCGTATTCAAGTTGAGCGTGGTTGTAACCTTCTATCCTTTGATTAATAGCAAGATATTGACCAGCCGCTATTGAAGTATCCGCTGTGGTTACATCTACTTTTAGAGATTTTGAAAACCCTGCACCTGTTGGATGTTCGCTACTAGCAAATACAGATATGACACCATCGTTATTGGAAAAGAAATTCATTCGGTCTTGGACAACGTATGTGTTATCTGACACACTGGCAACTGAGCTACTTCTCTGGAATATTTCCATAGCGCCATTGATTATTAAATTGGGGCTTGCCAAAACTTGGTCAGTCACTTTCGGTACAGTGACTGCTTCGCTTGCAATCTGGTTAGTGCCAATAGTGCTAAGTGCCATTATGTAATCTCCAGCACAGACACAGTTACATCAGCGGCACTTGCCTGACTTGCTGTTATTCTAAGAACGTCGGATGCGTTCATAACAATTTTCTGGTCGCCGCCGACTGCCACCAAACTGCTTCCGACAGGCACTATGCCATTCTTTACAATGTGTACGTTATCACCGTCATTGTTTATTAGCTGGATGTTAACGGTGATAGAGACTGTAAGTATATTAGCAACATTCAATCCGATTATTGTTGTTTCGGTTGAAGAGGGACAGGTGTAAACGTCTGCGTTTGAAGTCCCTACACCCGTGTCAGTAAATGTCTTAAATGCGTTTGCCATTTTCCTATCCTAGAGCTATCGCAAATGCCAGCGCATTTGGGTCTGTTTCAGTTACGTTTTGAAACGATAAAGTGCCGGAGCCGTTTGTTGTCATCACCTGACCATTTGTACCATCTGTGGCAGGTAGAGTAAATGTGACATTAGAAGCCACAGTTGCTGGCGCTTGTAGTTTAACAGAGTGGCTATCGTCGTCGTCCTGAAACTTTAGAACATCAACGCCGCTTGTCCCGTCGGCAAACTCTTTTAAATGACTAGCCAATTCTCTGAAGGCGTCGTTAACTTCAGACGGCATCATGGCCTCGCTTGTGCGCACGTCGCCAATTACAGTGTTGTTAGCGGCAGTTGCGTCATATTCCGTCAGCTTATCGCGTGCCATAAAAATCTCCTATGCGGATGCTCCGTAAAAGTCGCCCAAAGATAATGCGCCATTTGCTGGCACAGATGTATTTCCGGCAACGGTTATAGAACTGTTACTAGTTGTACTGCCACCAACGTAAACAGTGATTGCTGCCCAGCCAGAAGATGGGCCACTTCCAACCGTTCTTATTACCTGCCCAGATCCTAGAGATAGCGTGTTACTTGCCGAGGCTGTTTGATTATAGCCCGGTGATAAAGTGTGCGATCTGACTAGACTGCCGTTGGCATACATACTAACAGTGGCTGACCCAACCCCTTGTATGTAATAGGCGACATAATAGTTGTAAGTTCCGGTTTGGTTAACGGTAAAATTTCTATCCATAGTGATTGTGCTACCGTTGTCGCCCCAAAGAGCTTGAGTGTAAAGGCGTCCAAAAGTGTTTATCTGAGGGACATGACCCCCAAACTGAGGAGTTCTCGCTCCCGGTTGAGCGGAGTTACTGCCGCCAAGACTAGATGCGGTGACAGCCAGTGAAGCCGTGTTTGGCACAAGCGAGCCGCCGCTGTAAAACTCAGACAGTGAGTGGGGCTGAGTGTCGCTAAACTCTGTGCCTAAGTCGCTTAGGCTTATAGCTCCAGACGCTTGCAGGGTCATTAGATAGTTCCATAAGCTGTTACGTTTCCAATTACGGTCAGGTCGCCCGCGCTAGACAACTTCATGGCGTCTGTGCCGCTATATGTAAAAAGCAGATTGTTTGAGCCGTCCATTGTTATTGTCCAGTTGCCAAAGTTAACTGCGCTGCCCCAGCTTAATACGCCTGCGCCGTTTGTCTGCAAAACCTGATTTGCAGATCCGGCACCGTCGGGCAAGGTCAAGGTGGTGTTTGCAGTAACAGACGATGGCGCTTGTATTTTAATAGAGTGGCTTTTGTCGTCGTCATGCAAGCTTAGTACGTCAATGCCAGCCGTGCCGTCTGAAAAATCCTTGAGGTGCGCCATTTGCTCCCGAATGGCGTTGTTTATGTCACTAGGGACCATCACGCCTTCTGACAGGTTAATGCTGTCTATGTCGGTGTTAGAAGCCGCTGTTGCGCTATACTCGGAAATCTGTGTTTTTGGCATTCTGTTCTCCGTTAATCCTTAGCTAGTTATAGCATAATTCTAGCGCACGCGCACATAACGGCCATCCGGCGTAAACGCAATTACTTGATCGACGCCCTGACTGTTTGTGATTGTCTCGTACCTAATGCCGTCATCCGCTTGGGCTTGTGGGATCACTGGCCCCACTTGCTGAGACAGAAGGCCAGCGGTTGCTGGCGCTCTTAGGGTCTTTGCCACTGCTGGTATGCCTAAGCGTTTTAGCGTAGCTTGACCAAGCCTTGTAGTCGCCCCCCTGCCAATCATGCCGCCAGCCAGACCCGCTAACGCGCCCTCAGTTGACATTCCAGTGGGCGCACCCATAAGCGCCCCAGCGCCACCATATAACATGGCCCCAGTCATCGTGCGTCCTGCCGTTCCACTATCTGGCAGGGACGGCCCAATAATACGCTGCGCCATTTCTATTGGCTTTTGCATACGGCCCTCACCAGCAGCAAGCCTAGACATGCCCGCAGCCCCAGACTTTCTTTCCTCTGCTCTGACTGCTGACATAGCTTGGGCTGGTGAAAATTTACCCTCATAGCCTTTTGCTGCGGCAGTCCTTAAAGGCACAAATTGTGAATATGCCTTGTTTGTTTTTTGCAACAATTCTTTTTTAGCTGGCGAGTATTTTGCTATCAGATCCATCATGCCAATGTCTAGGTCACTATAGGCATTTGCTATTTTGCTATCAATCGGGTCAGTGCTTTTGCCAAAACGCATAGCCTCTTGGCCCAGTTTAATTTGAATTTCCTGAATGTCTTTGCCGGACAACTTTCCGTTTTTGGCCCTTCCAAGGACTTGCTGAATTACCATATTTTCAAAGTCCGCTCCCTTCGCTGCGCCAGCTCCACCCACCTCTTGTTTGGCGGAGTTCACAATTGTCGATAATTCATCTAACAATTCGTCGGAAATATCTACCTCAACACCGTCTAACGCTTCTTTGTATTTTTTATCAAAGATGCCTTTGGCCTTGGTAAAAGCTACGCGAGGCTCGGTGTTTTTCGGGATTTCAACACCCAAAGGTTTTAGTGCGCGGTTATACATAAACACGGGAAACGCTTTCATGCCGCGCTCTTGCTGGGCGCGGATACCCCCGCCAATAAATGGCATAGAGGTCAAAGCCTCTTCTGCTCGCTTCATACCGGGAAAATATTGCCCAACAGTTAGCGGGATCTTTTTGCCGAGAGCCTTAGCTTGTCGAGAGACAACAGGGGCCAGAGCTTCGCCTCCCATGCCTAACGCGCCACCTATAGCCGAGCTGACCGGTACATCTTCTATTTCCTCTGCCGCCCCAGCTCCGTAAGCTGCCCCACCAAGTCCAGATTGTTTTATAGCCCCCTTAACACCAAGCCTAGTAAGCCCAGCCGCTGCGCCGCCCATAGTGGGGATACTGGCGGCTATTTCTGCGCCGTAAGCATCAACAGGAAAGTCAGAACGAAATTTCTCTAAGCCAGCGCGGATTTTGTCACGTTCTTGCTTGTATGTTTTTTCTCCAATTAAGCTACGAACAAAACCTTCAATTTCATCAGCCGTGCCAAAAGTAATGCCTTGAGCCACAGACCGGCCAAGGCCAGCAAAATATTCTGGCGTAAAACGCTCCGCCTCTGGCGCGGCTGGCTCGGCTTGTGATTGGCCTACTGGTACAAGCGTCATGTCCTATTTCTCCAAAAATAATTGGTTGCCAATCATCACATATGTGCCTTTTGGCAGTTTTGCAGCTTCAGCTTCCGCTGCTGTTTTAAAAGTCGTATATGGGTTTGCTAGGGTTCCTGTTTTGGGTAAACGGCTCAAAACAATTTTGGAAGGATCTAAACTGTAACTTTCAGATAAATTAGTATACCTAGCCTCAATGCCTTTTTGCATATCAAGATATGGCTGGAACTGACTTCTAGCCGCTCTCACAAACTGATCTCTGACGTTTTGTGGAAGTCGCTCACCTTTTATAACTTTGTTATATAGGTTTCTTACTTTCGCACCAACTCCTCCAGCCTCTTCTGCTGTAGCAAACTCACCCTCTCTAACAACAGAGGTTGGGTCAATTACTTTCATGTATCCAAAAATGAGTGCAATATCTGTAGCGCCGGTAGCTGTCTCAGCCATCGCTGCTTTTTGCACTTTCTCAAAACCAAGCAATGCTTCATCAAAATTCTTAGCTACTTTATCAAACTCACCCCTAAGTTGTTTTTCTTTGGTAAATGTTTTTTCACCTGAGACACCGCTAATTTCGCGTTCTTTTTGTTCGTATTGAGCAATAGCCAAACGACGGTCAAAAGCAGCTTTTTCTGCGGCAGCTTTGCGGGCGGCTGCGTCTATAGCGGCCTTGTCTGCCTTATCTTTAGCCGTAATATAAGCCTTCATGCCAGCAGTACCCATGCGCCCCAGAACCTGACCGAGTGACACCGGACGGTCTTGCCAACCCGAAGCCTCAAACCCAGCGGCAGCGGCGTTAAGCATACCCTGAGCGCGTGGCTGCATTAGCTTCTGCTCAAATGTCATGCCTGCCGGTCCACCCGCCGCTGCTTCAGGGGGCGTCAAGTTGACTTGACCAGCGGCAGGCGTCATGCGCGAAGTTTGAGCGTTTCTTAAAATTTGCTGCATCATGGGAGACAGTTTTTGATTTGCGGTTAATGAAGACTGCGGCGGTTTAGCACCGGGCAGAAGCGCCATAGGCGGAACCTGTCCATCAGGAAGCTGAAATGGCCGTCTCATTGTTGCGTCTGGCAAGGGCGCTCGACCTTGCAGTAATCGATTAAATCTGTCGTAAACGCTCATGCTCTACCCCTAACCTAAAAGACCCGCTAACGCGCCAAGGCCCGCGCCCATACCGCCGCCCATGCCTGGTATCATTCCAGCAAGTTGCGCCCCACCTAATGCGCCACTGAGAGCATTTCCGGCCTGATTGCGGAAGACAGGTCTGGTGCTTTGCCCACCGACAGTACCGCCCTTAACGGTTGCCATGTAATTAGCCAGAGCAAGTTGAGGCTGTTCTTGCTCAAAATTAAAGCGGTCAATGTCAGCTTGAAGCTCTGCCTGAGATTGTGCCTCTCGCGCACCGCCCACACCGGCCAAAGTATTAAGGTCAGCAAAACCAAACTCGCGAGCCGCAGGAGCTTGCGCAATGGCGTCTTGCTGCGCTTGGTATGCCATAGGGGCCAAAGCTGCGGCAAGAGCGCCCTGTTGGTATCCTGAGCCATATCTGCCCGCCTTTGCAGCTTGAGCCTCTACAGCCTCAATTGCAGGTCTAAACGCAGCTTGTTGGAGTGGGTTCGTCCCCATAAGGTTCTGCATAACCGCGTTTTGCACTGCGGGTATGAACGGGCTGCCGTCTATTGCCCTTTGACGAGTAGCAGAAAGAGCCATTTCACTTTCTGGGCTAAACCCTACGGTCGTTTGACCGGGGTAATAAGATGGTTGATTGCCGTAAAGGTTTTTTGCTTCAGATAAGCCATACTCCAAAAACGGTTGCGCGTATGCCGGTGCGCTAGTCGTCTGGGTAATGTTTCTAGTGTTTCCGCCGCCGCCTTTACTCATCTCTCAATTCCTTTGTTAAAACCACCGACGATGCGGTGTAATCTTTAAGCTGGCGCTTCCAGCCCATCCTGCCGTTAATCTCCATTGCGTCGCACCCAAGGCTCTTAGCCCAAATCGCAATAGACTTTTCAGCCTCAATTAACTCGTTTAGTTCTCCACCAGCTAACCATATTCGACAAACCGACCGCTGGGGATAATCCACTATCTCGGTTATAATACACGATTTTTCTAAAGGATGTAACTGGGCATCCCCAAGAGCCACCGCACCAAAAACATCTTCCATAGAATGCGTACCGCCGGAGTACGCCAAAGCCTCACTAATCCATTTGTGGCACCTCTGCCACTGTTCTGACAATCTGTCCTCAGCCGACAATAAAGTAGGCGACGTCAACGTCATGCCCGTGGTTCCCGTGTTCAATTATCATTGTGCCATCAGTGCTAGTGCTTTTTACAAAAGGGTTGCTATGCTCAAGCGTCTCGTTAAACCCCGTAAAAAAAACAATGCTCTCGACGCTGTACCTTGGGTCACTAACAGTAGTGCTAGTTGTGCCATTTCCAAGCGTGGTGTACCCAATGCTGTTCAAGCCGCCATCAACAGTTCTATTTAAAACCTCAGCCACCTCTCTTGTCGTTGCGGTAATTGGGTTTAAAATGCGAAAGTTAGCTTTTCTCTGTGCAGTTGTCATCTTCGCCCAATCTGCCTTGCCTCAACATCAATGCCGACAGCCTTGCTCCAGCCACCACTAAAAATAGTTTTTGCTCTGTGGTATCTGCCCTGCGCTCTAAATGGGGCAAAGCCGGAAATGTTTGGAATTGCAACGCTCCCATATTGATGGGTGGCTGCCTGCGTGTCTCTTGTGCCAATAGAAATCTCAACAGAGCCATCTTCGTAATATGGATAGACCCTAGTGATAATAGAGTGCTTGCCCATGCTTAACGGTGCTTCTGATGTTTCAATAGTGCCGGACAACGGGCTGCCAGAAAAAGTGTAAATTTTATTGCCATAAGCTCCGCCAAAGAAATATTGCCCGCCCTTAAATGTTCTACTGTCTAGCTGAATAGAAAGTCCATCAACAGTCGCAGACAAGTTGCCAAGGCCGTCAACCGTGTACCCAGATGAAAACAATGGGGACAACAGGTCTGCCTCAACTTCCGCCAATGACCATTTATTCAGAACATAATTATACATAATTATTTTATCTGGCTGGCCTGTCGGGGACTGTGTGCTTGTGTAGCTCCACATAGCAACTTCGTTTAGAGGGTCAACGTGAGAACTCATACGAAAATCATAGTTACTATCAAAGTCCTTCTTAAAAAATTCATTCACTTTTTCTGAACCAATACTCACCGTTTTTTGCCCGTCGAATGCGTAAAACCCATCTGAGGCCAAGAAAAAAACAAGGTTCCCTGAGTTACAGACAGAGCCACTAAACGCACACCCTCTTTCAGACACGACTTTGTCAAATTGCCAAATCAAAGGCGGTCCCGCATAGGTGGCTCGGTAGATAGCTCGCTCAGTTAGAATGGTGCAATATTCACCTCCAACCATTCCAGTAATAGCGCCACTATCTGGTAGATCTTGAAAGTCGGCTTGATCAACTCCAGAGGTCCAACTGGTTATGTTATTAAACCCTGACCATTGGCACCGGAAAGGTATTCGGCCAGACCCGCTATCCACATTAGCGGCCCACACAAAATCTCTAACAACCGCTAAAAAATCAGCTTTTGGCGCGTTGGTCAAATCTGCGAATGCCGAGCTGCTACCTAATTGAAACGACTGAATTGTCTCGCCAACTCCTCCAGCGCACAAAACATAATTGCCAAACTGGGCAAAACGCCATTTTTCTGTGTCGGTTAATGTATAGCCGCCACCCTTGCCAACAGCATCTAAATTGTTTGTAGCCGAGTTGTGAAGGTAAAGATTGGTAGCGTCACCAGCAAATAACTTAGTATTAGACGCGGCATCTTTAGCAGCAAAAATACCTTTAATTGTTCCACTGGCTGCATTTGAATACGGCACAAACCCGTTCATTGAATGGTATCCGTTAGCGGCAGGCAAAACATTTGTTGCAACAGTAACACCGGGGTTCATTATGTCGGCTTGATCTGGTAGCCATTCGCCAAACTGTATCATTGATTTGCCCAAACCTCATTGCCTAAAGTAACGTCTGTCCACACCTCTGAACCTAAAGCTACATTTGTCCAGACCTCACTGCCTAAAGCAACATCTGTCCAATCCTCTCCCAAAACCTTGCCCGTAGCTGTTGCGGATATATTGTTATTAACAGATGAGGCCATAGAAAACAACGTGACCGCAGATGCAGACGTTGACATAGAAACATTTTCTGCGGCGCTCACAAGACGGATAAGGGAAGCTAAAGCCGACGTTGTCAGGACTAAGCTCTCACTAGCAGAAGCTGACCTAACGCGGAATAAAGAGCTAGATTGAGTTACTGCTAGGTTAATAGCCGCTGTAGCCGCCCTAATTGGCTTCATAGAAGCCGTAACACCAGCCGCGCCCACAACAGACGCTTGCATAGCCAGCTCTCTTATAGCGGACAGCGTTCCAGTTATTGATATGGACGCAGCGCCGTCGGTCGCGTGAAGCGTTACCTGATCTAGCTGCTCTAGGTTTAGGCCATAAACATCAAGCGCGTCTAGCCCGCCCCATGTGTCTAGTTGCTCAAGAGAGGCCACAGTCTAAACCTATGCCGCTGTAATGTCTAAGTCACCGGCATTAATTTTCAGAATATCACCCGTGTCTATGAGCTTGCCAGTTGAAAACGCTCCGTGGATCAAAAGGTTTCCGCTGGTGCTTGCATCAAACAAACCGAAATGCGTAACGGTCCCCCAAGACGAGGTAGCGGCTGCAAACTGAACAGCCGCCGTGTTGTCGGCAGTCCCAGAAACAGCAGCATCAAAAGCTATTGTCTGTCGCGCATAACCATTACCTGATAATTCGGTTCCGCTGTTGTTGTCATTAAATGATCCAGTTGATAGCCCAATGTAAACTGTTGAAGGCATTGTGTATGCCCCAGTCCCAAGAATATGATCCAGGATCTCATTTTCTAGGTAATCGCTCATAGCGCTCATTTTATCTCTCCGCCGATTGGGATTGTCGTTGATAGATACTATTCATTTGAATACTGCCAGTCCCGTAATGGGCGCGTTGCTCGTCTATCTTTATTTCTTCCATAGCCTTTTCAAATCTAGCCATATATTGAGCAGCCCTAGTTTCGTCCAAAAGGTATGCGTATGCTTCGGCTAATGCGCCGTAAAGATAAGCGTCTGGGGAACGAAGCAAAATGTTATTACTTGGGTTTGATGCTGATAAAGGGGTCACACCGCCAATGTAAATAATTTCCATTTCGTATGTACTGTCTGGCACCGGTCGCATTTTCATTTCAAGTCCGACGATGCTAAACCCCCTTGGTTTGCCATTTCCATTTGACGGATATTGTTCGTCCAAAGAAGCGGGGCTATGATATTTTAGAACAGTCAAAGGAGACGTGTTTAGTTTTACTTCGCGCACCTCTCTAAAGTCAGACGGCAAATAGATGTATTCATCCCCGACAACCAAATTAGCTACAGATCTTTTTTCCTGCGATCTTGTCTCAAGCTCTCTACTAAGGCGAGCCTCAGCCAAAGTTATAAAATCGGGGATTTGAGCAGATAAATCGCTTCTAGCTAAAAAATTAGCTATTCCGGCTTGGAGATCTGTGTAGGTGGTTATCGCCATTATACTTGCCCGCCGCCTGTTCTAAAGTCTCGGTTCTCACTATTGTTTAGCCACGCCTTCCAACCCTTTGGGTTTTCCTGCGGTGTGCCAAGCGTCTCAATCAGGTGATTATACACCACATTTGGTATCTCCGCCACATGCTGTACATGACGCTGAGTATTGCCTGTCATAGAGCCTTTTGAATAGTCGTTATTCATTTGCCGGTTTAATTTTACCAGCGTGTCAAAATGTTGCGTCGTCTCAATGACGTCAGTCCCGTCAGGCCGCTGATCCATTACCACTTCTTTTTTGGTATGGGGGTCTGTGTATAAAACTCGCTTCATGTGATCCCTCTTAAAAGAGAGGGGGCAGTCGCCCGCCCCCTCAGACTTATTATGATCCGTTAAGATCAAAAATGGCTGAATGCGCTTTTGGCGCAGTCGGCTTGAGCGACCATTCTGAAACCAGATGGCTTGTCTTGGCGTCACCGTCCTGAGAAAGTTCCTGCTCAAGAAAGTTACGTCCGCTCAATGTGCAGACTGACACAAAATCTGGGTCAATCAAGAACACGCGGTCGTTACCCATCAAGCGAGATGGGACAGCCTCTACGGTGCCAAAGTCTGTAAGGAATACAGAAGTCGAGCCAACGTAAGTGACTTCCTTAGCGGCAGTCATGTTTACGTCGTTTGACACCAAGTTGCCTGACGCTGACAGGTCAGAGAAGTTGGCACGGTTTGTAGCGCTTGCCACCATTAAACGAGGGTTACCTCCGTCAGTCCAGGCATCCTGCATCCCATCTTCGATGAGGGCAAGTGTCAACGGACGAGCGGTTCCTGCTGTGATGGTGTTGGTTCCTAAGCCGTTGGCAAAGGCACCGTTACCGGCACCAACACTACCGTTGGTTATCCAGCAAGACAGCGAAGCTGATTTGCGAGGATCAGAACCGTCACGGGCAACGTCTGTATCACCAATTGATTTTTCAATGTCCCGGCGTAATTCCAGGGCTTTCAAAACCTTTTGGTAATTGTGTTCCCGCTCGCGCCCGGCGGTATCAACGGATTCCAAAGTGCCCGATGTTGCAAACACCTTTTTTGAGATCTGGTGATAATTACCAATTCTTGCGGTTGGCGTTGCCGCAGCGGTCGAAGTTGTTGCACCTTCGTTGTGGTAGTTTGTAGCTGATGCCGAGGTCAATTCTTGGACCTGCCATTCCACAAAGATACCGTTTGAGGTTTCTTTTTTCACATTAGAAAAAATTGGTGTTTCTGCCGGATCAATCCGGTAGATTATGTCGGCGAGCTGTTCGCGCTCACCCACTGCGGCTTGGGTCGTAAAGACTGCCATTTTTTTGCTCCTTCGGGCTTATCTGCCCATTAGAAATTCAACAGCGGCATCCACGGTTCCAGCGTTTTCAAAACGCTTTTTCGCTTCCTGCCGAGAACGGGAAGCAACTTCACGCTTGGTCTTAGGGCGTCCTGCCTTAGCCATTTTTGGTGCCTGTCTTGCCTTCTTCTTAGCAGCGGGTTTCTTCAATTGAAGGTTATCCCACTTCCAAGCCTTGTACAAAAGTTCAATTGCCCGTGCGTCAGACGCATTTTCAATCTCCTCTTGTGAGAAGCCAATTCGGCGTTGTGCATACTTTATGATTTCCTGACGCTCGCTTTCACGGGTTTCGTCATTCTGCCACGAAGGTATGCGATTAAGCATATCGGCACGTTGCGTGTGCAGGTGTTTCTTCAACTCCTTTTCACGGTCAACTGCCTGCTCATGGGCTACACGCTGCCTTTCGGCATCGACATTTTTCTGCTGTTCTTTGTACTGGTCGTACTCCGCCTTGGCTAAAAAAAGGTCACGCTCACTCATTGTTTCGGCTAATGCTCTCCAGTCAGGTTCCTGCTCGGTTGTCTGCTGGATTTGGGCGCTCAACTGATCAAGTTGCTGCGCGTAGTAGTCTCTGGCCTGCTTTGTTTGAGCCGCTTCAGCCTCAAAGGCTTTCCGTTGCTCGGCAAGTTCCATAGACTTCCTAGTAAAAGACTGCTGTCTCTGATACCCGTTTCGCAGCTCGTCTAAGTCTACCTCTACTTCTTCACCGTCAACTTTGACTGTGTAGGTTGCTTGAGGCTCTTCCTCGTCTGCGTCGTACTCATCATCGTCATAGTCTTCTTCGCCTTCACTGGCATCATCATCAACATGGTCATCTTCCGGCGTCTCATCGACGTGATCGGTTTCTACCTGCGGTGCCTCTGCCTCTGGCTGTTGAGACGCCTCTTGCGTCTCGGTCCGCTCTTCTGTTGCATTATCCGTTGGGGGATTGCTCAGAAGGCTAATTGCGTCATTCATTGAAATATCGCCGGTTCCTGCTGGATTATCGGACATAATTAAATCACCTTAATTTTGTTACAGTTGCCCGCCGCCTGAAATCGTCAAGCTGCGCTTCGGCTAACTTACCACTTTCTATAACGCTTTGAAAATACCCCTTCAAAGCGGCAAGAGATTGAGACAAAAAATATACCCTCTCTCTGTTGTCTGTGTCTTTAACGTCGCTGTTTTTCCAAGCCGCAGTAAACTGTTCATCCAGATAATCAAACGCCTCGTTTAACAACTCATTGCGAAGCAGCGCTTCAGCCCTCTCGGCTCTGGCCTGCTTGTCCCTTACTTTTCTTTCATCCATTCCCTTTTCCTAAGATAGTAATGTGTACCCCGTTAACTTTGGTGGCTTATTAAAGAACTCTGGATATGTCGCGCCCCGCTTTCTAAATGCAGTATTAGCATCCGCAAAATCTTGTGGAGAGCCATAGCCCACGCCGTAACGCTGTTGAAAATCTGACAGACCTGTCGGCGCAACATCAAGCAAGCCCATTCTTGCATACGCGCCATCTGCCGGAGCGTCAACACTAGCCACGCTGGCGTTATCTAAACGGCAAGCCTGCAAATCATCATCAAATATGTAACCCTCGTCACATTGTCCAGTTGCTGGGTTTACCGGTTTAACATCTTCGCCGCCCATATCTGGGTCAATAAATCCGGTTCCTTCGACACCCTCGACAGGGATGCCGGTGTAAACCTCACCGAAACCAAACGGGCCTTTTTCAAATGCACCCATCACACGACCGGTGCTATCTAAAACAGGACGGCCACCGTCTTTTAATGCCTGCTTAATATTGTTTGCGTAATACGAATTAATCGGCCCAAGTTTACTACCAAGAAAACTTTTGTCATTTCCGTATCCAGCAATTCGGTTGTCTAGTCGGTCGATTGCCATATTAGCAAACGCCGTCCGAGTTGGGATATGATCCATCCAAGTCGAGTAGCTCGGAACACCAAGCAACCCACTAAAGCTGCGGTTTTTGATTGCGTCAGGGATGGAACCGCCGATGTAGTTTGATGAATAAATTTCTGGGCCAAAAACGTCGGCATAATCAAAATATGATTGAGCCACTCTATCTGCATTACTTGGCCCCGTATCAAACGCAAAATCTTGGGGCGTCATATCCGACTGCAATGCACCATGTTCTAAAATGCTTTGCTGCAAAGCACCTTCTGCTTTGGCAATGGCGGCTTGCCTTTGGGCGTCGCTTACTCCGCCATAGCTAGAGGAATCGTTTGTGTCTTCTTCATAATAGCCGCCGCCATAGTTATCCTGACCAATACTTGACCCGCCACTATCAACACTCATTCCTTCGCTCAGAAAAAAGGCAGGGATGCCCATAGGACCGGGTTCGCCAGATCCACCCAAAGACTTTAGAATGTCAGCTTCTTCCGGCGAGATATAGGCTAATAAATGTTCTTGTCCGCGAATAACTGTATTGC
>Ga0115012_10001530_pt1 | contig 13401 bp, 11 predicted proteins | sample TroAtlMetagenome_FD_88706 | JGI IMG/M metagenome (GOLD analysis project Ga0115012, IMG submission 88706) | Marine eukaryotic phytoplankton communities from Atlantic Ocean - Tropical Atlantic ANT10 Metagenome | ecosystem: Environmental > Aquatic > Marine > Oceanic | place: Tropical Atlantic...
CTAATAACCGCTTGCCAGCGCCGGCCTTTCTCGGTCACACTGCGCAGCGTAATGAGAAAGCTGATCCTGATCGTTTCCGTCCTCGCCTTGGCAGGCAGTGCCTACGCCGACATCCAGGCACCTCCAGGAGCCCAGTACAACTCCTCTCGTAAGTTGGGCCGCGCTCTCGCCAATATCTTTTACGGGATCACCGAAATCCCCGAGCAGTTTTTCCGTCGTGGTAGTTCAGGCGGACGCAAGGTTGGTGGTTCTTACGGCATCGTGGACGGCAGCCAGAGAGCCCTTCAGCGGATGGGTTACGGATTCTATGAGTTGATTACTTTCCACAGCCCAACTCACAACGGAACATTCAAGCCACCCTACCAGAAGTGCGGGACTGACTGGCGCGTAGAAATGAATCCCAGTGATGGGCTTACTGAGTTCCCTCCAGAGCTTGGATACGAGTCATACTTTGGACACAGCCGTCGCCAGAACAGGTAGCCGGATTCAATCTGTCCAGATTCTAATCGTGAAGACCCGGCCTTAGCCGGGTCTTTTATTGTAAGAACCCCTCGCACCAGACACTCAAATTTCAACCTCCCCGCCCCCAGCTCCTCTCTCCCGAAGCCTTAAAGAAAATCACTGAACCACTATGCGTCCCCTTATCATCATCAGCCTTGTTCTCACCTCGAGCATGATGGCGCCTGCCGCCATGAGAATGTGGCGTAATCTTGAAGGGGATCGCAGCTTTCAAGCCGAGTATCTTTCCAGCGATGGCGCCCGCGTCACACTGAAGCGACGTGATGGCCGAATCATCACTTTGAGTATCCGGAAGCTACACGATCAGGATCAGGCTTGGGTAAGGAGCAATGTCGCTCCCAAGGACCTCTCAGCAGACGCACCCCCTCCGAAAGGAGCGGCCTTCGATCAGCTGGAGTTCGGGGACAGTCGCAATACGGTTGAAAAAAAACTAAAGGCCAGTGCTTTGGTCACCTCTGCCGGCGATGGAATTTTTCTCGGCCGAACTGGCCTTAATGGGATCTATAAAACAAAGGCCACCATAGGGGGACTCCACTGCTTTCTCTTCTTTGACTGGCATAAAAGCGGAGGGCTTCGCGAAGTCACTCTTCAGACCCAGCCTGTCAGCAAAGGGCAGTATGTCACATCGCTGCAGGGGAACTGGTCCGAACTGATTGATCTTCTGAATAAACTCCATGGCCGACCGGTCCAAGCTGCGGAGTTTCCCAGCGCCAACGAACTCCAGGACGGAGCTATTCTGGGATCTCATCTCTGGTATACCGAGGAGGGACACAGTGTAATCCTTGGAACTGGTCAGGAGGGGGCCGGCTTTAACGTTGTTGTTCGCATTACCTCCGAGCGCATCCGCCCGGTTCCGATCGGCACTCCCTCAGGAAATACCGGAGGGAATGACACCGACAACCCCCTTCCTAAGCCCTCGGACTTTCGTCCCTGATCTTAGTCGGCATCGTATTCCCTCGCGGCCTTGCTCAAGGCCTCAAACGGCGCGAGGGCCGGGTCTCCGAAGACGACATAGAGAAGCGCGTTCTGCGGCAATCTGCGCTGGTCGGCCGGCTGCTCAACCACGTAGCGACCCGATTTAAATCCGCGCATGTCGATAATTCCGTTGATCAATTGCTGATAAGCCTCTCCCACGGTTGCTCCACTCATCCATTTCTCCAAGACGGGATAGAGATGGGGAAAGCCGGAGCTGAGCCGCATGTGTCCAAAGAACACAGTAGCTCCCTGCTCAATATACCGAGTCGCAAAGGATGGACGCTGGTCCACCTTATAGCCACCGGGAGCAGAAGTCATTCGGGGAAAATCCGATTTGGTGGGAACGGCTGAGAAACATGACCCCGACAGAATCACCTCGTTGCGTGAGCCAACTGGAATCCCCTCAATATCCACTGAACATGACATCCCGGGAATGCCATGCCCGTGCATGATGACAACTCTGGCCTCACGCAGAACCCCGGACAGCCCCGGAGGGAATTCCTTCACAAAATCGCCCTTACGAGTGAGCCGAATCTTCCAACTTTTCTCACCCTTGAGTTCTGGAGCCCCCGTAGCCTTAGGCGTGTAGACTGCGAGCGTAGGGGTCTTGATTCCATGACTCGCAAACACCTTGCGCAGGACTCCCGCCTTCTGCAGAGATCGCGTTTCCTCATTGGAAGCGACCTGACTGATAGCAAAGGGTCGAAGGTCCGTTGCGGAAATTGCTCGATATCGTATCGTTCGATCAATCAGATCTTTGAAACTTCCGGACGACGGCGCTACAAGAATCCCCGGGAAGACATCAAGATATGGATCGTCATCGAGAGTAGTAAGAAGCTCCCATGCCCCAAGCAGCATGTTTTCACGGTAAGACTCCTGTCGCGGTGCCAGCGCCACATACTTGGGCTTCAGCTTCGCCAACCTGTTGCGCATGCCGTGAAGGGCGTGTGGTTGATGCAACTCCGCAAGATTTCCTACCTTGATAAGGGTGGCCTCACGATGCTTGGCGAGTTTCTCCAAGGGCTTCAGGTAATCTCCCTCAGAGTGGTCGGTCAGAATGACATACCCATTCCCAATAGGCGCGTGCTTCTTGAACTTCAGGATATATGCTGAAGTTCGCAGCACCTCCCTTGTTGGCCTCGGCGAATTACGGTCAATCCGCGGAAGCTCCCCCACCTCGGGAATCTGGAGCTCCCGAGCCACCGCGTGCCCGCAGAAGATGACGATCATGAGTGCTGCCAGAACTTTCATGACTCTTCTCCTAAGGTCTGCAAGGTGCATGAGCTAGTAGTATTCAGGAATGTGCTAACCTCACCGAGACCTGTGTTTACTGAGATGATGACGGCGGCCTTGTATGCTTGGAGAAAAACCGGGCCATGTAATCTATCGCACGTGACATTCTCTCTCTCCCAAGCCCGTGTCCAGCTTCCTTCACACCGTAGAGCAATAGTTCGTAGCCGGATTTCTTGGGGGAGTAACGGGTTACACTGATCTCCTCTGTCTGCTTAATTATCACAGGTGCTGCCTTGGACCCGTGATTCTCCGACCATAGCCTCATTGTCTCGTGGGCTGGATAAAACACTTCGCCGGGGACCTTGGATTCCCCGGTGAAGAGTCCATCTTTCGTTCCACATACCATCAAAATCGAAACCCTCGGACGTTTGCTCGGGATTGGGGGCCGTTTGATCATCGCTCCCCGCATTGGGGCAATCGCAGCGAAAAGATCTGTCTCCATGGCCAACCGGAAGCAGAAAATAGCCCCACTGGACCCTCCGGTCGCATAGAGTCTCCGACGATCAATGGAAGCGTGCTTATCCAGGTATTCGATAGCCTTTCTCACAAAGCCAATGTCATCTGCCTGGCTCAAGCGGTGATTCTCAAATCCATTCCACGCCGTGACGCCCCTCCGGTTGCGCGGCCCGTTGCTCAGCCCCTGCGGGCTGACGCTGATATAGCCATGATCTCTTACCAAGGGCTCAAGCGACCGATGGTATCCCTCCATCGGTCCCCCAGCTCCATGGAAACCAAACACTACCGGATACCGTTTCTCCGGATCGTAGTCTGCGGGCAGGCGGACGAGCATCTCGCGCGGCTCATCGTGCACTAACTCCACTCGATTCGTACCGGGCTTTAAACTCTCACCACGTAAATCTCCCAAGCATGCTAAGCACGGAATCAGCAGAAACATCACGAGGGATTTCATCGATTTAATCTCCAGACCTTCAGACACACTGGGAATCAGCAGCATTCACGGGCATTCCCAGTAGTAAAGGGTTGCCGGCTCCCTGTAAAGTTATCCAACCGTTTCATCATCCAGACACTATAAAGCTTGGCACCACTACCGCCACATCTCAAACGAGTGCGCAGAGAAACCTGCTCCAAAACTCGTTAACCAGAGGCGGCGGTCCGAAGTTTGCTGCTTCAGCCTTTCATGCAGGGCCATGAGTACACAGGGGCTACTACAGTTTCCGTAGCTTCTGAGAACTTCTCTGCTTTCGGAAAGGTTTCCGCACTCCAGCCGGCCCTCCAACTGGTCTAGGACATCCCGACCTCCAGTATGCGCGAGGATACGGTCCGGCTCACCCTGTCTTAGGTTATAGAGCTCATCAACCGCCGTGCCCGCCAGCTCGGGCACACTACGATGAAGTTTATTTCTCAATTTACCATCCGCGTTCACGAACCGAATTTTTTCCCTCTCTTGGGGCCAATGCAGCGTCTCAAAAGCGCCTGCTTGATATTTATCCTCACCCGGAACGTCAGACCAGATGGCTGCAGCAGCACCATCACCAAAAAGACAAAGGCTGATCAAGACCCCCGCATCATCATCAAGATAGAATGCTGCCGAGCATATTTCGACCGCAACAGTGGCTACTCGACTTCCGGGGTTCGCCTTCAGAAATCCCTGGGCGGCACGCAGGGCCGGCACCGCCGCACCACAACCCAGACCAACAATATCACTGAGGTAGACATTGTTGCGCATCCCAGAACGCTCCGCAACATGACTGGAGACACCCGGGCAAATATAGCCTGTACAGGTGCATACGATCAGAGCGTCAATGTCGCTTATCCCGAGAGAGGCCTCCTGCACGGCCTGAACAAGAGCCTCCTGCGCGAGACGCGGAGCCTCCCGTTCAAAATTCGCGTTTAGCTCGCCGGCATCACAATCAAAAAGCCTGGTAGGATCCTCGGTCGCAAAGTGTCTTTTTTCGATGCCTGAATCACCCGAGAGAACCTTGCCCAGCAAACTCTGGGAGCGAGGTCTGAGGCGCTGCACGGCTGGAGACTCCGAAGTGATTTCCAGGCAGTCCTTCTGGCTGTAAGAGAAAGAGGGAAAAGCCGTGGTGAGAGATTCGAGAAACATAGATATGGGTATTAACGCAAAGTGCGGGAAAGAGCCTTGAAGGGCAGGAGCCCAGAACGCGTCGCTCCTGACAGGAAAGCTCTCCCCGTATAGGTCAGCAAGAACGGATGCAGAATACGCGCCATATGAAGGCGACGCCGAAATCTCGCCTTGAGGCCTCTACGAACATCCCGCACCACCTTTTCCCAAGACGCTATCCCCTGTGAATATTGACGGAGTGGCTCCAATGCGGTCTCGGCAGCTTCAAATGCCATCGACATCCCATTCCCAGTAAAAGGAGGGATCATACTCTCTGCATCTCCAAGAGCCAACAGCCCATCGTTCCCCGGCTGCCCCCCAAACCCTAGAGCACTGACTGCCGTAAAAGAACTGAGGTCGGGCCCCGCCTCCTGTAATCGGGCTGAAAGCCTCTTCAATCCATTAGCCGTGAGACAGTTCCATAACATCTCAGGACCCCTCCCCCCGTAATGCTGTAGACGAAAAAGACCACACACATTGACTCTTCCCTCCTCAACCGGAGCAAGCCCCACATACCCGCTACGGCCCATATGCATTTCGAGACCTTGGAGATCCTGCAGATTTTCCACATGGATCTTCAGCCCCAACCATTTGCTCTTTCGCTTTCCTCTCCGACCCGCCGCCCAGACAACACCCTCTTGCCTCAGTTCCTTTTGGCGAGACCCCGTGCGGAGAGTTCCTCCCAGATCCTCCAACATTCCTGCCAGCTTTAAATCCAGCCAGTTTCTTGAGACTCCAATCGCAGGCCTTTCCAGCCTTCCGGCAAACATGTGGCGATTCCCAATAAACCAATGCGTCTCCTGACTGAGGATTGCCTTCGAAAACAAATTCGCGATTCCCAGATTCGAGAGCGTCTCCTCTCCCACCCCATTGATAAACTCCCCGCAGACCCTGTGACGAGGATACCGACCGGCCTCGTGCAGAACCACAGGCACATCCGCACGACGAAGCGCAACTCCAAGAGAGAGCCCAGCCAACCCACCACCTGCAATCGTAATTTCCCTCATACGCGTATTGCCCTCAACCGGTAGCCTCCTCGTAATGTCATGGCCTCCTCTACTTTCCACTCATGGTCGAGGCCCAGCATCAGGGGTAACTCTCCGGGCCGGAATCCAGCACGAATACTCACCATCATATCATGACGTGTCACCGGACCAAGAAATGGCTTCAATGCACACCCTTGTAAAAGGGCCAAGTGAGAGCGAAGAGGCTCAACAAACAAAAGTTGATCCGCGCCCCGCAACCGTTTCCCCAATCGCTGTAGTTCCTCCGCTTCCAGGTGGTGCAGAATCAATGACCCCACCACAATACCCTGGAAAGGCTCCTTATTCTCAAGAAAATCTCCCTGCTGCCAGAGTAGTGATTCACACAAATCAGCGGGCCGAGGTGACAAGTCATAGCCACGGAGGCGAAAGCCTCGTGCTGCAATCTTTCTCAGAAGACATCCATCTCCCGCTCCAAGCTCATGAACTTCTGCACCATGCGCCGCTTCCGAAAGGCCGGAAAGAATCCAGCGACTATTCCCCATGACTGTGTTGATGAACCTCAATTCCCGCCGACTGCGCTGCGCCTGCCGATCATCAGGAGGCAGCGAGTCGAGGATTTCAGGAATCACAGCTCGATGATGCACTGATGACATTCTCCCGATTCAAGGGCACATGGCAACACCAGTGATAAGTGTGTGGAGGAAGTATGGAATTTGAGTGTCGCGGATCGCCCTTCCGACAAAGCTCCCTATTCCCCTGAAATTGGATAGCCAGGACAGATCCTCCAGAGCAGCCCGCCCCCCGAACGGGAATCGATGACACGCCCACTCCGGTGGACTAACTGAAACGGCCCAGGAGCTCTCTTCCCCTCTGCGTTCTCCACGGCTCCTGCTGAAGGAGGAAATTGGGTAATCTGGGTTGCAACTGGTATGCCCGGTGGAACACCCCGGTCGCCGATCCCGCAACAGGCGGGACGATCCACGACCACTCTGCTTGCACTTCCCGCCCGGCCTGTTCCTCACGGCTGCAGAACTTGAGGAACTCGCGTGATGCGCTATGATGATCAACCATCCTGACTCCCTCCCGCTCAAACGAGTGCAGCACCGCTTCATTGAGCACCACAAGAGACCGGTCTTTCCACAACAAAGATCGTTTGCAATCGAGTCCAAGTCGCTCAGCAATGAGTGGCAACAGATTGTAGCGAGCCTCATCCCCGAGATTCCGCGAGCCAATCTCTGTCCCCATATACCACCCATTGAATGGAGCACAGGGATAGAGCTCTTTTCCAGTAGCGAGCAACATATCCGACAGAGTGGGAAGAGCGTACCACTTCAACCCAAGCGCCTCGAACCATGAGTGATCAGGATGCTCTAATTTCACCTCCAAAACTACGCCAGGTGGCAACTCCCGAACCTGCAATTGCTCCCCACATTGAATGACGAGGGGAAGCAGATCGAATGCACCAGGAGCGGAAGGAGGCCTCCAGCCAAGCTTACAGACAATCTCCGTAAATTCTACGTTCATGGGGTCCCCAAGGACTCCACCGTCACGCTGACGGTAACCCGCATAGCGGATGAGCTGGTGATTCCATATTCGAATTTCCTTCCCGGGTTCCTCCCAGCGCCCAAAGACAGTCTGGGTTGGCACGATCCGACCTCCATTGGTCGCGCATTCGAGATGCTTTATGCAGGCCTCGAACACTGAATCGGGATCCGTTATCGACCGGGCGTCTACAACTTGGAGAGATTGCCAGTGCAGCCGTCCTATACAGCGCACTGATTCTCTCCAGGCCTCTCGGGCCTCTTCCTCGATAGTCCGATCAGGACCATCGTTGTCACAGAGAGACGCACTGTCAGCGAGCGCATCCCAGCGGCGGGTGTGGTCAAGCACACCCCTGTTCGACCCGAAAGGACAGCTTGCCTCATCTGCTCCAGAGCCTCTCTCCGTCCCGACAGAAAAGTCTCCCATATCTGGTGAAGATACCTCTTCCGGACTCATGCGGCCTTTACCTCTCACGGGAACCTTTCTTTTTCAATTCGGAAGAAAGCGCTCCTCCCTGCTTTAGCAGGACAATACAATCCCGGAACAGATTCAACATTGCTCAACGCCCATGCCCTGCCGCCGGAGGGACTCGAACCCTCACTCCGTTACCGGAAGCGGATTTTAAGTCCGCAGCGTCTACCAATTCCGCCACGGCGGCATGGGAGGAAAAAACTACAAAACCTGAGTCAAAATACAATCATAGTGAACTGGCAGAGAGGAATTAGGCACCCAAGCACCGGACCGACAGGATCTTTAGGTCGTAGACAGTGCTACCGCGTTCCCAGTGCCACCATGGCCCACGTTTATCTGGCGTTCATTGAGACCTCCCAGGCCAGGCCCTCTATCATTGAGGCTTCTCGAATTCTGCCTGTCCCGATATCTACATCGGTAATGAGATCGGATACCCATTCATCTGCCATGTGAGCTATGAGCCCAGCTTGGCCGCGGGACAGTCCCTTAAAGAACTACCATTCCGAAACCCTCAAAGGCATCACTCACCCCAACACCCTCTTCGAATCCTCTCTAGTTCCTGCCCAAAATACCGGCACGTTGTGGTTCTCTACGGAAAAAACTACAAACTCCTAAGGTAGGTCATACTCTCCACAATACTCTTAAGGGGCGCGGGGCTATGATCCTGCTCCACGTGGCAGTGTGATACCCCGGCTTCGTGGGCAGCAACAATGATAGGCTCCATATCGATCATACCTTTGCCCAGCTCCTTAAACGCCTCCTTTGGCAGCCCTCCAAAACTGGGGACTTGAGTGCCCTTTTTCAGATCCTTGAGATGAAGCTGGGAGATACGTCCTTTGAGCTTATTGATGAGTTGGACTGGCTCGATATTGCCCACTTTGACCCAGAAAACATCAAGCTCGAACTGCATCTCAGAGCTGAATTCCTTGACGAAGATGTCGAATCCGGAAACGCCGTCCTTCTTGGGCTCAAACTCAAAGGCGTGGTTGTGATAGGCCAGTTGGACACCTTCCTTCTTCGCCAGTGATGCCGCCTTGTTGCAGTTTTCTGCAGTCCGCTTGTAGTCGTCGAGGGTTTCGCGATCCTTTCCATGGAGGTAAGGGATCACAAGATGGCTAAGACCTACCTTGGAGCCCTTCTCGAGAGTCTTGCGAAAGTCGGTAAACTCCTTGTCGGCTGGGTTAACCACTGACTCCCACTCAAAGTGTGAGGAATGTAATTGGAGTCCCACCGCCTTGGCTGCTTTGATCATCGGGTCGCAATTAGGAAAACCGTACATCTCCCCCTGGGCGTAGCCGGCCTCCTTAACCGCCTTGATGGTGCCAAGGGGGTCCTTCCTGATCTGATTACGAAGGGTGTAAAGTTGAATTCCTATCTGCCGGCGAAACTTGTCGTTCTCCTCAAGAGCGAGGAGACTCCGGGTGGGGCCGGCGAAAAGAGCGGTAGCGGTGGCGGTGCGCAGAAAGGAGCGTCGTCTCATGGGTGGATAGGAGCATGATTGGGGGGCCTAGGACAAGAACGTCGTGTGCTTCAATCGGCTGCGGCACTGGCAAACATAACTGAAAAAACCGCCCTCCCCTTCTAAAGCCCTGAGAAACTACGTGGTCAAAACCATTTAAACAACAAATCGTCAGAGAGTTAGAATCCAAGACCCTTCCCAAAGACCGCTGTAAATCCGCAGCGCATACAGTTGCCCGCCAAAGCGGCATACTCGTGGTCAATTGTCCTGCGGGACGGACTCCGGCTCATCCGGCTTTTCTTCCTCGATGATTTCGAGAGGCTCTACCTCAGGCGCAGGGGCCACCTCCGGTGCAGCGAGAGGCTCTACCTCAGGCTCTGGAGCTTCTCCCGTGTTCTGCACCTTGCTCTCGATGCCCTCTATCGCCCGCTCAATCAGGAGAACCACATCAGATCCCCTCTCAGATTTTTCAAGCGCGCTTCGAAGCTTGGGTAGACTTAGCTCCGTCCCCACTCTCCGGAGAATGAGTAAGGCAGACCTCTGGGCCGCTAAATCATCACCGGAATCGATGGACGGGGCGATGACTTCCTCCATCACACTACCCATGGCAATAACTTCTCCCTCCCAGCTCAGCGGGGCGTTCTCCCAAAGCTCTTTCAACAGGGGTATCAATCCTGCGGAACGTCGCTCGGCAAGAAATTGAATCGTGCTCTTTGGAACGCTTTGCTGGCTTGAAATAAGATCCGAGACAAGGCGAACCACCGCGCGCTCTGCACCGTCGCCCGGAGAGGACCAGACCATGATAGCCTTGCAGATCGTCGAACGGAAATCCGTATCGACTTCCTCATCGAGTAATTCCACAAGCCGCCCCGAAATTTCAGTCCGGAACCGGGTCGGCTCCACCGTTGAAAGCCGCTGAGCAGCATCCTTCACTCTGTCGACATCAATATGCTCCAGCTCCTTCCGGTTCAGTACAATAAAGGACTCACTGGTCGTATCGTTTAATCTGACTTCAAGCTCCGAGCTGGGTTCCAGAAGATTCTCCCCCTTCACTTCAACCCGCAATACTCGGAGATCCTCATAGACGTCTTCCACGCTCGCAAAGCGCTCCACGAGACCAACTAACTCCGGCATTTTGATGACAACCCCTTCGATAACCAAAAGCCCTCCCTCTCCCCGGGGGTAAAATGCCGGCCGAGCAGCAGACCCGGTCTTCCGCTGAAGATATCTTTGAATCTGGTATCGGAAATGCTGCCCCATTTTAGGAGCCCAGAGTGCCCACACAGATTCCTGGCCAAATGTATCAATCGCCCTCTGAATCGGATCATAGGTCATCTCTAAACGGGCTTTCTCTTCTGACATCCTGACCGGCTCAGAATCGGAAAACGCCCTTTCAGCAGGAATTTGCTTTGGAGAAGCAGGCCCCCGGGTCAACGGATCCCCGGAAGGCATGAAAATACTCAGCCCCAATACCACTACGGCAACTCCAACCCCTCCCAGAATCGCTTGCTTCTGACGACGGAGACCTCCGGTAAAAATAAGCAGTAGCCCAACTAAGATAACAAATCCACTCAGTAAGATTCGCTTCGCGGTTTCCATCTCACCGAAGAAACCCTGTCCCATCCAACCGAAGACTAAAGCGACGAGATAGATCAAGAGAATCACCATACCTGCTATCCCGGCGATAGTCCGCCCGGGAGCCGGCGGAATCACATCCGCAGCGCTTGCCGCTTCACTGTAAAGGGCAGTGGCAAAATCAACCCGGGGCTTGGATTCAGACTGACTGGGAGCTACTCCATAGTGCTTCAACCCTGGCTTCTTTATATCACCCGGAAAATAGCGATCGCGCTCTCTTATAATTGAATCCTTATCGACGATAAATTGCTTTTCACACGACCCGCATTCCACAGTCCTCCCTTTCAGCTCCTCATCGACTGTGAATTGGCGCTGACAGGCGGGGCATTGGATGCGGAGACTCATCAGACAGGTATCTACCGGGCGACGTGATAAAGATTGCCCCTAAGTGAGCCAGTTTCAACATATTCCGGGCGAACTTTCTCCTGAGGGCGCCCTCTTAAGCGGCGCATTGAAGACGGGACCTTGACCCTATGAGCTGGTAGGCTAGGAAAGGTCAATGCCGCCAGACATCACCGCACTACTGAGTCTGCAGGAACGGGACCTCCGCCTCCAAGAACTCCGTAAGGAACTGAAACGCATCCCTATGGAGCAGGAAATGGCCGGAAAGCGGCTGGCGGCGCATCAGGCCGCTGTGGACGACGCGAAGGCCTCTCTTCAGGAGAATGAGGTCGCCATCAAGGGTGTCGAACTTGACATCGGAACCCGCAAAGAATCCATCTCTCGGCTTAAAACGCAGCAGTTCGAGACCAAAAAGAACGAGGAATATCAGGCTCTGGGGGTCAAAGTCACCCATTACTCCCAAGACATCGATGGACTCGAGACCCGGGAGCTGGAGCTCATGGAAAAGAGCGACGAGCTGAAAACGTTATTGGCGGAGGCGGAAACAGCTTACGCGAGGACAAAAGGGGGGGTAGATGAAGAGGTGGAGATGCTCCAAAAACGGGCGGATCAGTTCTCCAGGGAGGCAGAATCTCTCGAAGGAGAGAGGAAACAGCTACTCGTTGGCATTGAAGAGGACACGATCTCTATCTACGAACGCCTCTTGGATAAGTTAGGATCGCCAGTGGTGGTAGAGATAACACGCGAGCGGCAATGTCTCGGCTGTCACGTCAAGGCCACTCCGGCAACCATGGTCCGCGTGCAAGCCGGCAAGGAACTGGTGAATTGCGAGAATTGCGGTAGAATCCTCTATCCCCAGTAAAACTAGGATCAGAGATGCAAAAAACGATTGCATCTGCCAGGGGCATCGTGTAGCCCTCCCGCCCCCCAGAGCACTCTTTGAACCGATGCTCTACAAACTCATCCTCCTTCCCCAATACAATCCATGGACATCATCAGGAAAATCGAGCAGGAGCAACTCAAGGAGGAAATCTCTGATTTCAATGTTGGAGACACCGTTAAGGTCCACACTCTCGTTCGTGAAGGAGGCAAGGAAAGGGTCCAGATTTTTGCAGGCGTAGTCATTGCTAGGCGTGGGAGTTCGGTCAATTCCGCCTTTACCGTGAGGAAGATTTCCTACGGAGAAGGCGTGGAGCGAGTGTTCCAGCTGCATTCCCCCCGGGTCTCGAAGGTTGAGGTCACGACCCGCGGCAAAGTACGCCGGGCGAAGCTTCACTACCTGCGTGACCGGGTGGGCAAACGCGCTCTTCAGGTAAAGAGCGCAGAGAGGCGATAGCACTTCTCCACAGCCACACCGCCGGCCTGCCAGACACAATTCAGCCTTTGCGCTCCCCACGAGGCTTGAATTCCTGACTAGGAACGGAGACTCTCCGTAACCATGCGGATTCCTGTTCCCGTAGTTATTGGATCAGTTGTCGTGTCGGCAGCCCTGTGCTGGTGGCTCCGCACAAGGAACATGGACTTTCTCTCTCCTGCTGGGACAGTCAAACCACTTCCCGAGTTCATGACGGACCCGGTAAAGCCTAAGGTCGCATCTGGACCAGCACCAGAGGCGGAAATGCCAGCTCCGGAACCGCCGCCCCCTCCCCCAAAAAGCGACCTCGACCTCGGAGACATCGAAAGCGCTCCCGGACTCGCGGAATATTCCGAGTATGCCTCCAAGGGTGCCGGCCACATGGTAAGTCTTGCCACCGAGCTGGAGACTCAAGGCCACTGGGACCGTTCTCTTCTTGCTTGGGAACGAGTCCTCGACTCCTGCCGCCCCTCGCCTCAAGAACGTAAGACCGCCGAGGACGCCATCATGCGGATTCGACCAACCTTGACGTATTGGAACATCGACCCTGCTGGCGATATTCCCATCCTTCTTCAAATGGCAACCCGAAAAACTGCTTCGCAAAACCAAAAGGCGGCCATGCAAGAAGCTGCCGATTTTCTCCGCAAAGACTCGGACCACACCCTGCTGATCGAAGCACGTGTGAGCTCGGCTTCACGAAAGACCACCGCTGAGTTGCCCGTCACGATATATTTCTCCA